>Ga0316204_10011305_pt1 | contig 11209 bp, 6 predicted proteins | sample 6monrhotite_MG_2_FD_205661 | JGI IMG/M metagenome (GOLD analysis project Ga0316204, IMG submission 205661) | Microbial mat bacterial communities from mineral coupon in-situ incubated in ocean water Damariscotta River, Maine, United States -... | ecosystem: Environmental > Aquatic > Marine >...
CAGTGGTCTGAGACTACCGCGTATCAATCTTCAGCACGCCATACTCAGCAACGCCAATTTCAGTGAATGTGTGCTCGCCGGCGCGAATTTCAGTTTCGCCGACCTGGCCGGAGCCAATTTTAATCGTTCAAAATCACCCGGTGCTGATTTCACCCGGGCCGAATTACGCCAGTCAAAAATGCGCTACGCCGACATGAATACGGTAATATTCCGCGAAGCCACCATGAACGGTTCTGATATGCATGGCGGCGAATTCATGCGCGCCGACTTTGAAGGCGCCCATCTCAGCAAAGCCAATATCACAGCGGCTAACCTTCAGGGTGCCAATGTAGCCAATGCCCGCCTGGATGGCGCAAATTTGCGTGGATCAATGCTGGCAGATGTGGACCTGTCCCAAAGCGACCTGCGGGACGCAGTAATCAGCCGCGGCTCTCTGACTTTGCCGATTGATCTGCAAAAAGCCCTGCGCAAACACGCCTTGTGGATTGATTCCAATGGTCAGGAAGGTGAACGCGCGGTTCTGTCGAATATTGAACTGGGCGATGCGGATATGAGTAATATATATCTGTCCGGCGCTGATCTGAGAAACTGTAGCTGGGCCAATGCCAAGCTTTCCAACGGCTGGTTTGTACTGGCAGATTTCCGGGGGGCCGATTTACAGAATGCTGATTTCAGCAGATCCGACCTTTCCGGCGCTGACCTCAGCAAGACCAATCTTTCCGGTGCCCGTTTTTTCAAGGCCACGCTTGCGCCGCTGCGCCTGCGTCATGCCGATGGCCAGGAATCATCTACCCTGCGTGCCACCAACCTGCGCGGTGCCGACCTCAGAAACGCCAGTTTCAATCGGGCCATCATGACTGAAGCCAACACGGAAGACACCCTGACAGACGGGATCGACCTCAGCGGCGCTGCCATCAAGGGCACCAGTCTTCAGAATTAGAGTATTGTGGCCACCAAGGCAGAGTCTGGCTGGTTGGCAGACGACTGGCGTCGATTTAATCCGTCAGGTTTTGTCAAAATCGCTCTGCGTCACCCGGTAGACGATAAAGCCGTTGTGATCAGCGACCTTGTCGTACAAAAACCTTGCCGTGCTGTTTGTTTCCTGTGTCAGCCAATAAACGCCACCGGCTTTTGATTCCCGGGCACAATCGCAGACGGCATTGATCAAGGCACGGGCCACACCTGCGCCGCGCGCCTCTGCTGCGGTGAACAGGTCTTCCATATAGCAGGTCGATGCTTTGCTGACGGTGACCCGGTGGAATATGTAATGCGCCAGGCCAACAAGTCGGCCATCAATTTCTGCGACCAGGGCATGCATGGGTTCGTTATCATCAAGGAAACGATCCCATACTGTTTGCGTGATATCCGAAGCCAATACAGTTTCACCAATGCGCCCGTAAAACGCATTGTAGTCATTCCACAACGGCAGCCACTGTTCAAAATCAGCTAAAACAGCCTGACGAATGACAACGCTTGAGGCCATGTTGCGTCTGTCTTCAGACTTCCGTCTTGTGGTCTTCGGACGTATCTGTGTCGGCCTTTACCTTGGGCTTGGGCAGGTTGACGCGCAGATGGAGTTCACGCAGGTGGGCCAGTCCGGCTTCAGCCGGTGCGCCCATCAACAGATCTTCGGCTTGCTGGTTCATGGGGAAGGCCACAACTTCACGAATGTTGGGCTCGTCCGCCAACAACATGACGATACGGTCCAGACCCGGGGCGATACCTCCATGCGGAGGGGCGCCGAGATGCAGGGCACGGAACATGCCGCCGAACTTCTCTTCGACCTCTTCAAGGCCATAACCGGCCATCTCAAAGGCCTTGACCATGATTTCCGGATCATGGTTCCGGATAGCCCCTGAACTCAACTCAATGCCGTTACAGACGATATCGTACTGGTAACCCAGAATATCGAGAGGATCCTTGCTTTCCAGTGCCTCAAGGCCACCCTGCGGCATGGAGAACGGGTTGTGACTGAATTCAATTTTCTTGGCGACTTCGTCATACTCGTACATCGGATAGTCGACGATCCAGCAAAAGCGGAAAGTGTTTTCTTCAATCAGTTCCAGCTGTTCGCCAACACGTGTCCGGGCGAAACCTGCCAACAGGGCAGCGCCATTGGCTTTGTCACAGGCAAAGAAAACGGCATCGCCATCTCCGGCGCCCGTGATTTCCTTGATTTTGGCAATGCGGTCATCATCCAGGTTCTTGGCGATCGGGCCCTTGCCGCCACCGTTTTCAAAGATGATATAGCCCAGACCGGCGGCACCTTCGCCCCGGGCCCAGTCATTCATCTTGTCAAAGAAACTGCGTGGACGTGTACCGGCACCGGGGGCCGGAATGGCGCGGACAACAGAACCTTTTTTGATGGCACCGGCAAAAATGCCAAAGCCGGAGCCGTCAAAAGCTTCGGTTACATCGGTAATTTCGATGGGGTTACGCAAATCAGGTTTGTCATTGCCGTATTTCATCATGGAGTCGGCAAAAGGAATGCGCGGGAAAGACAAAGGCGTAACGGTGCGCCCGTCGGCAAACTCTTCGAATACACCATGGATCACAGGTTCGATGGCGTTAAAGACATCTTCCTGGGTGACAAAGGACATCTCCACATCCAACTGATAGAACTCACCGGGTGAGCGATCAGCGCGGGCGTCTTCGTCGCGGAAACAGGGCGCAATCTGGAAGTAGCGATCAAACCCGGCAATCATATACAGCTGTTTGAACTGCTGCGGTGCCTGTGGCAGCGCGTAGAATTTACCCGGATGCACACGGCTGGGTACCAGAAAGTCGCGCGCGCCTTCAGGTGATGACGCCGTCAGGATCGGTGTCTGGTATTCCGTAAAGCCCTGCCCCATCATGCGCTGGCGGATACTGGCAATAACAGCACTGCGCAGCACGATGTTGCGGTGAATACGCTCACGGCGCAGGTCCAGAAAGCGATAGCGCAGACGTGTATCTTCCGGATATTCCTGATCACCAAAAACCGGCAGAGGCAGATCGTCGGCGCGGGCCTGAACGGTCATTTCCTCGATACCGATTTCGATCCGGCCGGTTGGCAGGGTGTCGTTGATTGTCTCTTGTGAACGGGCAATAACCGGGCCGGTTACCGTAACCACAGATTCGGCACGCAATCCTTCAGCCACGTCAAAATTCGGCTCTCCCTGGGAGGTAACGATCTGGGTGATTCCATAATGATCACGCAGGTCGATAAACAGAAGATTGCCGTGATCACGCTTGCGATGAACCCAGCCGGAAATCCGGACAGTGTCACCGACGTTGGCTTCACGAAGTTCTTCACAGGTATGGGTTCGATAGGTATGCATGATTAAGTTTTCCGAACGAATTTCTGATCAGTCATATTAAAGACTTGTTGCGGCGCAAAAGCGCATGGAACAGGGGCTTTTGTCAACCGGGAAAGCAGCAAAACTGCGGTGAATTCACAGCTACAGCAGGTATTTTTCCGATCCGTCCCGACCAGGTGGCGACGGCGGGCGTATTCTGGTGTATAGCAGTTTATCATGACAGTTATTACGACGACAGAAGACCTCACCGCCGCCTGCGAACGCATGGCTCAATTCGATTTCATCACCGTCGATACCGAGTTTATCCGCGAGAGCACTTTCTGGCCGCAACTCTGCCTGTTTCAGATCGGCAGTCGGGACGAAGCCCTGGCCGTTGACCCGTTGGCCGACGGCATTGATCTGGCCCCGTTGTTCGCCCTGATGGCCGATGAGACGACGTTAAAGGTATTCCACGCCGGGCGTCAGGATATCGAAATCCTGTACAATCTGGCCGGTGCCGTCCCGCATCCGATTTTCGACACCCAGTTGGCCGCCATGGTCTGTGGTTTTGGCGATTCTGTGGGCTATGAAACCCTGGTCAGCAAATTGCTGCGCCGGAACCTGGACAAAGCCTCACGCTTTACTGACTGGGCTCGTCGCCCTTTGACGGACCGGCAGTTATCCTATGCCCTGGATGACGTCATTCACTTGCAGGATATCTATCTCAAACTGCATGAAAGCATGGAAGAATCCGGTCGGGCCCACTGGCTGGACGAAGAAATGGAACTGCTGGCATCGCCTTCCACCTATGACACGCCGCCGGAACTGGCGTGGAAGCGGGTCAAGGCCAGGACCACCAACCCGCGTTTCCTCGGCATTCTTCAGGAAATCGCCGCCTGGCGCGAAAACGAGGCCCGCACCCGCGACATGCCGCGCAACCGCATCATGCGCGACGAAGCCCTGCTGGAAATCGCCGCCCATCCGCCCAAAAAACCGGATGATCTCAGCCGAATGCGCACCATCAGCCAGGGTTTTGCCAACAGCCGGGCCGGGAAGTTGCTGTTTGAAGCGGTCAACATAGGTGTCAACAAAGCTGAAGCGGATCTGCCAATCGTCGAAAAGCCCAAGACCCTGCCCCGCGGCATCGGCCCTCTGGTTGATCTGCTGAAAGTGCTTCTGAAAATGAAGTGCGAAGAAAACGACGTGGCCCAGAAGCTGATCGGTAACGTTGCTGATCTTGAAAAGCTCGCCGCCTGGGATGAACCCGATGTTGCCGCCATGACGGGTTGGCGACGGGAAGTTTTTGGCAATGACGCCCTGCGTCTGAAGAACGGTGAGATCGCTCTGGCTGCCAACGGCAACAAGATCAAACTTGTCGAGCTGTAAGTCGCACTCAACAACAATCACCTTCTGAAATCAGCCTTGGATCCGGATAATATCTCTGTGGAATGAACCGTTTTAATGAAGAAATAGACGCCTCATCACCATTGAAGCGGAAGAAGACAGCCAGATTACTGATCTATTCTGCAAGTATTGCCTGCGGCGTTCTGGCATTCTGGATTGTCTATGCACTGCAATCGGCATTCTTCATCGGGTATTTTGATGCAAGATTGATGATATTGCCGACGACTATCGGCGCAACTATCGGCGCTTTGCTGGCGCATCAATACCTGCTCCGTCGTGAAATGACTTCAACCGCGGATAAACTCCAGACGGCCTCTGCGGTAAATCATTCTTTGCTTGATTCCAGGACAGTGCTGATTAATGCACTTGAAGCAATTGGCGAAGGATTTGTCCTCTATGGGCCTGATGGTCATCTGGTTGTCTGCAATTCCATGTTCAGATCATTTTATAGTTATTCAGAGTCTGAGGCTTCACCAGGTGCGCACCGCAAAGACCTGGGAACGCTTGACCTGGATCGAAAGACGGTTGTTCTGGATTCCCCCGGCAAAGCAGATTTCTATATTAACCGCCGCGAAGACATTCAAACGGGACCACCAGAGTCTTTTGTTGTTCAACTGGCTGATGGTCGGACCTTGCTGGTCAATGATCGTAAAACGACAAACGGTGGTATCGTCAGCATCCAGCGAGACATAACAGATCTCAAAAAGGTAGAGCATGAGTTGATCGAGGCACTGGATCTCGCTGAGTCCTCAAGTCGGGCGAAGTCGGAATTCCTTGCCAACATGAGTCATGAACTTCGCACACCGTTAAATGCCATCATAGGATTTTCCCAAATGATCGAGGACGAATCCTTCGGACCGATCGGAGTTCCCCGCTACGGAGAATACATCTCTGACATAAAAATGAGTGGAGAACATCTGCTGGCGATCATAAACGACATACTTGATCTGTCGCGAATTGAAGTCGGATTGGCGACGATCGAAGAACAGGAAATGGAACTTCGGCCAACCGTGGATTGGTGTCTGGCTTTTGTCGAACACAGGGCTGTCAAATCAAAAGTACGTCTCGAAAATCTGGTCGATGACCAGCTGACAATTTTTGCGGACCAGCGCTTGCTCCGTCAAATACTGATAAACCTTCTCTCCAATTCGGTGAAGTTCACACCAGAAGGTGGGTTTTGTCGGATTTCCGGGTCCGTGGAGCCTGACAACCATACCCTGATCACGGTGACGGATAGCGGCATTGGTATGTCAAAAAGCGAGATTCCGAAGGCACTTGAACGCTTCGGTCAGCTAAACAGCAGCGCAACTGTTCGTGAGCATGAGGGAACCGGACTTGGCTTGCCCCTGGCGAAGTCTCTGACTGAGCTTCATGGCGGCAGGTTCGAAATTCAAAGCGAAAAAGGCAAAGGAACAACGGTCATACTGCGTTTCCCGCCGGCAAGGACAAACGATAAACCTGCCCACTGACCTTAACCTTCGGCAGTGCCAAAATATTTCCCTGGCGACCTTGAGCAGGCGTCCCTTACTGACCGAAAACCGGTCGCCTCATTTCTGAAAACAGCTCATGTTACAGGTGTCCTTCAGGTGTCGACGGCGGATAGGCTTTCAACAGTGTTTCCTTCCAGGCAACATCGGTGAAGATGTCACCCGGTGTTAAAAACGAAATTCCCCTGGCGTCAAGATCCTGGCAGAACAGCTCTGTCACCATCTCCGGTGTCAGATCATGGGTCTTGTCATCATAGTTCGCCGCTTCTGCTTCCGTTTTAAAACACCAGGCCTTCCAGAGGACTGACAGGCGGACGTCAGCGTAATTGAAACGCTTCAAAGTCCTGCCCTCTTCCTGTACCTCCCAATGTGTGTCGTCCACAAGGGCCAGCCTGGCGTGAAAGGGAATGGCGTCTTCGGCAACAAAGTCTTCGGCACGGCCAACGGCACCGACCCGGTGATACATATATTCGTTATCCGCCAGAACGGCCGCATTGGAATAAGGCGGGCGCTCGGTCTTTGAGGGTTTATCGAGACCGTGAGGCCAATATTCAAACTCACCACCCTCCCCGTCATAAAACCAGGAAATGGCAGAGGCCACCGGCACCGCCCAGTCATGGAACAAACCGGCATAACCCATGGGTGCCAACATCCAGGCCGGCACTTCCCTGTTCATGGCACCGCGAAAAAATGGCAGGTCCAGATGCGGCGGCAAACCGGCCATGGGCAGATTAAGATTGGTCATCATGGCGACTGGACGAATGACCTCGGCCTGAAAGCTTTTTTTGGCGGCAGCGATGAAATTGGGGTTATGGAAAAAATCCTCTGCGCCATCGAAAACGACCTTGCCGCCCAGAGCCCAGAAATTGCGGAACCAGCCGCCGGTATGTGTGACGCCCGGATGTTTATGAACGGCTTCTTCTGTTTTGTAGGGTGCACCCTTTTTGATCAGCCCGATCACACCGTCAGGGTTATCAAATGCCTGGTCCAATTTCTGTGGCGAAGCCAACAGAGATGCCGAGCGAACCGGTTTGGTCGATTCCATGAAATGTATCCGTACGATCAAAAGGAATTCAATCAGATACTTCAAAGGTTAGGCTTCACCTCAAAGGCAGGCAAGCACGGTTCCAACCTTTTCTTGTAGTCAAAATAACGGTACCGGCTTCTGTTCCCGCCCCCCTCAACATCTCTGACGCGATGCGGATTGGCCCCGATGTCTCAGTCCTGTTCCTCGACAACAATATCCCAGGAACGGTCCAGCATGTTGCCGAGCGCCTTCAGGCGTTTGTTAACAGCCTGGCCGAGAAAACAGCGATCTCCAGATGGCAGCGTCAGCACGACGGGTCCCTTCTGATGATCCAGTTGACTACGGGACAGAACACCCGGGGTGCCGCCGGATAAGGTCAGGCCAAGGCGCAGGGCGAGGCCAAGTTTCCGGACCCAGTGAAATTCATCATCACTGATCAGCTTGCGCGCAACATTGATATAATCATTGTCCACGTCACCGGCGTAGCGCACATAGACGGCCAGGGAAATCATGGCGCGTTCCATGTGACTGATCCCCGACAAGGGGGCATACAAAACACGTTTAAACGCCGCTTCGGCGCGGTAATCCGGATGTGTCCGCCAGGCTGTATCACTGAGCAAGGCCGCTGCGGTACGTATGCGGGATTCAGTCCGGGTTTCACCGGCGAATAGTCCGCGCATCCATTTTTCCAGTTCAAAGCCCATGCCGCTGTACCGGGTTTCACGTCCGCCCAGGCGAATGCTCATTTCGATCAGCGGGTCATGGCGGCGTTCGACTTCGCTGAGGCTGTCACTAAGCACGCCTTCACGCAAACCAACACCACTGAAAATGACATTGGCTGGTTTGCCAAGCTTCAATAGCCGGGCCAGAACCAGGGACGACGCGGGCAGTGACTGACGACGACGAGACGTCACACCCTTCAGTCGATCCACTGATTCGGTACTGAGGCGAGCAATGATATTGGCCAGTCCTTCGGCATCACTGCAGGACATCTCGTAATGGTGAATGATGCGCAGGGGATACTTTGTCTGGGCCTGATGCAGTTTGGCCAGAGAACGCCAGTTGCCGCCAACAGCGTAGAACGTGCGACCCTGTAAACGATCAAGCCAGTCGACCTTGCCCAGTTCACGGTCAATCCGCTTAATCCGTTCGGCATTACTTTCGTCGCCCCGGTTATTCAGCGACAGCGCTCCCAAAGGCAGGGTAATCCCCATGCCAATCTTGCCTTTTGCCAGATCCACCAGTTCAAGGCTGCCACCGCCCATATCTCCCATGAAGCCGTCTGCATCCGGCATAGCGGCCAGCACGCCGAGACTGGAAAGCCTGGCCTCTTCGCGACCGGAAATCACTTCCACCGGTACGCCGGTCCGGGCGGCAACTTCGTCAACCAGTTCCTGGCCATTGGCAGTATTGCGCACCGCCGCCGTTGCAACAATCCGCGGATGCCCCGCCCCCATCTCCTTTGACAAGTGGACAAACCGATCAATGGACTTCAGGGCGTTATCCATGGCCTTGCGACGCATGCAATTGTCGTCACTGATCCCCTTGCCCAATCCGCAGAGTGAGCGTTCATTGAATATGGGCAGGGCATTGCAGATCAAGCCTTCAAAGACGACAAGACGCACAGAGTTGGAGCCAACATCAATAACTGAAAACGGTGTCGGCGCGGATGTGGTCTCCCGGCTGGCAGACATTTCCCGTTCCATGTGCAGAAGGTTCGAAGTCAAGGCTCGGTCTCCGACTTTGTTGACAGCTTTGACACACTGCCGTCAGGAATTATCTCGCACCAGCCGTGGGCTGGGGGCGGATTGCAACAGGGCATCACCACGTCCGGACAAACTGGGGTTTGTCATGAAGTAGGTATGCAGATTGAAAGCGTCTTTTTCCATGGACAGGCGTTTGTAGTTTCCGTCCTTGTCCAGTTCCCAGCTATGGGCTTCATCCCTGAAATTTGCGGCCATCACCTGGTCAAGGACCTGGGCATGCACCGTCGGGTTTTCGATGGGGGCAAGGATTTCCACCCGCCCTTCCAGGTTGCGCGGCATCCAGTCGGCCGAGGAAATAAAGACCTTGGCATCCGGCGACGGCAACGCGTTTCCAGCGCCGAAACAAACGATGCGTGAATGTTCAAGAAAACGCCCGACCACGCTTTTAACCCGGATGTTTTCCGACATGCCCGGCACACCGGGTCGCAGGCAGCAGATACCACGCACCACCAGATCAATCTGTACGCCTGCCTGACTGGCGACATACAGCAGATCGATGATCCGGCCATCCACAAGGGCGTTCATCTTGGCCTGAATAGCTGCCGGACGTCCGGCCTTGGCGTGTTCAATTTCATCCTCGATCAGGGACTCGAGGGCCCGGCGCAACCCGATCGGTGAGATCACCAGTTTTTCAAGACAATCCGGCGGCGCGCTGCCGGTCATGTAGTTGAAGATGGCGTTGGCGTCACGGGTAATGGCCGGATCAACCGTGAAGTAGGACAGGTCGGTATAAACACGGGCTGTGATCGGGTGATAGTTCCCGGTGCCGAGATGAAGGTAGGACCGCAGCCCGGCTTTTTCCTTGCGCACGACCAGGGAAATCTTGGCGTGGGTTTTCAGCGAAACAAAACCATAGACCACCTGAACGCCTGCGCGTTCCAGATCGCGTGCCCATTTGATATTGGCTTCTTCGTCAAATCGCGCTTTCAGCTCGACCATGGCTGTTACCGATTTGCCGGATTCAGCGGCTTCTATCAGCGCTTTGACAATCGGGGAGTCGTCACTGGTGCGATACAGCGTCTGCTTGATGGCCACGACCTTGGGGTCCGCTGCTGCCTGCTGCAGGAAGCGCACTACAACGTCGAAACTTTCATAAGGGTGATGAACAATCAGGTCCTTGGCGCGGATAGCCGAAAAACACTGGCCCGAACTTTCATAGATGCGCTCCGGATAGCGCGGACTGAAAGGCGTAAAGACAAGGTCCGGCCGGGTGCGAACAATCAGCTGTTCGGTGTCGGCCAGACCAAGAATACCATCTACCACCGAATAGGCGTCTTCCGGGACACCCAGCTCACTGACCACGAAAGAGCGCAAATGCTCCGGCATGTCGGTATTCATTTTCAGGCGAATAACCTCACCCCGACGGCGACGCTTGACGGCGGTCTCGTAGTACCGCACCAGGTCTTCGGCTTCTTCCTCAATCTGGATATCTGAATCCCTGAGCAGTCTGATCTGCCCTTTCCCCGCAACGTCGTAACCGGGGAAGAGCCGTTCGATAAACAGCGATACCAGGTTCTCCAGCGACAGGAAACGAATGTCGTTTCCTGGCAGGCGAATGAAACGTTCAATCTGGCGGGTCAGCGGCACCAGGGCATTCAGGGTGCTACCGTCCGTGCGCCGTTTAAGCTCCAGCACCAGAGCGAACCCGAGATTTGGAATAAACGGAAACGGATGGGCCGGATCCACAGCAATCGGTGTCAGCAAGGGGAATACCCGTTGCAGGAAAAAATCTTCGAGGAATTCCTGCTCGTCCGGCGTCAGTTCATCACCGTCAACGACAGCGATACCGTTCTCGCGCAGTTGAGAACGCAGTTCACCCCAGATTTTAAGCTGACTGGACATCAGTTGTCCGGCGCGCTCGTTAATGCGCTCAAGCTGCTGCCCCGGCGTCATGCCGTCCTGACTGATTTCTCCAACACTGGCAGAAATCTGTCCCCGCAGCCCGGCGACACGCACGGTGTAGAACTCGTCCAGGTTCACAGCCGAAATCGACAGAAAGCGCACCCGCTCCAGTAATGGATGATTGGAATTATTGGCTTCTTCCAGCACGCGTTCGTTGAAGGCCAGCCAGGACAGTTCACGGTTGATGAAACGGTCGCTGTTGCCCGCCATCTCACCGGTCAGGGTATAACCTGTCTGTTCCTTTGTGCTTTCTGCTGTCGACATATTCTGAAAATCCATATTGCAACGCGTACCTTGATACTGGAACCATGGCGTTGCTGTTTGCCTGTTATAGCAAATTTTGAC
>Ga0316204_10011306_pt1 | contig 11209 bp, 8 predicted proteins | sample 6monrhotite_MG_2_FD_205661 | JGI IMG/M metagenome (GOLD analysis project Ga0316204, IMG submission 205661) | Microbial mat bacterial communities from mineral coupon in-situ incubated in ocean water Damariscotta River, Maine, United States -... | ecosystem: Environmental > Aquatic > Marine >...
TTGTCATCACAGATGAACAAAAATCGCACATCATCTTACTCAGTTTGGTAAGGCACTCTATACTTTTTAAAGATTTCAATTAAAAACTCTTGGTCTCATTATTTGTTATTTAATTCTATCATATGGGTTGTAATAATAGTAGTTAGCCAATAAATCTCAAATATTGAAGTTTTAATTTGTAGTGAAGGACCATTTCGAATGAATCATTTCAGAATTGTCTTACACACATTTTGATTAAAGACATTGATGGGTTTAATTTTATCTTACAAACTGAAGTAAAAGGCATCTGCTACGACTATTATGGGTTTTCTAGATGAGTTTGAGAATCTCTATTAATATATAGATTTCTTGCGGTATAATCTATTATTGTCATTCAAAAACTAAAATCACAATGAAAATTGGTGAACTCAGTCAAACCATAGGTTTAAGTACACATACGATTCGGTATTACGAGAAACTGGGTTTGCTGGATGCGCCATCAAAAGATGACAGCGGGCATAGATTCTATAACCATAGAGATGTAGATATTGCCAACTGGGTAACCTGTTTAAAAAAATCTGGCATGTCGTTGGAAAAGATAAAAGTTTATACCAAAGCTTATAAAAAAAATGAATTAAAACAAGTTTCTGAATTGTTAGAATTACACATGGGTAAGTTAAAGCAACAACAAAAAGATTTAAAACATTATATGGATGTGACCAATAAAAAACTAAATGATATAAAAAACCGCTTGACTTAGAGTATGCTCTAACGCGTTAAGATGCGCTCCTACTATCTAAATAACAGGAGAACTTTATGAAAGTTACAGTGAAAATATTAAATGCTTTTATTGAAAATAACAGCGGTGGTAATCCAGCTGGTGTGGTATTAAATGCTGACAAACTAAGTCACGACCAAAGACTCAATATCGCTAAACAAGTCGGATTATCAGAAACTGCCTTTGTTTCAGAATCATCAACAGCTGATTTTAAACTCGATTTTTATACACCTAATCGTCAAATAGCCCATTGTGGACATGCCACTGTAGCGGTTTTTTCTTATCTTTCTCAATTAAATCTTGTTGCACAAGGTTGGTCATCAAAGGAAACCATTGATGGCAATCGAAAAATATTAATTCAACAAGACATGGCTTATATGGAACAACTGGCTCCAAAATATACTGTAGTGAATAAATACCATAATCAAATTTTTGACTCATTAGGGATTTCCCAAGATTTAACCTTACGGGATCCTTTATTGGTTAATACTGGTAATTCATTTGTTATTGTAGGAGTTAAAAATAAACAAGTCTTGGCTGAATTGAAACTTGATTTTGATGCGATAAAAGATATTTCAGAAGAACTAGATCTTATTGGATATTATATTTATACAGAAGAAACCCATGACAGTGACAATGATGCTTCCACCAGAATGTTCTTTCCTCGTTATGGGGTGGATGAAGAAGCAGCAACAGGGATGGCAGCAGGACCATTGGCCAGTTATTTATATGATATTGTTGATGAGAAAAAAGAACGTTTTAATATTGAGCAAGGCTATTACATGCCTGTTCCTTCTCCCAGTAAGATTATTATTAATTTACAAATTGAAGACAACAAAATCAAAACTTTAATGGCAGGCGGAAAGGCAAATGTTTCAAAAGAAATGGTTGTTCAAATTTAGTTGACTATTTATCTTCTTCAAGAACAACAACTTAGCTAATGCTTTATATATCTTTAGAATTCTTTAGCTTTAATTCATGCAGTGCTTTTAATATTTCAGTAAATTAGTGGTTCGATTTAACTAGGTAGATTATCCAAATGAAATTATTAACAACACTCTTTCTTTTTAGCCTTGCTTTTAAGGCGTCAGCTTCTGAAACCAGTTCTTTGGATAGCTTGGCTGAAAAAATAAACAATGATGAATTTAAGCAAATGACCAGCGTTGTGGTTTCTCAAAATAATCACATCATCTATGAAAAATACTTTAATAAGGCAACCGCTGAGACTCAACATGACATGCGTTCAGCCAGTAAATCACTCACTTCATTGGCTTTAGGCTTTGCCATTGATGATGGTTTGATTGACAATCTAGACAAACCAATATTTGATTATTTTAATGATAAGTTACCTAAAAAAGGCAGCGACGTTAGAAAACTCAAAATTACAATTCAAGACTTATTGACGATGAGCAGTTCCTTAGAATGTGATGATTGGAATGATGCCTCGCGTGGCAACGAAGAGAAAATGTATATCATTGAAGATTGGAGTGGTTTCATATTAGGCTTGCCGATTAGGGGTATTCCACCATGGAAGAAAACCCCTGAAAACAGTAAATATGGCCGTTCATTTTCTTATTGTACAGGTGGAGTACAAGTTTTGACTGAGCTTGTTGAAAGAGTCACTAAGATGAAAATGAGTGAATACTTACAGATTAAACTTTTCAATCCATTAGGGATAAATAAACCTGAATTTTCATACTCCCCACTGGGTTTTACCAATGGCGGAGGTGGGGCTAAATTAACCTCAAAAGATTGGATTAAAATAGGTAACTTTATGCTTAGTTTTGGAGTTTTTAATAATAATGAAATAATTAATGCAGGTTGGATTAAAGAGTCTTTAACAAGAAGAGCAGTTATTGATGAGGACCGAGATATTGAATATGGCTATTTGTGGTGGATTAATAATTTTAAAGTTAATGATAAAACCATTACAGCATATGCTGCAGCTGGAAATGGCGGAAATTATCTATTTTTCATTCCCGAATTTAATGCGTCAGTGCTTATAACCAGTACGGCATATAATACCAGCTACATGCACGTTCAGTCGCATAAAATATTGACTGATTATGTGTTGCCAGAATTAATGAAAACATCTGATTAATAATTCTGAGGATCTAAAAATGATACCGGTAACCAGTCAGCATTTATTAACTGTTGTCTTTGTTTACTGGTATTGTTTTGCATGGTCTCAATAACCCTTAAAAATTCTGGATTATCTTTAATCGGGTAAAAAGGAGGTAGTTTTTTTAGCCACTTATGATTAATATAACCATTGATGTACGCTTTTTCTAAACTCTGAATAGATTCTTCAAACCTATTGTTTTGTGCCAAATACAAAGCTTTAAAAACTTCTACATCAGGCCAATCGGCTGATTCTTCTAGCCATTGAGCTTCAAATTTTTCCTTTTCAGAAATGCTGCTCTGATTATTTAATGAAACAATCTTATTCCAAATATTGGCTTCAAAATCATCAGCATCAACTTTCAGTGCGTTTTTAAAATTAACCGCGGCTTTTTCATTATCTTTATTCATTAACTCAATAATCCCTAAAAGCACATTGAGTTCAGGTCTTTTAATGCCTCTTTTCGTCGCAGATTCAATGACTTCTTTTGCTTTTGAGTTTTGATCGTTAGATATATAAAATCGAGCCATTTGATGGGTGACAAAAACATTGTCAGGAGATAGTTCATCTGCTTTTTGGTACCAGTGCTCTGCAACAGAATCAAAACCTAATAATTCAAGCGTGTTGGCAATTTGTAAATTTAAATATGTTTGTTTGCTTCCAATAGATTCAATATTTAGTTTCATGGCCTCTACTAATTTTCCCTTTTGACTGTATAGGTAAGCCAATGAACTTTTTGTTGAAACATCATCAGGATTTATTTTAATCCCCTTTTTATACAATTCAATGGCATGATCTATTTCTCCTCTTGCATCCTTAATAAAACCCAGTGCAATCCAAGCATTGGCGTTATTGGGGTTTAATTTTATGGCTTTATTGGCTAATATTTCAGCCTCATCCAATAAATTATTGGGTTGATTATATTTAGTGACTTGATGAGAGATGGCAAAGGATATGCCTATCATGGCTTCGGTGTTTTCAGAATTATTTGCCAATGATTTTCTAAATAAATCTAATGCAATTTTATTACTGGGCAGATCGTGTTTATTTAAATAGAGCCATGCTTGGGATAAAAATTCATCCTTTGACTGTGTGGTCTGAAAAGAGGTGTTTTGATTTTTAGGTTGATTAGCAAAATAAAACCAAGAAGAAATTATTACCAATACAACTGTAATCAATATCACCCTCAATTTATAGTGGTTACTATTTTTTAATGGTTGATTAATAGTTTTTACTTCTGGAACCCATCGATAACCTTTATTTCTTATCGATGAAATATAATTAATGCCAGGCTTAGAATTGGTGTTGAGAGACTTCCTTAATAATGCGATTCTTTGGGTGACGGTTTCAGAGCTAACCTCAATATCTTGCCAAACGTTTTCAATCAATTGATCTACACTTACTGTGTTTGGCGCCTTTTCAATCAACAACAGTAATGTTCTATAGGATAAATCAGGCAACAGTAACAGACTTCCATTTTGTGTGACTTGTTGTGTCAATTGATTGATTGTTAAATCTTCAGTGACTAAGAATTGGTTTGAATCGGTCATTTGTAAATATTCTAAATATTCAGTTCGGCTAAAGTTATGTAATGTTCTTTATTATACGTCTGATGCAATTTGAATTCATATAAATCACATAGGAAGCCAATAATAAATCTAACGTTTTAAAATTAAGTAGGGTGTCATTGTAGGAATTTTCCTTTTTCCTACTATTAATTTCTTACAAACAAAAAGCTTTTTGCCGATATTTTTAAACTTTTACCTACCTATAATAGGCACCAAGTTATCGCAATGACGCGATAACTTTTAACTAACTTATAGGAAATTTAAAATGAAAAAATTATTATTAACAGCAATAACATCTTTGGTATTATTCAGTCAATCATTGTTTGCCGTCAATGTCAACACAGCCGATGCAGCAGCCATAGCTGAAGAGCTTAAGGGAGTGGGTTTGAAAAAAGCCCAAGCCATCATTGAATACCGTCAAGCCAATGGTGATTTTAAAACCATCGAAAGCTTAACTGAAGTCAAGGGAATTGGCCTAAAAACGGTTGAAAAGAACCGTGAAAACATTCAATTAACTGCGAAGTAATTCGATTCAATGATTGAAAAAAAACCGCTTAATGCGGTTTTTTTTCGTATACATGTTTGTTTTAACGACAGTTAGGTTTTTTACCACTGGCATGCGCTTGTTGTTGAAATCCAAGGGCTGTTGGCATGTACTCGGATAATTTTATGATCCTTTTTTCCGGGTCTGGATGAGTCGACATAAATTGTGGTGTGCGTTGGCCACTATTGGCGGTGGCCATGTTTTGCCAAAGATTAACACTTTGTCTTGGATCAAATCCAGCCTTTGCCATTAAGTTTAATCCAAATATGTCGGCTTCACTTTCATGTTTTCGACTAAAAGGCAACAAAACACCAAATTGCGCACCCAGTCCCAAGGCCGACATTAACATCTTTTGATTGCCTTGATTCTCCATTTGGTTTTGGCTTATGGCTTGTGTTGTTTGTATGGCCATTTCTAGCCCCATTTGCTGAGAAACCCTTTCTGCTCCATGCTGTGATAGCACATGAGCGATCTCATGACCCATGACTGTTGCCAGTTGATTTTGGTTTTTTGCCACATTGAGCAATCCAGTATGAACACCTATTTTACCACCAGGTAAAGCAAATGCATTGGCACTGTTGTCATCAAATACCACCACTTCCCAAGCTTGCGATTTCCATTTATCTGGTAATTCATTAATAATGGCATTGGCAACACAGGATACATATTTATTGTCTTGTCGATTTTTTGAAATCTTGGCAGATGTTTTCAATTTTTGAAAAGAGGCAACGCCCATTTCAACCATTTGTTTGTCGTCAACTAATATGAATTGTTTTCTGCCCATTGGTGAAGTTGCACAACCTGAGACAAATATGATGATTAATAATTGTAAGAGAATAATTTTTTTCATGTCATTTTCCTTATTGATACTGGTAGATTTTCTATATTGTATAAGATTTGAATAAAATTGGGTGTAAACATTTGTAAAGACAAACAAAATTCCAAAGGTTGATATATCTGTGGTTGGGCATACATTAACATGAATAGTCCTCTAAAGTGTCTGGATCTGATGTTTTGTGTTATATTTGTAGGGTAAATTTAATATTATTGGAATCGATGTATGCGTAAGTATTTGTTGTTTTTTATTCTTCTTGGCACGGTGCATTGTGTGCAAGCTGAGAACCTGACCATTTATAAGAACAACCAAATGCTACAAGTTGAGACGAGAGATGGTGCCAGTTTAACCAGCAACATTCAAAATATTTTATTTCCCAATGAATTGTTTAATGGAGACGTATTGTTTCCTGATTCTGCAAAGGTAATCAATGTCATTAAGCAATCACAAGACATCGTTATTCAATTGGATTTGCCAACAGCATTTGTTCACAATAATATAAATGAAGAATTTTTAGAAAAAATTAGCCGCATCATTGATGTCAATATTGATCAAATTTCACCTGAATCACAAAAGATACATTTCGCTGTTTTGATTGATGGAAAATACACGGCGCTGTCAAATTTTTTAAAAATAGATAAAGTACCAATTAAAGAACCAGATCAAGAAGCACGTTTATCTAAAGCCGAAAAAAGATTAAAGGTTAATGGTTTTAACCAAGGACCATTATCAGGTAAGGTCTTATTTATTTCTCAAGCACATGGTTGGATTGATTATAACGACTCTCGAAAATGGTCAACACAACGTGGCATTACCCATGATATTGTTGAAGATTTTGTTAATTCAGAAGCCATAAACCAGTATTTATTGGAATATTTAAACAATGCTGGTGCAAAGGTTTTCACCTTGCGTGAGCGCGACATGAATCATAATATGGTGATCGTCGATGATCAAGATGGCAATTCTACCCCCAATAATGGTATTTATGAAGAACAAGGTCCTACAAATTTGTTTTCTGATTCAGGGGCTAACGGGTTTAAAAATTTTCAAGCTCCATATGGACCGACCAATGATCCATTTAGAGACAATGGCGGCAGTGATAGATTGATAACTACAGCCAGTTCAGAAACTGCCAGAGCCGTTTGGAGACCTGTCATTCCAGCGGATGGCTATTACCATGTTTATGTCTCGTATTCCGGTGTTGGAGACCGACCAACAGACGCTCAGTACATTGTCTCACATGGTGGAATAGAGACAGAAGTATTGGTTGATCAAGAAATTCACCGCTATGTTTGGAACAATATCGGGCAATATTATTTCAAAGCAGGCAGTGATGATTTTATTGCCCTGACCAATAAATCATCTGAATCAGGCACCACTGTTTCAGCCGATGCCGTTCGAATTGGAGGTGGGATGGGTGACATATATGGAAACTACCATACCGATGAAATTAGCACACATCCACGATGGGAAGAGGGCGCACGGCCCTATGTTCAATTTCAAGGTGCATCTTCATCGGTTTATGCCAGTGGAGATGTCGGTGCCCGCTCAAAATTTGCTGCTTGGGAACATTTTTCATTTGAAGATTCTGTTTATGTCTCATGGCATTCAAATGCAGCAAATGGTACGGCCCGAGGCACTAGCAGTTATATATATTCATCCAACCCACCCGATGGCACATTTGATGACACCATGGCCACAGCTGGATCTGCAGCACTGCAAGCAGCTATTCATGATGAACTCATCAACGATATACGAGGAGATTGGCAAAGTGATTGGCAAGACAGGGGTTATCGATCGGCCTATTTTGGTGAAGTTAATCCCAGCAATAACGATGAAATGCCATCAGTACTCATTGAGATGGCTTTTCATGATACTTTAGCTGATGCTGATGCCTTGAGGCACCCTGGCTTTCGTAAATTGGCAGCGCGTGCTGTTTATCAAGGCATTGTTAAATATTTCGCCAATCGAGATACTTTAAGTACATTTTTATTACCTGAACCTCCAACTCACATTAAAGTTGAATCTACTCAAAGCGATACATTGCATGTTTCGTGGCAAGCGCCCTTAACAGATGGTAGCAATGTTGTGGGCGATGCCGCCACTTCATATGTTGTGTACAGATCTACTGATGGTTACAATTTTGATAATGGCGTAGAAACGACAGATTTGTTTTATGACTACAACAATCTTGAATTGGGCAAAGTTTACTATATAAAAGTGCGGGCCAAAAACCAAGGAGGCTTGTCTTTGGCCAGTGAAACCTTGGGGTCTCGTACAACTTATAATAATGAATCTCGGGTTTTAATTGTCAATGGCTTTGATCGCTTAACCAGTGGCCAATTGGTTTATATGAATATGCCTGATATTGGCGGTTTTGTCGATCGTATGTTTCTGAATGAAATGAATACATTTGACTATGCCATACAGCATGGTGATGCAGTAGATGACTCTGGGGTTGGGTTTGATTCAATTTCCAATGAATTGGTTGAAGATGGTTTGTTTAATCTAGATGTTAATTCTCACCAAGCAGTTATTTGGATACTCGGTGAAGAATCCAGTGCAGGGATGACACTAAACGCGGCAGAACAAAGCCAGCTACAAAATTTCTTGAATAATGGAGGCAAACTTTTTATTAGTGGAGCTGAAATTGCCTGGGATCTTGATCATTTGGGTTCTGTTAGTGATCAGAATTTTTATAATACAGTTTTGATGAGTCAATATATTGCAGATGATGCGGGTGTTTTCCAGGCCGATGGCGTGCAAGGTTCACTGTTTTCAGATTTAGGGCCAATCAACTTTGATGATGGAACTCATGGAACCTACCAAGTAGAATTTCCTGATGTGATTGGTCCAACATTAAGCGCTCAATCTTGTATGACTTATTTGGGTGCACAGTCCGCCTGTACTTATGTCGATACAGGGACTTATCAGGTGATTCATCTGGGTTTCCCATTCGAAACAATCTACCCTGAAACCATGAGAAATGATGTGATGGCAGCCAGCATGGATTATTTTGCGATTCCGTATTTTTCTGATGTCATTTTTGAAAATGATTTTGAATAGATGGGATTAATTGAATTGTTCTTAAAATCTAGATCAAGCTCTAGAGTGCTTAAGATTAGATTTTTTCATCGATAAAAATCGAGTCATAGTTTTCTTGCAAAGTGGAATATATTTTCTTTAAACATTGCTGCATTTCGACTAGGTTGGATACTTGATTGTTTGTCGTAAGGAGCATGCCTTGTTGGGTTAACTCGTACAATTCATCAAAGCCATAACCACCACTGGATCCAGTTAGCTTGTGCATTAAATCATGTACATGGGCAATGTCCTTATTGTCCCATGCGGTTTTTATTTCATTTTGTTTTTCAACAAAAGTCTTTATGTACTTATTTCTTATTTTTTCAAATCTATCTGGCATATAACGCTAAGAGTTAATCCGCCACACACATGATGACAGTAGCTATTGCTGTACCACCTTTGCCATCGCTAACCGTATAGGTAAATGCATCTTCGCCAGCAAACCCAATAGGAGCTTGATAGTACATTGATCCATCACTATTGACTGTTAAGGTTCCTAGTAATGTTGAAGTATCTACAGATTCTACTGATAAAACATCACCATCAGGATCACTATCATTCGATAAAGGGTTAAAGTTTAATGCGCCATTGTAGCTTACAAAAAACAAGTCATCAACAGCCACTGGAGCTGCATTACTAGGCATCACGTTAATATTAACAGTGGCAGTACTTTGATCGCCATCAGCATCAGAAACTGTATAGGTGAAACTATCAGGACCCACGTAACCATCAGTGGCTTGATACGTCACTGTTCCATCCCCATTATTTACCGAAGTACCATGACTGGGTTGAGTCACTAGTTTAACAATAAGCGAATCACCATCACTATCAGAATCATTGCTTAACACATCAATGACCAAAGCTTCAGACCCATTTGCTGTTGCTGTATCATCGACAGCATTGGGCGCATTGTTTAATACTGTAACACTCACTTGGGCACTGGTTGATTCACCATTACCATCATCGATTGTATAGACAAACATGTCAACGCCAATGAAACCTGTGTTTGGAGTATAAGTTAATGATGTACCATTGTTGATGACTGTACCATTGGCTGGTTGGGCCACATCAGTAATGCTTAATTTGTCATTATCAGCATCAGAATCATTGTTTAATACGTCAATGAGAGTGGCCGATGAATTTCTTAATATTGTAATCTCATCGTTGCCTGCAACAGGTGGCTGGTTAATGAATACAATGTCACCCAATGTTTCTACTTGTTCTGTTTCTTCGTATTTGTACACATCAACAGTACGTTTATGTTTGGCAGGATTGTTTAGGGCTCTTGATAACCAAGATGGTGCAATCTTAACAGGTTGTTTAACCCATTTGACTGGTACATCTTCGGCTGGAATTTCTGCTTCCTTATAATTAGTCTCGATGCTTAAAAAGCTAACAGTCACACGTCTGTTTTTAGGCTGTTCTGCTGGGTTGCTATTGTCAAAAGCAGGCTCACTTTCACCTTTACCTGATGACATGATGATTTCAGCATCGATGCCTTGTGAGACAAAGTAATCCAATGCGGCTTTGGCCCTTCTATCAGAAAGTTTTTGGTTGTATTGGTCTGTGCCTATTGAACAAGTATGCCCAATAATGTTAATTTTAGAACCTAATTTTTGTTGTTTGATTTGTGTAGCAACATCTTTAAGTGCGCTGATGGTGTCATCTCTTAAGTCTGATGAATCTAGGTTAAAAAATGCCATCGATGACAAGTCGATTTCATTTTGGATCACAACTTTACGTTGTTCTTTTAACCGTGCTAATGCATCTTCATCGACTACTTTAACTTCTTCAAATTTCTCTGTTGGTTTATATGTGGTACCAAAGTCATAACGCCACATAAGGTAGGCACGGGTATCATTTTTATCAGTTTCAAAATCTCCACTCTTGTGTAGCTGTCTCACACTTAAAGCTAAAGAATGACCAGTGTTGGTAAAATATTTTTCTAATTCAACGCTGGCTGACATTTGAGCCGAATCGAAATCACCATCTTCATAGTCAACCCCTCCAGTAAGACGAATTAAGTTTTCTTCATAGAACTTACCTAACCTACCACCAACTCCCCATTCGTATGGAGCTTCAAAAGTGCTGGTAATTGTTTCAATGGTTTGATCTTGAATATAGTCCATTCCATTAATTGTTCCAGTTAATACATTGAAATCAAATTCGGATGATACATTGACCAATTTTTCTCCAGAAATTGCTCTGCTGGCATTGATGCTCCAGAATCTATCATTGACTTCTCTGCCGCCACCAAATGTCATTTTACGGTGATGTGCATGGTTTTGATCGACTGCAA
>Ga0316204_10011307_pt1 | contig 11206 bp, 10 predicted proteins | sample 6monrhotite_MG_2_FD_205661 | JGI IMG/M metagenome (GOLD analysis project Ga0316204, IMG submission 205661) | Microbial mat bacterial communities from mineral coupon in-situ incubated in ocean water Damariscotta River, Maine, United States -... | ecosystem: Environmental > Aquatic > Marine >...
TTTCGAGCTGCGGATGTCCCGGACCTCGCCGCAATTTACGCCGAGACCGGATCCCTGACCAAAGCGCTTTGTACCGTCGGTATTCCAGATTTCACGAGAAAGATTACGAGGGTCACAACGCGCCTGCCGAAACGCGATGAGGCCGACCTGTTGCAGCAACCACCAAACCGACCGGTGCTTGTCTCGGAAAGTATCAACATAACGCCAAATGGTATCCCACTGGAATACGGCATCACCTTGTTCGCCGGTGACCGGGTTCAGCTGACGTTCGAACCCTGAGCAACTCGTCATGGGCTCACGTCATCGGTGGTGACGAATAAGTTCCAGATGTGGTTTGTGAGTATATCCATCGTAAAGTGTTCGCTTGTTGCAGGAGACCTCAGGTTAGGGATGGCATGCAGAAGCCTGGAGAAAGTTTCGTGAAGCTTTCATGAAATCGTCGGGCGCCGGGTAATATCTGCGCCGCCGACAAGTCGCTTATTTGTTGGGCAGTCTCCACCAACGTGTCATTTAGCCGACCAAAATTTGTAACATTGAACGCCTATGGTTCCGGTCGAATTACGAATTACCGGAGCCCACCATGCTTGATATGCCCGCACCGAACGTCGCCCTGCACAATATTTATGATGACACCGAATGGGTGTTGACCAACGGCACCATCGTTACGGCCGAAAGGGCGTTTGTCGGGAGCGTCGTTGTCCGCAACGGATTGATCGCCGACGTCTCAGACGGTTCCAGTGCAGTCGCAGGGGCCATTGATCTGGATGGCGATTTTCTGATCCCCGGTCTGGTTGATATTCACACTGACAATCTGGAGAAACACATTGAGCCTCGCCCCGGTGTGGGATGGCCGACGTTGGCGGCTTTGATCTGCCATGACCGCCAGGTGGTCACAGCCGGAATAACAACGGTGTTTGATTCCCTTTATGTTGCGGGCCCTGAAAATGCAAAAGATAAGGCTCGCGCTGATGCATTGGATAAAGCCATAGAAGCCATGTTGTTGGCACGCGATGATGCGCTCGTTCTGGCCGAACATTTTCTGCATCTCAGATGTGAACTGGGTTCCGGTACCATGCTGGATATTCTCGCCGATCATATTGACAACCCGATGGTGCATCTGGTGTCGGTCATGGATCATACGCCGGGGCAACGTCAGTGGCACGATATTGAAAAGTGGCGTCAGTTTTACAGTCGTAAATATTCGACGGAAGAGCTGGATGTCATCTTGGCGTGTCGCCGAGAAGATCAGGAAAAATTTGCGGCGGAAAATCGGCGCGCCGTCATGGAGCTCAGCCACAACCGCGATCTGCCGGTGGCCAGTCATGATGATACGACGGTCCGGCATGTCGAAGAGGCCGCCAGCGAAGGAATTTACATCTCCGAATTTCCCTGCACCGTTGATGCCGCCAGAGCGGCCAAGGCGCGTGGCATGATGACGGTTATGGGCGCGCCCAATGTGGTCAAGGGAGGATCGCATTCCGGAAATGTGGCTGCGGGCAAACTGGCCGAGCTTGGGTTGCTGGATGGGTTGGCTTCAGACTATGTTCCCATCAGCATGATTGAGGGGGCTTTTCTCCTTCATGATCAGCACGGAATGACTCTATCCGATGCAATTGCAACCGTAACTCTAAATCCGGCTCGGATGGTTGGTCTCGAGGACCGAGGTGAAATCGCACCGGCGCGACGGGCTGATCTGGTTCGGGTCCATCCTTATCAGCACATGCCCATCGTGCGGTCAGTTTGGCGCGCTGGACAACGTATCATCTGAGTGAAGCATCATGCTGGATCAACCCCGCAATGCTGACCAACGTTATCTCGAAAAAGATACCAGACTGACGGGGTTATTATTCGACTGGACTGGCACAATTATCGATTTTGGGTCTCGTGCGCCCGCAAAAGCCTTCATGCGGGCGTTTGAAGAAAGCAGCATTCAGATCACTCAAGCTGAGGCCCGTGCGCCGATGGGCCTGTCAAAATGGGAACACATCGAATCTATATTACGTCTCCCCCGCATCACAAAAAGCTGGAACCAGATTTATGCGAGAGAATGGACGAACATTGACATCGCGATGATCTACGAGCGGTTTTTGCCCCTGCAGGCGGAAACAGCTGCCGCGTATAGTGGTGTCGTTTCCGGTGCCATCACCGCCTTCCAAAATGCGCGGGCCCGCAACCTAAAGATCGGAGTGGTTTCGGACTATCCCGAAAAAGTCACAAACCTGATCGCCGCGCGGGCGCGAGGTCAAGGCCTTGAAGCGGATGCGTATGCCAGTGCAGGCGATACGCCAATGGGCCAACCCTTACCGTTCCTGCTTTACAAGATTGCGCTGGAGCTGGAACTGGGTGCAATTTGGAAATGTGTGGCCATCGGTGACACGCCTATTGGCATTGAAGCTGCGCGCAAGGCCGGGGCCTGGACCGTGGGGGTCGCCATCAGCGGTAACGCGGCAGGTTTATCTCCCGAGGAGTGGCTGGCCACAGGAGAAATTGATCGGGGCCGCCTGCGTAAATCCGCTTCGGCGTCTCTCAACGCCGCCGGCGCGCACTTTGTCATCGACTCGATCACTGGGTTAAGCGCAGTTCTCACACGCCTGGAAAGCCGGTTGGCCCGAGGAGAACGCCCTTGAATAGCCTCGACGATTACATGAACGGGTTCTCTTTGCTGACCTTAAATACCTGGAAGTGCGATGGTGACTATCTGGCCCGCCTTCCCCTCATGGCTCAGGGAATCAGGCAATTGGCGCCGGATGTTGTTTTCTTACAGGAAGCGTTTTCGGCACCCGGTCTGAATTTTGATACCGCCGAATATATTGCCGAGAACGCGGGTTATGAAGTCGCCCGCGCACCGGCCCGACGGAAGGTAAGAGTTTGTGAAGACCAGCGCGTGGAAAGCACCTCTGATCTGGTCATTCTAACCCGTGATCCGGTGATCTTTCGCAATGTGGTTTCGCTACCCTCACATCCAGACGACAGTGGAAGGATTGCCTTGATCGTCGATGTAGAGACCGCTTTGGGGCCTGTTGGTTTTGTTAATGTGCATTTGACCCATATGCCTGAGTGCAATGGCTTGCGGCGTCAACAGTTCGAAGCGGCTGTGGCTCATTTGTCAACGGGTACCGACGTCATTGTCGCCGGGGATTTTAATTGCACAAGAGAGGTGCTTCCCGCGACCGGAGAACTCGTTAAGGGTTTTCACATTTACCAGTCGACCGCGGACGGCCCCCACCAGTTGTGCGGTGGAACACTTAATCCCGTCTGTGATTGTGCCTCTGGCCCACAAGCTAGAGTTAAGGACCAGGCAATCGATCACCTTTTTATATTAAGATCCGGAGATGGCCGAGATGGCCGAGATGGCATGTCATTGACCGGTGTGAAGACGGTCTTGAATACCGCCGACCCGTCAACCGGAATTTATGCCAGTGATCATGCCGGTATCTTCGTAAAAATTTCCAAATTTTCCAAATAGAGAGACCTCTCATGTTGAAATCTCGGCTCAAAGATATCGGCACAGACTTGCCTCGAAAGAAGCTGGGCATCGAGCCAACCATTCATCCCACCGCAACGGTCTTACAATCTGAGCTGGGACCGTGGACAGAGATTGGAGAGCGGACAAGTCTCATCGAGACGACCATGGGAGATGCTTCTTATGTGGTTCATGATTCTGAAATCATTTACACGACCATTGGCAAGTATTGCTCAATTGCATCACACGTCCGTGTCAATCCGGGAAATCATCCCCTGGAACGTCCCGCCCTGCACCACTTCACGTACAGAAGTCAGCAATTTGAAATGGGTGAAGATGATGATGAGTTTTTTAATTGGCGACGTGCCACGACGGTGACGTTGGGACATGACGTCTGGGTCGGTCATGGGTCGGTTATCCTGCCGGGTGTCAACATCGGAACGGGTGCGGTGATTGCCGCCGGCGCGGTGGTGTCTAAAGATGTCGCGCCGTTCGAAATTGTTGCCGGGGTACCCTCATCCCATTTGCGATTTCGTTTTCCAGTCACCGTATGCGATGGCCTCTTGAAAATTCAGTGGTGGGACTGGCCCCGTGAAAACCTGATGGCGGCTCTGCCCGATTTCAGGGCGTTGAGTGCCGAGGAGTTCATCAGGAAATATGCCGTCGATTGACGAAAAGGCGGCATTCAGGAAACCCCTTGGCGATTAACTATACCAATCGATAAGTTGTTGATCCGTATCGCATTTTCATAAAACCGTAACGGAAATGACAAGCCAGAGTCACGCTTCCAGGCAATTATGCGGGTCTATTTTGAAGGAGCCCCACAGATGCCAGCTATTGTAGTCGACAGCCTGACCAAGACTTTTGGAACAAGGAAAACACGGCGCAAAGCATTAGACAGGATCAGCCTCAATATTGAAAAAGGCGAGATGGTTGCATTAATCGGGGCGTCGGGCTCTGGTAAGTCCACTTTGATCCGCCATTTGATTGGCCTGACCTCGTCGGACAAGGACACGGGTACTGTCACCGTTCTCGGCGATACCGTCCAGGATGGCGGCTATATTTCTGGATCCATTCGAAAGACCCGGGCGCGGGTTGGTGTCGTCTTTCAGCAATTCAATCTGGTTAGTCGTTTGTCATTGCTGACCAATGTGCTGATCGGCTTTTTGGGGTCCATTCCAACCTGGCGCGGGGTTCTCGGGCTGTTTACCAAGAACGAACAGCGCATCGCCATGCAGGCGTTGCAACGTGTTGGGCTGGCTGAATACGCCACCCAGCGCGCCTCTACGCTTTCCGGCGGGCAACAACAGCGTGCGGCGATCGCTCGTGCATTGGTGCAGCATGCCGAAATTATTCTGGCCGATGAGCCTATCGCGTCCCTTGATCCAGAGGCATCCCGTAAGGTTATGGATCACCTGGGTCGGATCAACCGTGAGGACGGAATGACCGTCGTGGTTTCCCTGCATCAGGTGGATTATGCCATCCGATACTGCGCGCGTACGATAGCCCTGCATCAGGGAGTTGTCGTTTATGACGGTCCCAGCACCAATCTGACGCCAAGGTTACTGAAGGAACTCTACGGTAGCGACAGCGATGAACTGCTGCTGCCGCGGACGCCCGGGGAAACCATAACCTTCCCGCCGAAACCCAAACATCAGCAAGATATTCTCGATGACGCAACCGCTCTGGCGGCCGTCTGATTATTTTACCAACCAAAACCAAGGAGTTAAAAACCATGTTCCGTAAACTGATCACCAGTGCAGCCCTTGTGGCAATGACACTGACCGCAACTGCGGTTAATGCCGAATACAAACCGCTGGACGGTGACCCGAAAGAAATCAACTTCGGCATCATCTCCACCGAATCGACAGCTAACTTGAAAGAACAATGGCTGCCATTCCTCAAGGATATGGAAACAGCTGTTGGCATGAAGGTGAAACCCTACTTCGCACCTGATTATGCAGGCATCATCGAGGGCATGCGTTTCGGCAAGGTTCATGTCGCCTGGTATGGCAACAAGTCTGCTATGGAAGCGGTCGACCGCGCCGGTGCGGAAGTCTTCACCCAGACCGTCCGTCATGACGGCACAATGGGTTATTACTCCCACATCATCACGCACAAGGATAACAAAAACATCAGCAGCCTCGATGACTTGCTGAAATGCGACAAAACGCTGAATTTCGGTATCGGCGACCCGAACTCGACGTCAGGTTTCCTTGTCCCCAGCTACTATGTTTTTGCCATGAACGGCGTTGATCCTAAAAAATGTTTCAAGACTGTGCGCAACGCCAACCATGAAACCAACTTCATGGCGACCGCCAACAAACAGGTCGACGCAGCGGCTAACAATTCTGAGCAAGTCGAACGTTCCCTTGCCAAGGTCCCGGCACTGGCGAAGAATGTGAAAGTCATCTGGACGTCTCCACTGATCCCGTCCGATCCGATCACCTTCCGTAAAGACCTGTCCCAGGACATGAAAGCCAAGATCAAAGGTTTCTTCCTGTCCTATGGCCGCACGGGAACGGATGCTGAAAACAAACATGCCCGCGCCGTTCTCAAAAACATGCAGATGGCACCGTTTGTTGACTCAACAAATGCACAGCTGTACCCGATCCGTCAGTTGGCTCTGTTCAAGAACAAACTGAAGGCTGAAAACAACGCGAAAATGTCAACAACCGAGAAGCAGGCCAAGGTCAAGGCCATCAACACCGAGCTCGCCACTCTTGAAGTGCTGAGCGCCAACGTCGGTAAATAATACCCGACCTGCAGAGGCGGCATCCAATTCCCCCCAAAGTTTTGGATGTCGCCCCTGCCTTTTTTTATACTTTTTATTTAATGCTTTTTAGCCAACGGAATTCCGCCATGAGCACCCTTGCAACTCCGATCCCGCAAACCACCACCCTGCCACCACGCGACCAGAAACGATCAGTCCTCAATCTCATTGGCTGGGGCGTCGCTTTCGTCATTCTGGCGGGATCTTGGGAAGGTGCCGATATGCGCCCCCTGGATTTGTACTCCGACGCCTCCAACATGAGCACGTACGCCGCTAGTTTCTTCCCTCCCAATTTCCTGGAATGGGAGATGTATTTGCAGGAAATGCTGATCACGTTCAAGATCGCGGTTTGGGGTACGGCATTGTCCGTGATTTGTGCTGTGCCGTTTGGTCTGCTATCGGCAGACAATGTGGCGCCATGGTGGATTAACCAGCCAATTCGCCGGTTAATGGACGCCGCGCGGGCCATCAATGAAATGGTGTTTGCCATGCTGTTTGTTGTCGCCGTTGGGCTGGGGCCTTTCGCCGGTGTTCTTGCGTTGTGGGTTCACACCACCGGTATTCTCGCCAAGCTGTTTTCCGAAGCCGTTGAAGCTATCGACCCGCGTCCGGTGGAAGGCATCCGTGCGACGGGGGGCAATGTCCTGCATGAGGCAATATTCGGGATTATTCCACAAGTTCTACCCCTGTGGATTTCCTATTCGCTGTATCGTTTCGAATCCAACGTGCGCTCTGCCACGGTTCTGGGAATCGTTGGTGCTGGGGGAATCGGTATGGTCCTGTGGGAGGACATTCGTGGTTTTTATTATGCTGAGACCGCAGCCGTGATGGTCATTATTATTGTTTCAGTTTCACTTTTGGATGTTTTATCCCAACGCCTGCGCAAAATGTTCGTCTGAGCGTTATCGGATACAAAGTATTCTGTCTGGAGGATAAGTTGCTTCTGCCAAAAGGATATTCATCTAGTGTCTTCCGATGGCATTGTCACATTAAAACTGGCCGGCATCTGACGGCTGCACCAAAGTAGCATATTGAGATGCAGAACATTTCCTTCAAACATCACCGTTTTCCACCCACTGTCATCCGCTACTTACAATACGTTTTATCGGAAACGTCATTTACTCAACCAAACCACATTCAAACGTCTTCGAACTAACGCTTTCGATGAGTGGGACAGCGCGAGTGCGGTTGCATGAAAATGGTGAGTCAGCCAAATTTTGTTTGTTGTAAGACGGCCTTTTTATTGATCCCCCTCCCGCACGACATGTACTGAACAATGAGCCCGTCGAACCACCCGACCAGCGACGGAACCAATGAAATAATCTGCCATTTCAGGATCATGAGAGTGCACGACGATTAAATCTGACTTGATTTCAGCTGCATAATTCAAGATCTCGTTTGACGGAGGACCTTCACGAACAATTCCACTGTTGCAATCATATTGCGCCAACAGTTTTCCCATCTCTTCATCCGCATGCGTCTTGCGTCTTGCAAGGGCCTCTTTTGGTAATTCAAGAAGAACCCGTCTGGGAATTGGTTCGATCACATGCAGGAGGAAAAGCTCACCATCGACTGCACGGGCAATCTTTTGCGCTGTTTCCATGATCATATCGTTACCATTTTCTCTTGCGACGTCGATTGCTACGAGAATTTTTTTCATCTGTATTTCCTTAAATTCAATACGGGTCTTGCCACCAATAACCTGATCCGATTCCATCCCACCCGGTTCGTCCTAGCTTGCCCGCCGGTCCTCCAGGATCATGTCGGATGCTTTCTCTCCGATCATGATCGCGGGGGCGTTGGTGTTTCCCGATACAATCGTCGGCATGATCGAGGCGTCCGCCACCCGCAGGCCTTTGATTCCGTGAACCCGCAGGCGTTCGTCTACCACGGCCATCGGGTCGCTGCCCATCTTGCAGGTGCTGGTCGGATGATAAATGGTCTGCGAGATGTTTCTTGCAGCGTCCAGAAGTTCGGCATCTGTAGAGACGCCAATGCCGGGTACTTTTTCTTCAACGATATAAGGCGACAGAGCGTCTGATGTCGCCAGCGCCCGAGCAACCTTTACCGAAGCGACGGCGGTGTCCTGATCAAGCTGGGCGGACAGGTAGTTTGGATGAATTTCCGGATAGATATGTGCATCCGGTGATGTGATGGTAATCCGCCCTCGACTTTCCGGGCGCAACTGACAGACCGATAGGGTAATCCCTGAAAATGGATGCATTTCGACACCGGGCTTGTCGGCGCTGAGGGGTTGAAAATGGAACTGGATATCAGGTGTTTCCATTTCTTTTTGCGTTTTGGTGAAGATGCAGACCTGGCTGGCCCCCATCGCCATGGGGCCCGTGCGAAACAACGCGTACTGGATACCCATCAGGCCACGACGGAAGATGTTGTTGATCTCGTTATTCAGGGTTGGAACGTTGACCCGATAGACCAGCCTGATCTGAAGGTGGTCCTGCAGGTTTTCGCCAACACCCTTGAGTTCGTGACGAACCGGTATGTCCAGTCCCTGCAGCAGATCGCCGGGTCCGATACCCGACACTTGAAGCAGTTGGGGTGAGCCGATGGCCCCGGCGCTGAGAATGACTTCTCCACCATCCTTCAGTTGGGCGGTTTGGGCCTGTCCTTTGACAGATATCCGTATCCCAGAAACGGCCCGCTCATCCGCCTCGTCAAACAATAGGCGTTCGGCATGGGCGTGGGTGACGATCTTTAGATTAGGGCGATCTCGCACGGGATTGAGATAAGCAACGGCACTTGAACAGCGGCGTCCGTTTTTTGTCGTGAGTTGAAAATACCCGGCGCCTTCCTGGGTGGCTCCGTTAAAATCGTTGTTTTTGGGGATGCCCAACTCTTCTGCCGCCGAGATAAGCGCGGCGCAAATGTCGCGCTCAACACGCATGTTGGAAACCGCCATCGGGCCGTCCGCCCCGTGGTACTCATCGCCGCCCCGTTCCTGATTTTCACCTCGTTTGAAGTAGGGCAACACATCTTCCGCCGACCATCCGGCATTCCCGAGCTGACGCCAGTGGTTATAGTCGGCATGTTGTCCGCGGATATAAAGAAGACCGTTGATTGAGCTCGACCCGCCAAGGGTCTTGCCGCGCGGCCAATCCAGACTGCGCCCGTTCAGCCCGGGGTCGGGCTCTGTTTTGTAGCACCAGTCCGTCGACGGGTTATGAAGTGTTTTAAAATAGCCGACCGGCACATGAATCCATGGATTCCAGTCCCGTCCACCGGCTTCCAGCAAAAGCACGCGGATCGACGGGTCCGCCGATAACCGGTTGGCCAGCACACAGCCGGCGGACCCCGCTCCGGCGATGATGTAGTCAAAGGCGCCAATATCTACCGCGGTCGTCTCTGTCTGTGTCGCGCTCATTGGCTAAATCCCTGCGTATCTGTGGCTCTGGTAACGTGTTGGTAAACCGACTTCGAGCCTGGATGCAAACTTCATTTCTCGACTATTGCATGAATTCAGAAATGCTGCAATAATGAGAATTGTGGTATCAATAATGATAATAATAATAATTTTCTGATGTTTCCATATGACCTCCAACAGGGGGGTTCAGTGTCAAAAGGAGAAATTATGCTTACGGATAAACTAAAACACGTCTCCAGACGTGACCTTCTGCGCCTGACCAAACAGTTCGGCATTAGCTCTACGCTTCTTGCTGCCGGAGGATTGACCGGTATGGTTAGCTTGCCGCGTCTCGCAGAAGCAGCAAATTCGACCTATAAAAAGCGGTTTAAAAACAAGCCGAAATTCAAGCTGAAATTCGGCGCTGCCGGTTTCACCGAAAAGAACCTTTTGATCGAGCGCGCCGGATGTCTTCAGTTCGTCAACGATCTAGAAGAACGTACCGATGGGGCCATTCAGGTTGAATTCATCGGTGCCAACCAGATATGCGGGCAGCTCAATTGTGTCAAGAAAACGCAACAGGGCATTGTCGATATTTATGCGGCCTCAACCCAGAATTCAGCTGGCGGTGCGCCTTATCTGAACGTTCTGGATTACGCCTATATGTTCCCGTCACGGGCGTCGCAGTATCACTTCCTGTATTCGCCCGGCAGCCAAAAGGTACTGCGTGATCCCATGCGCAAAAAGCATGGCGTCGAGTTCCTGTTCAGTCATGCTGAACTGCGCGGTATTCAGTTGGGCCTTGCCTGGAAAGATAAACCTCTGGTCACCAGTGTGACGCAGTTGGCAGGCACCAAAAACCGGGTTACGGGAACGCAGCTTGGCCGTATCGCCATGAACCTGATGAAACTGAACCCGACGCCTATTGCCTGGTCAGAAACCCTTGATGGCCTCAAGCAGGGCTTGATTGACGGGGCGGAAACCTGGGCGTCTGCTGTGGCTTACGCCAACATGTCTCCAGTGGTCTCACAGGTGATCAACCTTGAATTTTTCTGTGGCACGGAACACACGGCTATGAATTCAAAGGTTTTTGATAGCCTTGGCGGTGAATTGCAGGATGCCGTGATGGAATCTTCCTATCTGTCTCAGGTTCATGTCCAGGCGGCAAACGAAGCGGCCTTGGTCAATACGGTCGGCTTCTCTGATCCGCAACACCCGAATACGATTTTCGCCAAACATGGAACCCGTGTTTCAATGTTGTCCGATGCTGCCAAGCGTGAAGCAGAAGAAATGTGTTCGCCTGAATTCCATCCCAAGGAATGGGAAAAATGGCGTGAGCGTCTCAATGGTTGGTCCGGTGGAATGGATACCTACAAATTCATTTCCGACATTGCCCGGGAAATCCCCAAAGATACGCTTGCGGAAAACGTCGAACCGCGTCGCTGGTGGAAAGGTTAAACTCTCCCTTCTAACTGGGTGCGGTCTATGGGCCGCACCCTTTTTTTTAATGTATACTCATAAAAAAAATAAAGTGTAAGGGACGCCGAGTCGGCAACAGGGAGACCATCAAGATGAGGATCGTACACTGGATTGATCAGAACATCGAAAA
>Ga0316204_10011311_pt1 | contig 11204 bp, 9 predicted proteins | sample 6monrhotite_MG_2_FD_205661 | JGI IMG/M metagenome (GOLD analysis project Ga0316204, IMG submission 205661) | Microbial mat bacterial communities from mineral coupon in-situ incubated in ocean water Damariscotta River, Maine, United States -... | ecosystem: Environmental > Aquatic > Marine >...
CGCTCCTTGGGTATTGAAGCAACTTTTATAATAAGCGGCATGTCCATATCATTGATTACGAGGTTCATTCCTGATAGCCTGATTACCTCATGCAACTGATGCCTCCGCTCATTGATATTGCCATATCTTGGCATAAATATTCTTATTTGGCCCTTTTTACTATTAACCATTCTTGGCGTTTCGTACGACATTAAGGAAACCTCATTCTCTGGTAAATAGGGCACTAATTCAGAAGATACAAACAATATCTTTTTACCATTCATAAAACAATGTATTTTGTTTATCGGAAAAACATAGCTGCAAAATTACAAAAATAATGTAGAATAGCAGTAATTATAGTAAGTTTGCTGGCTTTTATAATTGATTATGTTGTTATTCAGTAGCAAAAAGGAACTAATAGCTCATTTGGCCACATTAAAAAATCCTTCAACAGTCGTTGGTTTGGTTCCTACTATGGGAGCATTGCATAAAGGACATCTTTCCTTAATTAAAAAAGCCATCTCTGAAACTAAGGTTGTTGTAGTCAGTATTTTTGTAAATCCTACCCAGTTTGACAATCAAGATGATTTAAAAAAATACCCCGACACACTCAGTGCAGATCTTGAATCTCTAAAAAATATTTCCGCGGAACTCATTGTTTTTAACCCTTCGGTAACAGAATTGTATTCTAACAACGTCAGTTCAAAGGAATACGATTTTGATGGTTTAGACGCAACAATGGAAGGGGAATTCAGATCGAACCATTTTTTGGGTGTGGCAACGGTAGTAGAAAAGCTTTTTTCTATTGTTAAGCCCAATAAAGCTTATTTCGGCGAGAAGGATTTTCAGCAACTCTTAATTATTAAAAAATTAATTGAAAAAACTAATATACCAATTGAAATTATTGGCTGCCCAATTGTCAGAGAGCCTCACGGACTTGCAATGAGTTCGAGAAACGAAAGACTACCAAAAGACTTAAGGCTCAAAGCATCTTTTATCTATGAAACACTTTTGGCTGCCAAAGAAATATTTGGCACGAAAAGTGCAGCACACGTAATGAATTGGGTTAAAAATAAATTTGCTAAAAAGCCTGAATTCATATTGGAATATATAAAAATTGCTGATCAGGATACATTAAATCCTGTAAAAAGAAAACAAAAAAATAAAAAATATAGGGCCTTTATAGTAGTTTATGTCAACGGGGTACGCCTCATAGATAATATAGCCCTTAATTAATTAACTTTGTGCTATGCAAATAGAAGTTGTCAAATCCAAAATACATCGGGTTCGCGTTACCGGAGCTGACCTTAATTATATAGGAAGTATTACTATAGATGAAAATCTTATGGATGCTGCTAATATTATTCAAGGTGAAAAAGTTCAGATTGTCAATAACAATAATGGTGAACGATTGGAGACCTATGTTATTCCTGGGCCAAGGGGCACAGGTGAACTAACCCTAAATGGTGCCGCTGCCAGAAAAGTGGCAGTAGGTGATATTCTGATTTTGATTACATATGCCCGAATGGATATTGAAGAAGCTAAAAAATTTAATCCGGCTTTAGTGTTCCCCGATGAAAAAACTAATCTATTAAAATAGTCTTGACTAAAGAACTGAAAAAGATCTTAAAAATCATACTCCCAATTGCTTTGGGAGTTTTTTTAGTCTGGTATTCATATAGAATTACTTCTGAAGAAGACAGGACACAAATAATCAGATATATTAAAGAAGCAGACCTGTTTTGGGTAGGACTCTCTGTATTTATAGGAATTTTGAGTCATATTTCCAGGGCAATCCGATGGAATTATCTTTTGGAACCTATGGGATATAAACCAAAAGTGTCTAACAATATTTTCATTATCCTAATAGCTTACTTTGCTAATTTAGGCATCCCAAGGTCTGGAGAAGTATTAAGAGCAACCGCACTAGCAACCTACGAGGACGTTCCTTTCCAAAAAGGCTTTGGTACAATTGTAACCGAACGGGTAGTAGATTTGTTAATGTTGCTTCTAATAATTCTAATGGCCCTTTTTTCACAGACCGATATAATACTTGCCTTCTTGAACGAAAAGGGTGTGGGCTTTTCAGCTACCCTGATTTTTCTTTGTGTCGGCTTTATAGGACTATTATTTATCATGGGCTTTTTAAGACGTTCAAATTCTAGATTCGCCATTAAACTCCGGGACTTTATCAAAGGTCTATTAGACGGCGTTTTAAGTATTTTTAAAATGAAAAAGAAATGGGCCTTTGTCCTACACACTTTTTTTATTTGGGGTGCTTATGTTCTTATGTTTTGGGTTATAAAATATACAGTGCCAGAAACTATTGATCTCTCATTTGGTCAATTATTAGTAGCCTTTGTTGGCGGCGCCTTTGCCATGTCTACTACAAATGGAGGCATAGGCCTTTACCCTATAGCAGTAAGTAAATCCCTTGCCATTTTTGGTATTTCAGCTGTTTCCGGTAATGCGTTTGGTTGGATTATGTGGATAGCACAAACTCTTATGGTCGTGGTTTTTGGTGCAATATCTTTCCTGCTCCTACCGTTATTGAACAGGAATAAATAGCATAAAGCTGTTTTCAAATACCTTGGCATGATACGTAATTTTTTTCTATTCGCTACAATACTGTTCTGTACAGGTTTAGAAGCACAAATAACACAAGAGATTTTTGAATCTTTTAAACTGCAGGAAAGAAGGGATGTAAAATATTATATCCCGGAAGATTATAACCCTGAGAAAAAATATCCTTTAGTAGTTGTTCTGGATGGAGAACACCTTTTTGATCAGGTGGTTGCGAATTCTAAATTCTATAGTTCCTTTCAAGGTACTCCAGAGACCATAATAGTTGGTGTTTTACAGAATGAAAATGATTTGAGATGGGAAGATTGTGCCTTTGAGGAAGACTCGGGGCTTCCCGCTGAAAAAGGTAAATTATTTTTTGAATTTCTTGGAATGGAACTCATTCCTTACCTTAAGACCACATATAATACAGCTCCTTTTAGCATGTTTGTTGGTTACGATATTACAGCTAACTTTGGGAATTATTATTTATTCAAAGAAAAATCCCTGTTTAATGCCTTCATTAGTATATCTCCTTATCTGGCACCGGAAATGGAGAACAGAGTACCTGCCAGACTTAGTGAAATAAATCAACAAATTTTTTATCATTTAATTGTTGGCGGAGAACAGAATGATAGCAGAAATGCGATATTGCAAATGGACAAGGCATTGAAAAGCATAGATAAAGCAGGTTTCAATTATCACTTTGATGAATATCCCACGGCTAATGAAGTATCAGTGGCAACCTATGGAATTGGAAAAGCCTGGGGTAGCATGTTTGAAATGTTCAAACCAATTAGTCCAAAAGAATACAAAGAAAAAATTCTTACATCAGAAGAACCCGTTTATAAATATTTAGAAAATAAATACAATTCTATTGAAGAATTATTTGGGTTTAGGAAAGAAGTTGAATTAAATGATATAATGGCCATATATGCGGCAAGCAGGAAAAAAGATGATTTTGAGTCATTAAAACCCCTGGCCGAATTGTGTAAAGAAGAATTCCCGACCACAATGCTCGGATTCTACTTTGAAGGAGAGTATTATGAAGAACTTGGAGAGGGCAAAAAAGCATTACGAACTTTTGAGAAAGCCTTCGCGATGGAAGAGATCGATTTTCTGACAAAGGAAATGGCTTTGGAAAAAATGGATGCCTTAAAAGCAGACTTTGGCTTTTAAGACAAACCCGCTTAAATCTTTTTTACTTTAATATGGATTGATATTTAAAGTATCAACATTCTTTTGATTTCTATAGTAACCACAATATCTTTAGCCAAAACCAGCTTAGGTTCAAATGGCTAAAACAAAAACAGCTTTTTTTTGTCAGAATTGCGGTACACAATATGCCAAATGGGTGGGACAATGTGGTGCCTGTAAAGAGTGGAATACCATCGTAGAAGAAATAATCCAAAAAGAAAAGGATATTCCCTGGCGAAGTGTCAAGGATACCAAGGCAATTACATCAAAGCCTGTTCTGGTTGGCCAGATCAATGCTTCGAGGGAATTTAGACTCGACATTTACGATAAAGAATTTAATAGGGTATTAGGTGGAGGTTTGGTCCCCGGGTCACTTGTTCTGCTGGGTGGAGAGCCTGGTATTGGTAAAAGTACATTACTGCTGCAAATTGCTTTAAGGCTTAACTTGAAGACCTTATACGTTTCAGGCGAAGAAAGCCTGAAGCAAATTAAAATGAGAGCAGAGAGGATTCAACCCAATAATCAGACCTGCTACATACTTACAGAAACCAAGACCCAAAATATTTTTAAACAGATAAATGATATTGAACCCGATATAGTAGTCATTGATTCAATTCAGACTCTTCATTCAGAGTATATAGAATCTTCTGCAGGAAGTATTTCTCAGATTCGTGAATGCGCTGCTGAACTTATAAGATTTGCCAAAGAAACGAATACACCTGTCATTTTAATAGGACATATTACGAAAGATGGAAATATTGCCGGGCCAAAGATTTTGGAGCATATGGTAGATACAGTCCTCCAATTTGAGGGTGACCGCAATTATGTTTACAGAATTTTACGGGCCCTGAAGAATCGATTTGGATCAACGGCAGAGTTGGGCATCTATGAAATGCAAGGAGATGGGCTAAGAGAGGTAAATAATCCCTCAGAAGTGTTACTGTCAAAAAGTGATTCAGGACTTAGTGGCACGGCTATTGCTTCCACCGTAGAAGGGATGCGCCCATTGATGATAGAAATTCAGGCTTTAGTGAGTTCAGCAGTCTATGGTACTCCACAACGTTCTACCACAGGATATAATGCCAAGCGACTGAATATGTTACTCGCTGTTTTGGAAAAAAGAGCTGGCTTTAAGCTTGGAGCAAAAGATGTGTTTTTAAACATTACCGGGGGAATAACTGTAGACGATCCAGCCATTGATCTGGCGGTAATCGCTGCTATTTTGTCCAGCAATGCAGATATCCCAATAGAGAAAAATGTATGTTTCGCTGCAGAAATAGGCCTGGCTGGTGAAATAAGACCTGTGCAAAGAGTAGAACAACGAATTCTAGAAGCAGACAAACTTGGGTTTTCAACAATTTTTGTTTCAAAGAACAATAAAATTGCACTTAAGAACACAAAAATAAATATTGAATTAGTCTCCAAAATTGAAGATGTAGTTAACAAACTCTTTATTTAGAAAAACTTATATAAATATTTTCTGGCTCAAAGTCTTATTCAACCTATAAATGATAATATACACCCTTATTAAATAAAATTAAGGCGCAGAATCTGGTATATTATTATGAATTGTTTCAATACCCTTTATAAGCTCATCAGATAGGTCAACTTCAATACTGGATATATTTTCCTTCAGCTGTTTCATAGATGTTGCACCAATAATATTACTGGTCACAAATGGTCTTGAATTCACAAATGCAAGTGCCATTTTGGTAAGTGAAAGATTATGCTCCTGGGCAAGATTGTAATACTCCTGAGTAGCCCGGTTTGCATTGTCACTAATGTAACGGCTATAAGCTGGAAATAAGGTAATCCTGGCGTTTGCCGGCTTCATACCTCCCATATACTTTCCGCTAAGAACTCCAAATCCCAAAGGAGAATAGGCTAAGAGGCCTATATTTTCTCGTATTGAAATTTCCGAAAGCCCTACTTCAAACTGCCGGTTTAATAAATTATAGGGGTTTTGTATAGTAATCATTCTGGGTAAGTTGGAGTGTACTTTACTTTCCTCTAAAAAACGCATTGTTCCCCATGGGGTTTCATTTGAAAGTCCTACATGTCTTATTTTACCTTCACTAACCAGGTCACTGAGAGTCTCCAATACCTGGTGAATATTATCCTGCCAATGATCTGTCAGATCATGTTTATAACCCCTTTTTCCAAAATAGTTGGTCGAACGCTCCGGCCAATGCAATTGATATAAATCTATATAGTCTGTTTGGAGTCGTTCCAGACTTCCTTCAACCGCTTCAATCAAGCTTTCCCTTCTAAAACCCGTGGATCTTATAAACTTGGTGAAATCGGCTTTCCCCGCTATCTTGGTGCCTAGAATAATTTTGTCTCTATTTCCTGTTTTCTTAAACCAGTTGCCAATTATTTTCTCGGTATCAGCATATCTATCGGGATGAGCCGGGATAGGGTAAAGCTCAGCAGTGTCAAAAAAATTTATTCCCTTATCAACCGCATAATCCATTTGCTGATGCCCTTCCTCCTCCGAATTCTGACGACCCCAGGTCATTGTACCCAAACAAATCTTACTAACTTCTATATTCGTGTGAGGTAATTTTTTATATATCATAAGCAAACACTATTCTTTTTTGACCAGACAAATTTAGTAATTCCCGTGTTTACATTTCATTAAGGGTGCTTTAATTATTCATGTAATTCTATCAAAATTGGGCAATGATCACTGTGTTTTGCTTCCGAAAGTATAACAGAACGTTTTAGTCTATGTTCCAGAGAACGACTAACCATGCCATAATCCAGGCGCCAACCTTTATTATTATTACGAGCATTTGCCCTGTAACTCCACCAGGTATAATGATGTGGTTCTTTATTAAAAAACCGAAAGCTGTCTATAAACCCGCTTTCAATAAAATTGCTAATCCATTCCCGTTCAACCGGTAAAAAACCGGATACATTTTTATTTCTCACCGGATCGTGGATGTCAATTGCCCGATGACAAATATTGTAATCCCCGCAAATAATAAGGTTGGGGTGTTTTGCTTTGATCTTATCTATATAGGTTTGCAGATCTGCCATATATTTCAATTTAAGATCCAATCTGGCCAGATTGGTACCCGAAGGAAGATACATGCTCATAACAGATAGTCCATCAAAATCTGCGCGAAGGTTCCTGCCTTCAAAATCCATATAATCTATTCCCGTGCCATATTCGACGTGATTCGGTTGCTTCTTAGACAAAATGGCAACTCCGCTATACCCCTTTTTTTGAGCACTAAACCAGTGATTATAAAAGTATCCGCTCTTTTCAAAAACACTAATATCTAACTGCTCTTTCATTGCTTTGATTTCCTGAAGACAAATCACATCGGGATCAACCTGTTTGACCCATTTAAGAAAACCTTTGTTCAGGGCTGCCCTTATTCCGTTTACATTATATGAAACTATTTTCAAATCAATTTAATTTAATTTAATTCCAAAAATAGTGAATGTTTTACCCAACCTGCAAAGTGCATTTTAATCTATAACTTCGGCCAATCTCATTAGCATATCTTTTATACTTATTTTTGGACTTAATAAAAATTAATGAAGCACTACATTCTATTTTTCATCCTTTTTTCCATTTACTTCTATGGATATTCACAGGAATTGGAAAAGGATTCTATTACTTACCTGAAGGAGGTTATTATTTATAATCCTGGTAAAACCAATAAAACTCTTGGAATTACCCCATCTACCATTATTCGAGAAAAGGCTTTTCAAAATCACAGCCCAATAGATGTTGCCTCTTCAATTAATCAAATCTCCGGGGTATATCTGCTTTCAGGCGCATTAAACACAAACCGAATTACCATACGGGGTGTGGGCGCGAGAACTCCATTTGGTACAGACAAATTGCGTTTATATTTTGAGGATATTCCGGTTACTAACGGTAATGGTTTTTCAACAATTGAAGCTTTTGATCTGGAAAACCTTAATTCAATGGAGGTGATTAAAGGACCCAAAGGAACTGCCTATGGCACAAATCTGGGAGGTGCTATACTTCTTAATACTAAAAAACAAATTAATAAAGGAACCTTTTTTGCCAATAACTTTACCATAGGTTCTTATGGACTTATAAAAGACAATTTGAGTATTGCGCATTCAACAGATAGTCTGGAATTCAATTTACGCTATAACCATTTAAATACAGATGGCTTTAGAGAGAACAGTAACTTTAACCGCGATGGAATTCTTCTGACAACAGCTGTTAAACTTAACTCCAGGAGTTCAATTTCTGTTTTGGCAAATTATATTGACTACACCGCTCAAATACCAAGTTCTTTAGGGATAACCGCTTTTACGGAAAACCCAAGGCAAGCTGCTTTTACATGGAACCAGGCACAGGGATTCGAATCTAATAAATATACACTGCTGGGGCTTTCCTATAACTATAAAATAAGTGACAATCTAGAGAATACTACAAGTCTATTTTACTCATATCTCGATCATTATGAAGCCCGCCCATTTAATATTCTAGATGAGTTTACCAACAGTTATGGCTTCAGAACACAATTTATTGGTCATTTTGGATATCAGGACAGGAAAGCGTCTTACCTATTTGGAGGAGAACTCTACAAAGATGAATACGATTGGAAAACTTTTGAGAATTTATACGAGGATAATAATGGCAATGGAAGCCTGCAGGGAAGTGAACTTAGCCGCAATAAGGAATACAGAAGGCAATTTAATGCATTTGCCGCTCTGACACTCCCACTTGCCAAAAGATTCAAACTGCAACTTGGTATAAACCTAAATAAAACTCATTACGATTACAGAGATTTATTCAACACCGGGGAAGCCAATAAGAATGCAAAACGGAATTTTGATCTTATAGTAATGCCCAGTCTTGATTTGGTCTATTCCATAGGTGATGGGAGGCAGGTTTATGCAAATATTAGCCGGGGGTTTTCTAACCCTGGATTGGAAGAAACCTTAACTCCCGAAGGAATTATTAACCCGGAGATTGTTCAGGAAAAAGGAGTGAATTATGAGCTTGGCACAAAACTTTTTCTCTCAAGGAACAAACTATGGTTGAACCTGGCTATATTCAGGATGAATATTAATGATTTGCTGGTTGCACAGCGCATTGGAGAAGACCAATTTGTTGGAAAAAATGCGGGAAGCACCAGACATCAGGGCGTTGAATTAGATATGAATTATACTTTCGATGTAAGCTCTAAATTACAAATCATACCATTTGCAAGTTATACCTTAAGTGACCATAAATTTGTTGATTTTGTAGATGGAAACAATGATTACTCAGGAAACCCTTTAACTGGTGTCCCCAGGAATAGAATAAATTTGGGATTGCGCTTTAACTATACAAAAGATTTTTATTGGAATACTACCTATCAATATGTAGATGGTATTCCTCTAACAGACGCGAACACGCTGTATAGCGAACCATACAATATTCTAAACACAAGATTAGGTTACAAAAAAGAGATTGTAGAGAATTTGTACATTTCTGTAGATTTGGGTATAAATAATATTTTTGATGTTAACTATGCCCAATCTGTATTAATAAATGCCGTAGGGTTTGGCGGAGCCGAACCTCGCTATTATTACCCGGGGAATGACAGAAATTTTTATGTAAGCCTGGGACTTAATTATCAACTATGAATTATACGTTCGAATAAGACTTTATTCCGTTTTTTTCAACCACTGCCTTATTCCAACTTCTTTAGCGATAGTCTCATTAACGGCGCCTATGGATATTCTCTTTTGTTCCATAGTATCTCTATGGCGAATAGTGACTGTTTCGTCTTCCAGAGTTTGATGATCCACGGTAATACAAAAAGGTGTCCCAGCAGCGTCTTGCCTTCGATACCTTCTCCCAATGGCGTCTTTTTCATCATAAACCACATTAAAATCCCATTTAAGATCATCAATAATTTTATGCGCTACTTCGGGTAATCCATCCTTTTTTACAAGTGGTAGAACAGCTGCCTTTGTGGGCGCAAGTACGGCAGGTATTTTTAAAACTATCCGTGTTGTTCCATTTTCCAATTCCTCTTCCTTCAATGAATTTGAAAAAACAGCGAGGAACATTCTATCAACTCCAATAGAAGTTTCTACAACATAAGGCACATAATTCTGGTTGAGTTCCGGGTCAAAATACTGCAATTTTTTACCTGAAAATTTTTCATGGCTCCCCAGATCAAAATCGGTTCTGGAATGAATCCCTTCGAGTTCTTTAAATCCAAATGGAAATTTAAACTCGATGTCGGTGGCGGCATCTGCATAATGGGCCAGTTTTTCATGATCATGAAAACGGTAATTCTCTTCACCCATTCCCAGTGATAAATGCCATTTCATGCGTAACTCTTTCCACTTTTCATACCATTCTATCTGTGTTCCTGGTTTAATAAAGAATTGCATCTCCATTTGTTCAAATTCACGCATTCTGAATATAAACTGCCTTGCAACAATTTCATTCCTGAATGCTTTCCCAATTTGTGCAATCCCAAATGGTATTTTCAGCCGTCCGGATTTTTGAACATTAAGAAAATTTACGAATATTCCCTGGGCTGTTTCAGGTCTTAAATAAAGATCAGTGGCACTTTCGGCAGAAGCTCCTAGTTTTGTGCCAAACATTAAATTAAATTGTTTAACATCGGTCCAGTTTTTAGAACCTGAAACAGGGCAAACTATTTCCAACTCTTCGATTAGATTCTTAACATCCTCTAAATCTTCGGCTTCCAAAGATCTGCCTAAGCGTTTAAGTATACTTTGTGCTTTCTCCTGATAACCCAAAACACGTGGATTAGTTGTAAGAAATTGGGTTTTGTCGAAGGACTCGCCAAAGCGTTTTGAAGCTTTTTGAACCTCCTTATCAATTTTTGCTTCTATCTTGGCGACATGGTCCTCAACTAATACATCTGCCCGATATCTCTTTTTGGAGTCTTTATTATCAATAAGCGGATCATTAAAAGCATCAACATGGCCGGATGCTTTCCAGGTAGTAGGGTGCATAAATATTGCGGCATCAATGCCAACAATATTCTCATGCATCTGCACCATGGCCTTCCACCAGTATTCTTTAATATTTTTTTTAAGTTCTGCTCCGTTCTGAGTATAGTCGTACACCGCACTCAAGCCATCATATATTTCGCTTGATTGTACCACATAACCATATTCCTTAGCATGTGAAATTACCTTTCTAAAGATGTCTTCTTGATTTGCCATTCGGCAAAAATAGAATATTATGGCGTTTATTTTTTAAGACTTAGAAATAAAATGGAATAACATTAAAAAATGTAGTGTTTATTTCAATTGAAATTCTGAAGACGATAGTAGTTTTTCATCTTCAAAAACATTAAGGGTGTAAGTACCAGGTAGCAGCGAACCTTCTGGAATTGTTATAAAATCACATACACTGATCGCCTCTCCTGTAGATAATAGCTCTACTCTCTTACTATAAATATTTCCACTTACAGAAATGACATTAGCGTTGTCCT
>Ga0316204_10011312_pt1 | contig 11204 bp, 6 predicted proteins | sample 6monrhotite_MG_2_FD_205661 | JGI IMG/M metagenome (GOLD analysis project Ga0316204, IMG submission 205661) | Microbial mat bacterial communities from mineral coupon in-situ incubated in ocean water Damariscotta River, Maine, United States -... | ecosystem: Environmental > Aquatic > Marine >...
GCGTCGAGAGATTTCTATGAGTCTTAAGCAAAGCCTAACTGATGCGATGAAAGCCGCCATGAAAGGTGGTGATAAACCACGTTTAGGTGTTGTTCGCCTGGTACTCGCAGCCATCAAGCAAATTGAAGTTGATGAGCGCGTAGAGCTAGATGATGATCGTGTACTCGCCGCACTTGATAAAATGGTCAAGCAACGTCGTGAATCAATTAGTCAGTACACAGATGCCGGCCGAACTGATTTAGCTGAACAGGAAGAGTACGAAATCTCTATACTCAAAGACTTTTTGCCTGAAGCGCTTAGCGATGATGAGATTGATCAGATGATTGCTAAAGCGATTGATGATACCGGTGCTGCCTCTATAAAAGATATGGGCAAAGTCATGGGTATCCTTAAGCCTCAGATGCAGGGGCGCGCAGATATGGGCCCCGTTAGTGGAAAAATAAAAGCCCAGCTTAACGCCTAAGTTTTTTTTGCGCTTCCAAACCACATCGTAGCTGCATTCACTATTTCAAATATTATTGCCTCTTTTTAGTGACAACAATATTTGCAAATACACTCTGAACACTGCTAACAACTAATTAAACAGCCTCACATGACAGAATTAAAAAACGACCGTTTTCTTCGCGCCCTGCTAAAGCAGCCAGTAGACCGTACACCAATCTGGATTATGCGCCAGGCAGGTCGTTATTTACCTGAATATCGCGCAACCCGAGCACAAGCAGGCGACTTCATGAGCCTGTGCATGAACCCAGACCTTGCTTGCGAAGTTACACTACAGCCCTTAAGACGTTTTGATTTAGATGCCGCGATTCTGTTTTCAGATATTCTGACCATCCCTGACGCAATGGGCTTAGGGCTTTACTTTGAAGAAGGCGAAGGCCCACGCTTTAAAAACCCTATTCGCACAGCCGCCGACATAAAAAACCTGCCGGTTCCAGATCCCGAAGGCGAACTAAGGTATGTAATGGATGCCGTGCGCACAATACGTCGTGAGTTAGATGGCAGCGTTCCGCTCATTGGCTTTTCAGGCAGCCCCTGGACACTAGCCACCTATATGATTGAAGGCGGTAGCAGCAAAACATTCAGCAAATCAAAAACCATGTTGTTTGATCAACCTGCTCTTGCACATCAGTTACTGGAAAAAATTGCAGAATCGGTAACGAGTTACCTGAATGCACAGGTGGCCGCTGGGGCACAGGCATTGATGATTTTTGACACCTGGGGCGGTAACCTTAATCCAGAAATGTATAAGATGTTTTCACTAGATTACATGCATAAAATCGTTTCGAACCTGACCCGTGAGGCCGATGGCCGACAAGTGCCGGTTATCTTATTCACTAAAGGTGGCGGACAGTGGCTTAATCAAATGGCCGATACTGGCTGCGACGGTCTGGCACTAGACTGGACCATGAACATTGCAGAAGCCCGCAAGCAAGTTGGTGATCGTGTAGCACTACAAGGCAATATGGACCCCAACACACTGTACGCTTCACCTGAAACCATCCGAAATGAAGCAGCCAAAATTCTAAAAGATTTTGGCCAGGGCAGCGGACATGTATTCAACCTGGGTCATGGTATTACACCGGATATTAACCCGGATCATGTAAAGGTACTGGTTGATTCAGTGCACGAACTGAGCGAGCAATACCACAAATAATATTTTTTCATTATTAATTTGAAGATATATAGAAAGCGCTTTTATAGCGCTTTCTTGCTTTCCACCACAAAAAACACACCTCTTTTTTGACCTCACCGCAATTCCTTGTCAGAATGTGTCATAAAAAGCTTAAGCACACTAGCCAATATTATTAGAAGCAATACCAAAGGAATTATTCTGCATGATTAAGAAATGTTTGTACCCTGTTGCCGGTTATGGCACTCGCTTCTTGCCAGCGACAAAGTCCATTCCCAAGGAAATGCTTCCTATCGTTGATAAACCATTAATACACTACGCAGTGGAAGAAGCCTTGAGCGCCGGCATGATGGATAACGCCTTTGTAACAGGTCGCGGCAAATATTCTATTTCTGATCACTTCGACATCAGCTATGAACTTGAAAAAGAAATTTCAGGTACTGGCAAAGAAGAAAAGCTCGCCAATATCAGAAACTTACTTGATAACTGCACTTTCACTTTTACCCGCCAAAAACAAATGAAAGGGCTTGGCCATGCTGTACTCACTGGTGAGCGCATGATTGGTGACCAACCTTTCGGCGTTATTCTAGCAGATGACTTATGCATTTCCGACGATGGCGGTGATAGTGTCATGGCGCAAATGGTGGACCTCTACAAACAGTTCCGCTGCAGTATCGTAGCGATTGAAGAAGTCCCCACAGAAAACATTAGCAGTTATGGTGTGATTGATGGCGAAATGATCAGTGACAATATATATCGCGTCAAAGACATGGTAGAAAAACCACCTGCCGACAAAGCCCCCAGTAATCTAGCGGTGATTGGACGCTATATTTTAACCCCTGATATATTTGATATCCTGCGTAACACGCCGCCCGGAGCTAATGGCGAAATCCAGCTAACTGATGCCATAATGCAACAGGCCAAAAATGGCTGCGTAATGGCCTACAAATTCAAAGGCCGTCGTTTTGATTGTGGCAGCGTTGAAGGCTTTGTTGAGGCAACAAACTATTGTTTCGAAAATATATATAAAAAGAAATAGGCCTTTAACTATCAACAAAAAAGCTCGGACATTTTTTTAAATTGCCCGAGCTTTTTTATTTAATCACCTCTAAAAACATTAACTACTACAGTTAGAACTGTTCATATATTGGCAGCTGATCCGTCGTACCAGGATTATTAGTTGCCTCAGAATCACCATAAACATCGGTAATCACATCAATACTTTGGCCCGTAACTAGAGTATCGATTGCTCCTGCCTCCGGCGCATTATTGTCTTTTAATTCCCAGACAAAGCTAAAAATACTGGTGAACGCATTTGTATTTTTTTGCTCATTAACAAGCACGTTATACAAAGGCGTAAAATCACCACCGAATGTCGTTACGGAAAAATCATACAGCAGCTCATGTACCGAACATTCACTATACCAGCCCGGATTTACACAAACATCGGTATCCATATTAAAGTCAAAACCTGATAACTGACCCGCGCCATTCGAATCGCGGTATATTGGATCTCCACTAACAATTCCAGAATAGGCATTACCGAAACCTTCACCAAAGGCTAGACGCATGTCCAGAATGTCACCTATATTGTGTGCTCCACCAATTGAATCTGTACGTGACAATTTATCTTCAAAGTAATGCGCCCACTCATGAATGATGACATGCCTGTCATATTCATCGGTGTCACTGTCTTCATCACCCAGTATATAAATTTCACCAGTAGCTGGATCGTAATGAGAGGTACCTATCTCGCCAATTGATTTATCTCCTGATACTAATGCGTTTAATGGGCTCCAGTTTATATTTAAAGCTGGAAACACAGCATTTGAATCAACAGCCAACACCGCCTGGAATGAATCATACACACTATCCAGAATTGCAAACGGTGCCGCCACCCTGGGCCCCGTATAGGCAGCACCACCCCAACCATAGCCCGCAGTGAAATCGTTAGCCGTTACATCTACAGCCGAATTAAATGGTGCTGTATCCATTACATACATGGCACCACCACTTGTATTATCAACCACCTTAAAATTCCAGATACCTGGTGCCACGGTATCTAACAACTGCGCTTTCACTCGCACATAATTATCAACACCATTCGATGCCTTTAACGAATAAGCACCACTAGCATCGGTAACGCCTGAGTCATAAACAAAGCCCTCAGCACCACAAATCACCTCAACTACCGCACCCTTTATAGGCGAAGAGGCGACGCTCGCATAATCCAGACCACTGGTACCTGCATTATGTGGCACTCTTTCATAGGTTACGGTGCCCGATACATTAATTTCACTCACCGCGCTACATGAAGAGGGGCCGGACTTGCTCACCACACTTCCACCAGCAGCTTTTTCAACAACAGCATCTGGTTTAGCAAACCCACCACCATAGGCAACGCTTACGTCATAACAGGCGGTGCTTACCGGAGCAGCAACCGTAGCGTAATGCACCTCTTTTAACTCGAGCACATAATCACCGGCCGTAACCCCGGTAATCATTGTTTGCGAGGTGGAGGCATCTGCGGTTTCCTGTGCCACTAACACGCCATTCTTATACAGATATAAATCAGGGTTTGAGGTGCTACCAGCGATCGTGCCCGATGTCTGGCTCGCCTGAATAGTAATCGCCTGTGATTGGGTAGCGGTAAAGCGCCAATAACGATTCACCCCAAGCTTATTAGCTATACCATTTTCATTGGTTGTACAGACAACATTACTTGCAAATACATTAGTCGGCGTTACCCCTGCAGAAGCCACCGCTATACCAGGACTAGAACCTGCATTACTAACAGGCGTTACTTCAAACTGTATCAACTCGCCCACATCTGCAAGCGCCACCGTGTAGTTCGTTGTAACTTCACCCGAAATAGCCACGCCATTTCTCAGCCAGCGAAATGTTGATAGGCCCTGCGTATCCTCGGCATCAGCAAATACATAACTACCGCTTAGTGACTGTCCCACCGTTGCAGTACCTGAAATTGCAACAGTATTCGCTTCGGGCAACTCATTAACAGAAACACCTGATGAGACAACCGCAACACCGGGTGATAACCCCGATAATGCAACAGGTGTTACTTCAAATGTGATTGTTGCACCTGAATCAGCACCAACCAGAGTATAAGTAGCCGCGGTCTCACCGGCGATAGGTGTTCCGTTACGCAACCATCTAAAGGCAGACAAGCCTTGCGCATCACCATCAAAATCACTGTAACTGTAATTGCCTGTAAGCTCTTCTCCGACATTTGTCACCCCGGTAATGGTAGGCGGGCTGGCAACAGGGACTACATTAATTATGTTTTCATCCGCCGATACCGCCACAACACCAGGTGAAGTTCCGCTTGATGCCTTTGGTAGCACTTCAAACCTAATCACCGCTCCCGAATCAGCTGTGGTCACGGTATAGGGAGTATTAGTTGTACTACTACTAATCGTCGTAACTGTAGTCCCTTCAACCCGCAGCCAACTATAAATAGATGCGCCTTGTGTATCGCCTTCAGCATCAGTGTAACCATCGCTTCCTGTCAGCACACTACCAACAACAGCAGCACCAACAGGCGATACAGAAATCGTAGGGCTCGCCACCGGTATAGCATTCAGGGTGATGCCTGCCGATACAACGGGAAGGCCCGGCGTACTCCCCACCGAGCTAACTGGTGTAACTTCAAGGCGAACAACCTCACCCAGTTCAGCCGCCTGTACCGTATAATCTTTAGCCGTTTGACCCGCAATAGCACTGTCATCCGCACGTAACCAACGGAAAGTTGATGTATCGGGATTACTTTCAAGGTCGGAAAAGTCATAACTTCCCGTGAGTACAAAACCTTCTCCAGCATGACTCGTTGCAGTGGCTCCCGAGATGGCCACATTACTCACCACCGGAACCTCATTAACCACGGTAACAAATGTTGTAGACACCGATGGAAGCCCTTCAATAGTTCCAGAACGAGCTATCGGTGTAACCTCAAGCGTCAACAATGAGTCTTTAAGGTCATTATCTCCAAGCGTATAGGTTTTCTCAGTTGCCCCACTAATCGCGATACCACCGCGATACCACTGATAAATACTGCCTGAGACCCTTTCAAGATCACCTTCCAGATCAACAAATGCGTAATCACCGGTCAATACATCACCATGCGATGCAAGAAGCGTTGGATTTGACAGGTTATTTAAGAATCGGATACTACTGGCGGCAACCGTCGGGGCCTCATTTAATATAAGCACTTCAGCGGAGGTCACTGCTACACCTGGACTCGTCCCAGTCAAGCTCTTTGGAATAACCTCAAACTTGATTTTCGTACCCACATCAACCAGCTGTAACAGGTAGGTAGATGCAGTTTCACCAAAGATTTCATCATCATCACGAAGCCAGCGAAAAGTAGACGCCCCTGCATCATTATCACCCTCGACATCGAAAAAAGTATAACTACCGGAGAGGATTTGACCAGAATACGGATTTCCAGTCACGGTAACTGGGTCTGCGACCGGTGCATTATTTGGCACCGACACCTCAGCAGAGAGAACAACCGCTCCAGGGCTTGTGCCGCTATTACTAAATGGCGTCACCTCAAAACGAATCACGTGCCCCACATCTGCAGCAACCAGTGTATAACTGGGCACCGTAACACCTAATATAGCACTGCCATCACGCAACCAGCGAAAGGCTGTTGGCCCTTCAATATCGTTTTCGAAATCTGAATAAACGTAGGTACCCGTTAAGGTATCGCCCAGTTTTGCAACACCGTTTAAGTCACCGGTAATTACAACCGAACTTGCCACAGGCGCATTATTAGTTGTAGTAATCGTTGGAGACACTATAGGCGTACCCGCTGCGCCATTGGTACTAATCGGTGTTATTTCAAAACTAACAGGCTCGCCTACATCAGCCGCAGTAACCACATAAGTTGATGCTGTCTCGCCGGTTATTTCTACACCATCGCGCAACCAGCGAAGCGTAGTTGCTCCTTCTGCATCGCCATCTGCATCACTGTACACATAGTTCGATACCAGGGTATCGCCTTCGACCAGTGCCCCTGCATTGTTATCAAAAACAATTAAATCACTCACAACAGGGGGGTTATCATCCGCATTGGTAACGGAGACAAGAATGTTTTGCTCAACAACTGACAGATCATCATCTGCTGTAATAACCACCACATAACTATTACCGCCTCCAGCAGCACCTGGCGTTTCAAAGTCTGGTGCCACAAGAAACGCTAACTCGCCAGTTGCAGAATCAATCGTAAATGCGGCCTGGTCATTACCACCCGTGATTGAATAAACAATGGTATCGCCATCCGCATCCGAAACCTGAACAGTAACAACGGCAGTTGTATTTTCCACAACCGATATAACCGATGCACTGGCAAAAACCGGCAGATTATTATCTGGAATGATTGCATTGCCACCGGGTGCAGAGCCATCACAGGAAGCAAGCATCGTGAGAGCAAAAAAAATCGGGTATATTCTATTGCGAAAAAGCTGAGCCACTTAGCGCTCCAAAGTAACTGTTTTATGGCGACTATAAAAAATCAATTTATTGACCTTCATTATTAGATGAATGAACCGCCGTCCCCGGCATTGAAATAATAGCTGTACCCGTTGAATCAACGCTTACACCATCTAAAGACTTATTAGAAACGGCCGGCACATCTCCAATAATGAGCGGCATAATAATATTTCGCACCTGGCTTTTTCCCGCATTAATTACCGTAGCCGTAAGATAAACACGATAACGAGCTGCGCTAATTGCTGCTACATCAAAACTAATGACTGATACCTGGTTTTTTGGCATAACACCAAAATTGTATTGCGACTGGAGTGACGATGACTGCAAACCTGAACCTAAACGCACACTTAGAAGTAAGTCGTCGACATCAACTGTATTTTTCAAGCTAATTTCCACATTCCACGGTTCGTCAGCAAACCCACTTGCAGACGAATTAGTCACGCGATACTGAATATCCACAGGTGCATGCGGCTTTCCATATATAAAAGGCGCACCAGACGTACTCGCGTTAACTGAGCGCCCCACATCATGCCCTCCTAGCAGCAGCATGGAGAGCGCAACAAAGGCGCCTAATAGTTGGTTTTTTGACATAAAATCTCATTCATTTGTTAACTATAATCCTTGCCCAGACAGCATACCCACCGAACTACAGATTACATATTCCCTTATATTATCGGCCAAGGCAGTACAATCTATAGCCATTTTTGACAACCCGCAGTGATAACACGATAAACGCCTAACCACTTGATATACAATATATCAGCACCTCTATAGCGTATTCAAAGGTGCCATTTTATTCACCACATAAACAATTTTTCTAACTTTTCAGCTCAACCTGCCGTTATCCTGTATATGCCTATGAATATGAAAACATTACTAAAGTTAATTATACCCCTGTGCTTTGCTTCTCCATTACACGCAGGGTATTTTGAGGACAACTATCTTTTTGGTGCCAGTTACATCCACCAGTTTGCAGACCTGCGAGCGGAACGAGGTAGCGCCTCTGAAACAGGCAATGGCTTCGGCGTGTATCTGGACACATACGTTAAGCACCAGTATCGAATTAAGAGCACACTAGGCTATATTCATTACAACGCCTTTGATGTAACCGAACTGGTCTTTTCTGCCGATTACTTAATTCCTATAGAGAACAGCTTCAGCGCATTTGCCGGGGTTGCCCTTGGCGTTGCCAGCCAGAAATATCAGGACTCCTCATTAGGTAATGCCGCAAGTGACTCAATTTATGGAACACAGGCCGGTGTCATTAAATACATAGATAACTCTCACCTGCTGGAACTGGGCTTTCGGCAACGCAACACCGGTATACAAACAGTTGTAGACAGTATTCCTGTCAGCCAAATTACAGTGAAGAGCCTGAACGAGGTATATATCAGTGTACTCTTTATGTTTTAGGCATCAAAACTGGGCTCCAAAAATCTAAGAGAAATCGATGAAAACACATCACACAACAAATCTGGCCTTTTTTAGTATTATCCTATGCTTTCTGCCGCTGAGCCCTTCCGCGGCAGGTTCAACCCATGAATCAGAAGACAATTCAGGGCGGGCCATCCACAAAGATCAGCGCATTCCCTGGATAAAGCCTGTGGTCCCTCTTATCTCGACTCTCAGATCCAACAGATCAATGGCACCCCCAAAACCGCAACCAACATCTGCGGAAGTAGAAGAACTAGCATACAAACAGGCCTTTGCGGCACTTAAAGACGCCCAATACAAACGTGCTATTTCACTTTATCAATCCTTTATAGAAACCTATCCAGACAGCAAGTATATCGCTGGCAGCCACCTATGGGCTGGCGAGGCCTGTTTTCTATCTGAAGACTACGCCGGTGCCCTGGAAGAATACGGACATGTAATGATTTACTTCCCAAAGACCCTGGAAGCCGAACAGGCAATACTAAAATCGGCATTAACCTTCTATGAGATGGGCAACTGGCCTAGAGCACAGAAGACCTTTAAGCACGTTATTACGAGCTATCCGCACACCGTTACCGCGCAAAAGGCACGAGATCATTTGAAATTGATGAAAAAGAAAGGCCTGTTAGCGCAAAACTAAAACGCAATATCGGCAACGGCAATCAGGCAATCGCCAATTAAGACCCCCTAACCCCAATTAAGATGGGTATTTCCAAGCGGTATATTACCTCTTCCTAATCTTTTTTTTAGGTGGAGTTTCCTGTAAAATACCCGGCCCCTTGTCCGTCGCCCAGACGTTTGTGGGCTAATTTCCGGAAAGATAATTTTTCAAGCACTCGACTATTTTCAATGAAAACCGAGTGTTAAGAGGCAGGTATGAGCGAAAACAACAACATCTTCAATCAGTACACACGACCTAATAAGCATGGCTTATATGACCCTGCCAATGAAACGGAAAACTGTGGCGTAGGCTTTGTTGCTCATATTAAAGGCAAACCGAGTCATCAAATCGTAGAAGATGCTGACCATATACTACGCCGCATGGTGCACCGTGGTGCATGTGGTTGCGAAGCCAATACGGGTGATGGTGCGGGTATTATGACCAGCCTGCCATACGATTTTTTAAAGCGTGTAGCTAAAGAAGACCTGGGGGCAGATTTACCTGAGATTGGCAGCTACGCCGCAGGCAATGTATTTTTACCTGTTAACGAAACTGAGCGCGCAAACTGCAAAAAACTGGTTAATGAATTAATTGAAAAGTCGGGCCAAAAGTTAATTGGCTGGCGTGAGCTACCTGTTGATCCAATTAAAGCAGATATCGGTCCAACCGCTCGTGCTGCGATGCCTCACATGGAGCAGCTTTTTGTTGCTGCCGCAGACGGTCTTTCGACTGATGATTTCGAGCGCGCACTTTATATCTTCCGTAAAGACGCCGGACATACTATCCGCAGTGATAAAAGCATCAAACAACGAGAACTGTTTTATTTCTGCTCTTTATCTACAAAAGTAATTGTATATAAAGGCATGTTAAACCCTGATCAGATGATGCCATTCTACTGCGACCTAAGCGCAGAAGACTTCACTGCCCACCTGGCAATGGTTCACTCTCGCTTCTCAACGAACACCTTCCCGTCATGGGATCGTGCGCAACCAAAACGCTTCATGAGTCACAACGGTGAAATCAATACACGTTTAGGTAATGCCAACTGGATGAGTGCTCGTGAAGGCACAGCTGAAAGCGAATTGTTTGGCGACGATATCAAGCGTGTGCTACCTGTTATCGAACCAGATGTTTCTGATTCGGGTAGTTTCGATAACGTATTAGAATTTTTATTAATGGGCGGCCGTAGCTTACAGGAAGCGGTGATGATGATGGTGCCTGAGGCGTGGCAAAACGACAGCAGCATGTCTGAAGAAAAGCGCGCCTTCTACGAATACCAGTCTGCATTAATGGAACCATGGGATGGCCCGGCGTCTATTGTATTTACAGACGGTAGATATATCGGTGCAACTCTGGATAGAAATGGTTTACGCCCAAGTCGCTATTACTTAACGCACGATGATCGTGTTGTTATGGCATCAGAAGTTGGCGTATTACCAATTGATGCAGACAACGTAAAATTGAAAGGCCGTTTACAGCCAGGCAAAATGTTCCTTATCGATTTTGATAAAGGCCGCATGATTCCCGATGAAGAATTAAAGCACGAGTTCGCTGCCAAGCAACCGTATCATCAATGGCTATCAAATCAGCGCATTGCATTATCACAACTGGAACCAAATCAGGAACCACATGGTTTTGATCAGGATACTTTATTAGCTCGCATGCGTGCATTTGGTTACACATCAGAAACCATGCAGTTCATGTTATTGCCATTAGTAAAAGAAGGCCGTGATCCAGTTGGTTCTATGGGTAACGATGCGGCACTTGCATGTATGTCTGATAAATCTCGTATGATTTATGACTACTTCAAGCAATTGTTTGCACAGGTAACTAACCCTGCAATCGACTCAATTCGTGAAGAAGTAGTTATGTCACTGCAGTGCTACATCGGCCCTGAAAAGAACATACTAGATTCAAGCGAAGAACACGCGCACCGTTTGCTAATGCCACACCCGATTATTACTA
>Ga0316204_10011313_pt1 | contig 11204 bp, 11 predicted proteins | sample 6monrhotite_MG_2_FD_205661 | JGI IMG/M metagenome (GOLD analysis project Ga0316204, IMG submission 205661) | Microbial mat bacterial communities from mineral coupon in-situ incubated in ocean water Damariscotta River, Maine, United States -... | ecosystem: Environmental > Aquatic > Marine >...
CGGAATTCCTTATCAATCCAGAGGTACCGTGCGACTTACCTGATCTTTTTAATGCGCTAAAACTGAGTGGATATTTTCTGGAACACCACGCCTTCAGTGGCGCTTCATTACCGCCTGCGCGCACACGATTTGTCGACAGGGTCCGGCAACTCATTAAGGTCAGCTGACTAAAATTCGACAAGAACAAAACACGATCAATTGACGTACCGAACAGATCAGCTACTATATCTGGTAGGTTTTTATGATAGATTCGGAACGATTCCATGGCTAAATCCGCGCCTGAAGGCGAAATTCGTGATACCCGGCTGGCTGATGCCCTAAGCGAAAGGTATCTGTCCTACGCTTTATCAACAATCATGTCGCGATCTCTGCCGGACGTCAGGGATGGCCTGAAGCCGGTTCACCGCCGCCTGCTGCACGCCATGCGTCAGCTCAAACTTGATCCCGACCAAGGATTTAAAAAGTGCGCGCGCGTGGTCGGCGACGTGATGGGTAAATATCATCCTCACGGCGATGCCTCGATTTATGATGCTTTGGTCCGCATGTCGCAGGATTTTGCCCAACGCTACCCGTTAATCGACGGGCAGGGCAACTTCGGGAACATCGACGGCGATAACGCCGCCGCCATGCGGTATACCGAATCACGCATGACCGAAATTTCCAAGGTCATCCTGGAAGGCATTGACGAAAACGCCGTTGATTTCAGAGGTACCTATGATGGTGAAGACGAGGAACCTGTGGTCCTGCCGTCCGCCATCCCGAACCTGCTGGCCAACGGCGCGTCCGGGATCGCGGTTGGTATGGCAACCAATATTCCTCCTCATAACATCGGCGAATTGTGTGATGCACTTCAACACCTGATCAAGTTCCCTAACGCGGGTATTGCCAAACTGGTTGAATACGTTAAAGGCCCGGACTTTCCCACAGGCGGCATTCTGGTTGAATCGACAGAAACCATCGTTGAGGCCTACAAAACGGGGCGTGGAAGTTTTCGCACTCGGGCCAGATGGGAGACGGAAAAACTGAGTCACGGTCAGTATCAGGTGGTGATCACCGAGATCCCCTATCAGGTGCAGAAATCCCGCCTCATCGAAAAAGTCGCGGAACTGCTGATCGCCAAGAAACTGCCGTTGTTGGCAGATATCCGCGATGAATCCACCGAAACCGTACGCATTGTTCTGGAGCCCAAGAACCGAACGATCGAGCCCGATGTACTGATGGAACATCTCTACAAACAGACCGATCTGGAAACCCGCTTCGGCCTCAACATGAACGCGCTGGACGCCAGCAACACGCCGCGCGTCATGAATTTACGCGAAGTCCTTCAGGCCTTTCTCGATCACCGTCATGACGTACTGATCCGGCGCTCCAACTTCCGTCTGGACAAGATCGAACGCCGCCTCGAAATTCTTGGTGGCATGTTGATCGCGTATCTCAATCTTGATGAAGTGATCCGCATTATCCGCGAAGAAGATGACGCCAAACAGGTCCTGATGAAAACCTTCGATCTGACGGAGTTGCAAACGGAATCAATCCTCAATATGCGGCTGCGTCAGTTACGCAAACTTGAAGAACTGGAAATCCGCAAGGAAAACGACGCCTTACAGGCAGAACGCACAGACCTGAAGGGACTGTTAAGCGACGAAGACGCACGCTGGAAAACGGTCAGCGGCCAGATCGCAGAGATCAAGGCGAAGTTCGGCCAAAAAACAAAACTGGGCCAACGCAGAACTGATATTGGCGAACCACCCACGGCCGTCATCGTGCCGCTGGAGGCACTGATCGAGAAAGAACCGATCACCATCATCCATTCTGATAAGGACTGGATTCGTGCAGCCAAGGGACATGTCGATAACGCCACAGACATGAAGTTCAAGGACGGAGACCACCTGCGCTTCTCGATTCATGCGGAAACCACAGACAAACTGATTATCTTTGCCACCAATGGACGGTTTTATACGCTCGGCTGCGACAAACTGCCGGGCGGGCGCGGCCATGGTGAACCACTGCGCCTGATGATCGATCTTGCCAACGGCCATGACGTCGTTGACATGTTTATCTTCAGAGGCGGACGTAAGCTGATCGTCGCCTCCGACGTGGGCCGTGGCTTCATCGTTGAAGAAGACGACCTGTTGGCTCAGACCAAAAATGGCAAACAGGTTCTGAACCTGAAACCAGGTGAGGAAGCGCAGACCCTGGTTACCATTGGCGACGGTCATGACCATGTCGCCGTGCTCGGCACCAAACGTAAACTTTTGATTTTCGCCATGGACGAACTGCCGGTGATGGGGCGAGGCGGCGGCGTTATCCTGCAACGCTATTCCCAGGGCGGATTGGCAGACCTGACCACATTATCGCTGGAGGAAGGCCTGACCTGGTCGACAGCAGCCGGGACCCGTACCGAAAAAGAAATCGGCGACTGGGTTGGCAAACGGGCCCAGTCCGGCCAACTTCCATTCCGAGGATTCACCAAGGCCAACGCGTTCAGGTAATGTCCGAAATTTCCGAAATCTCGTTTCGTGACGCGCGAAGTAACGAGCTGGGCGATATTATTCACCTGCTTGCTGACGACCCCATGGGGGCAACTAGAGAGACCACAGCATCAGTTCCTGCCGCCCAATACATAGCCGCGTTTGATGCCATTCAGGTTGATCCCAATAACCGACTGATTGTTGCCGTCATTGGAGACGAGGTGGCCGGCTGCCTGCAATTGACATTCATACCGGGCCTTAGCCGCAACGGGGCGACCCGTGGACAGATCGAAAGTGTGCGGATTGGCCGACACTTGCGGGGAAGAGGGTTAGGCAAACGGTTCTTTGAATGGGCGATTGACGAATGTCGAACACACGGCTGTCAGCTGGTTCAGCTGACGACTGACAGGTCCCGTAAAGACGCGCACCGGTTTTATGAACGACTGGGGTTCGATGCAACGCATGACGGCATGAAGTTCGTTTTCTAAATATCGTATTCAGTCCACATCAAATTCTAAACCTCCTTAGATAGTATCGTATTGCAGCCACTTAATTTTACGTGTATCAGATCGTATAAGTGGATTAGCATTAACAGATTATCACTTATAACGATTCTGTATTCGTTTACAAAGGGCCCTCCGTGCAGACACAAGTTGCGTTCGAGACAGCTCCACTTTCCGAACTTCCAGAAGATCTGGACAGGGTCTATCAGTACTGGTTGAGCCTTTGTGGTGAACGCGCAATACCCAGCTGGAAACAGTTTGATCTGCTTCAAATTCCCGGACGTTTGTTGCCCTATACCCTGGTTAAGGATGTTGAATATCCGGGACCGCTATTCCGATACCGGTTTTATGGATCAGGAATTGCAGAGGCGACTGGTTCAGACCAGACCGGCTTAACGACAAAATACATCCTAAGCCCGGCACTGGCCGAAGCTGTAAACGCCAACCTGCAGGAGTACGTAGCTGATCCAAGACCGCGATATTATCGATTGCATTCTTCCCTCAACCGCAACGACCAACCCGTTCAGGTCCATATACGCCTGCCATTGGCAGACAACGGTAAGGATATGGACAAAGTGGTTTCAGTCCTGAAACACTATGTTTCACCTTGGGATTACGATAGGGTTTTGCCTCCGAAAGAAAATTGACCCGCAATTTTCAGGTAATCGCGTTTCAGGATACCGGGAATGAAGCACATTCATCTTGTTTTTCTATTGGGGATGGCAGCGTTGACCGTTTTCAACGCGCCAGCATTCGCACAAATGAGAGACCGGGTTGGTGATGATTTTGACCGGTCCGACGTTAATGATAACGGGAAGCTGAGCAAAGGCGAATGGCACCGTCGCGGCAACTTTGTGCGGCTGGATACTGACGGGGATGGATATCTGAGTCTTCCCGAAGTTCGCGCCATCTACGACGGCCACGACAATCGATCCTACGACTGGCCACCAGAAGGCGTCAATCGTTCGGCCCCGAAGCGTGACACCAGCATTGAAAAAGACCGAGTTGATTCAGCGACCCTGGATCGCAATACAAAATGCGCGGTCGCCCGCGGACGCAAGTGCGACCCGGGTGCGCCGGTTAAGCGGGGGTTGGTTGAAACCGGGCTTGGACCCGTGTTCCCATCATCTGCTGATTGCCACGGAATTGATGACACGTTTGCTCTCGATTATACCTTCAAACGCTCGAGAGAGGCCTATCATGGTGGCATCGACCTGCCGGCGCGCTGGGGAACACCGATGATCGCTGCGGCTGCCGGAACCGTGGTTGGGAAATTTCAGGGCGAAAGATCGGCCCGCGGTATTGAGATCGTGCTGCGCCATTCTCCGGAAGATACGGGGTTGCCCGTCTGGGTGTATACCGGATATGCACACCTTGACCAGATGCCTGACCTGGACGTCGGCCAGCGCGTTCGTCTTGGGGACATCATTGGGCCGACAGGAAACTCCGGGGTCAGCAGTAAGAAGAAGCGCAAACAGACCTCACTTCGCCGACCAGCCATCCATTTCTCGGCGTTTTACAGCGAAACTGAAAAATTCGCTATTCACCGTGGCGTCGTTATCCCGGAACAGGCGCGTTGGCTTGACCCTGTTGCCCTTTATCGTCAGAAAATGCCGCTGGAGTCCGAATCCTTGAAAAACCTTCCTGAAGAAGAAAAAGGGGTTCCAATAGCTGTCGTTTTCGAAGACGGGCAGGCGTCATCCGCATCCGCAAAATTTGTGTGGCCGTATATGTGCAGGCGAGGGTAGGGGCGCGGCTTGATTTAGGTTTTGCGAAGATCAGAGAATACCAGCCCGAGCGCAAACGCCAGGTAGGTTGATCCTGCTGCCCGATCAAACCATCGTCTTCTATGTCCCGAAAATAGCCGGTCAACGCTTAACCCCACGGCGCAATAACCGACATAGACTGCCACCGTGACGGACAGGGCAGAAGGTACCAATATCAGGAGTTGTGAGCCAAGCGGTACCGACGTATCAATAAATTGCGAAAACACTGCCAACCAGACAAAGATTGCTTTTGGATTGGTCAAGGAGATCAGAACCGCGCGTCTGACCAGTTGATAGCCTGACCGACCGGACTCCGCCTTTGTAACTTTTGAACTGGTGCCAGAGCGCAGCATGGACACGCCCATCCAGGCTAGGTAACCAACACCGAGCCATCGCAGGATTTCAAACAGGACCGGGTTAACGCTCATAAAGGCAGCCAAACCGGAAAGCGCCAGAATCATGTGGATGTTCGCCGCGATGAACACTCCAACAACGCTCCAGAGTCCCTTGGCGAAACCGTGGGTCGCGGATGCAGAAATGCAATTTACGGCATTGGGACCAAGCGGAAGGCTTGCCGCAACCCAGATCGCCATAAAAAACAGCCAGTCGTCAAATCCCATTATAGCGCCCCTTAACCAGAGTGTTTAGTACAAACGCTGGCGATACCGCTCCTGCATGGCGTGTTGCGATTCCGGTTCTTCGGTATCGCCAACCTGATCAGAGATCATGCGGCCCATGGTCGGCAACTCTCTACGCTCGATTTGTGTCTCCGGGTCCCAAAGGTTTGATCTCATCAATGCCTTGGCGCAGTGCAGATAGGCGGCCTCAACCGTCACAACAAGCACGGTTGTCGGGCGTTTGCCGTTGGTTTCAAAGCGTTCAACCAGATCAGTATCGGTCCTGATTTCAGCACGACCGTTGACTCGCAAGGTTTCATCAACGCCGGGGATCAAAAAAATCAGGGCGACGTTTGGATTTTCAAGAATATTTTCAAACGTATCCAGGCGGTTGTTTCCGGGGCGGTCCGGGATCGCAATATGCCTATCATCCAGGACCTGAACAAAACCCGGCGTTTCCCCGCGCGGCGAAACGTCAGCGGGTCCATTAGTCGAAGACGAACCAATAACGAGAAACGGCGATAATGAGATGAAGTGGCGGCAATGCTTGTCCAGAACCGAGAGTTCTTTCTCAACAGAACGCCCGCCGGCCGCCTTGTAATGTTCCCGCAGGGCTTCGGAGGAGTTGATCACGGACATGCAAATGATTTTTTCTGAAGGGGTTTCCAGCCTTCGGGCGTGTGCATCTCTAACGGAGGGAACGTGGCCTTGTAGGCCATCTTGCGCGAGCTCTCTACCCAAAAGCCCAGATATACATATCCAAGGCCCATTTGTTTGGCATTTTCAATCAACCACAGGATCATATAGGTGCCGAGGCTGCGCGTATCTTCATCGGGGTCAAAAAAGCTGTACACGGCAGACAGACCGTCATCGACCCGGTCCGCCAACATGGCACCGACAAAGCGTCCGTCGGAGGTGCGAAATTCGGCGACAAAAGTATCGATGGGTGTTTCTTCAATCAGCGCCTGATATTCATAGAGATCCATTTTTGCCATGTCACCGCTGGCGTGGCGAGTGTTCTGGTATTCACTGAATATCTGGTATTGCTCTGTGCTTGCGACGGCGCCAATTTCATCGGTCATAATGTCCCGGTTTTTGTTGAGGATACGCCGTTGTGAGCGCGACGGCCTGAACCCAGGGACAACAATGCGGACCGGAATGCATTCCTGGCAGCCGGGGCAGGCCGGGGCGTAAACGATACCGTGACTGCGCCTGAACCCGGCCATTGAAAGTTGATCATGCAAATGGATGGCATCGCGCCCGACGAGCTCCGTCACCACCCGACGCTCCAGCCGACCTTCGATGTAGGGGCAGGGCAGGCCGGTCGTCGCAAAGAAAAACTGTGTACCGTATATCGCTTGGTGTCTCATGTGGCCCATGCTTTCCGGCAAGTCACCCGATAACCTGCAGACAAAATGTTAGGCCAAGCTGTTCGACGAATCAACCAGCAAGCGGGGGGGCCTTGCTGCACCCTTATTGTGCCTCAATTGCGGGCTCCAGTTCCAGTACAATGCCTGACTCTGCCGGGGCATCTTCATCAGGACTGGCAGGTTCATGAGGACCGACAGAACTGCTACCTTCGTGCAACTGCTGACGTTTGATATCACCCAAGCCTGGCAACACGTCTTCCTTTTCAGGAATATCAGCCGCCGGATTGCCTTCTCCCGTGCCTTTCAGCAAAACAATTGATAACCTCCGGTTTCGGGCGTTTGTAGGATCATCCGGCATCAGTGGTTCGGTCGCGGCTTTACCTACAACTCTTGAAAAGCGCTCTTCGGGAACCTCAAAGTGCTGCAACGACCGGCGCGCGGAATTCGCCCGATCTGCCGAAAGCTCCCAGTTGCTGTAGCCATTGTCGGTAACAAACGGAACAGCGTCCGTATAACCGGAAACAACAAGCTTGTGCGGCAGTTCGTTAATCACCTTGGCGACCAGTTCAATCAGGCGCTTGGTGTGCAAAAACATGTCCGCACTGCCGCTTGGGAACATGGCGAGGCCATCCTGATCGACAAGCTGGATGCGCAGTCCTTCAGGTGTGTTATCAACCATCAGGCTTTCCGCCAGTTGGCGCATCTGCGGAATCCCAGCGATGGTTTCCTCCAGTTCCTCCTTGGCTTTCTCGAACTGTTCCTGCTCGGCCTTTTCCAAATCTTTTGCCGTCACCTCAGCCTCAGTCTCGCCTGCGCCCTCAGCATCGGACTGGGTATCCGCATTATCTTCACCGCCCGTTCCAGCTTTCGGGGGCGGCAGGTCAACGGTGACGGCATCGCGAGATGTAGAGTTGGCGGCGGCCCCATCTTCGGTAATGGTCTTGCCACCCAGGATATCACCGCTGCCGCTGGTTGAACTGGATGCGGTCACCGGGGCGAAGTAGTTGGAAATACCCTCAAGCTGCTCCTGGGTAACGGAATTCAACAACCACAACAGCAGAAAAAAGGCCATCATGGCGGTCACGAAATCGGCGTAGGCGATCTTCCATGCGCCGCCGTGGGCGCCGGCATGGCCCTTGTTGATTTTCTTGATAATTATCGGTTGTGGGCCGGCCTCAGCCATATCAAAATCCTGGTCCGCTATGTTTTAGGCGCAGTTACCCTACCGCCGGGAGGTTCTGGATGGTCTCTTCAACCTCGGCAAAGGTCGGACGCATACCACCCGCCAGGGATTTACGGGCAAATTCCACAGAAACCTGTGGCGCATAACCCTGCATGTGCCCTATCAGCGCAACCTTAATACATTGCATGTAATGACCATCCGCGCCGTAAATGGCATTCAGCGAGGAGGCCATTGGCGCAAGCACGCCATAAGACATAAAAATACCGAAGAATGTCCCGACCAGCGCCGCCGCGATCAGGCCACCGAGAATTTCCGGCGGTTCCGTAATCGAGCTCATGGTGACGATAACGCCAAGCACCGCAGCAACAATGCCCAGCGCCGGAACCGCATCGGCAAAATTCTGCATGGCCGCTGCAACGGCATGCTGTTCACCATGATGAATTTCCAGTTCCTCATCCATCACCGCCTCAACTTCATGAGGGGTATTGGCTCCCAATGTCAGCAGACGCAGATAATCACAGAGAAACTCAACCGCATGATGGTCGCCCTGAAACATGGGAAAGGCACTGAACAGGGAGCTGTCATGGGGATTGTCAACATGGGTTTCCAGCGCCAGGTCGCCTTTCGATTTAGCCAGCTTGAAAACCGAATAAAGGACGCTCAAAAGTTCAGCGTAATGGTCTTTTTTGTATTTCGGTCCCTTGATCAAGGTGCCGACGCATTTCGCCGATCCGATCAACACGGGTTTCGGATTGGCAATGACAAACGCACCGATGCCGCCACCAAGAATGATGACAAATTCAATGGGCTGCCAGAGAACGCCAAGATCCCCGTGAACGGAGTAGCCTCCAAAAACACAACCAATTACAACGATAATTCCAACGATAAAGAACATTTACAGTCCTGAATTTCCCTCAAACAATAAATCTATTTTCTCAACCGTTAGAGCCAGGTTGATATTGTTGATCCAAACGCTATCGTTTAGCACCTCGACGAGCAAGTTTTAACTCATTTCGACACGTGTCATGATATGAACAATTGTAACAAATGAGCTATGAATTTTCCTCGCCATTCGTCAGGAGGACCAGCCTCTCTGAACCAACCCTAAATCACGCGGCCTACTTTTTGCCATGAAACCAGCCTCTACCCCAAGCAAATCTTACAAAAAATCGTACCCGCCTATTTTACGGGCAATGTTTGCCTTGCTTGTCGCAAGCATGATTTGCGTAGCGCTCTTGGTTGTACTCATGCGCTTTACCGACCTCCGACCACAGTTGCCCTTAACGCTGGGCGTAATAGGCCTCACAGCTACATTGATCGGAGCCCGCCTGAATTTGGCCCGATGGTGGGTCCCGATTCTGCTGTTTCTTCCCGCCGCCCTTGGTGCATCGTTATACTTTTCCGTACCACCGTGGGTCTATCTGGCCGGCTTTCTGGTCCTGTTGATTGTTTACTGGAACGCTGCTGGCGAGCGCGTGCCGTTATATCTGACCAATTCCCGCACCTGGGCGGCCATTGAAGCGCTTATCGGTAAGGATACCAGCAACTTTATCGACCTGGGGTGTGGCCTTGGGGGAGGCCTTGTTTATCTGGGGCGCCAGCGCCCGGATATGACCTTTGTCGGAATTGAATCCGCCCCGATCCCCTATATGATTTCAAAATTCCGTGTCAGCCTGTTCGGACCAAAGAACGTGCACATCCGGTTCGGTGATATGTGGGCGGAAAACCTTGGCGATTTTGACACCGTATACGGCTTCCTGTCGCCGCAACCCATGACCAGACTTTACCAAAAAATAAAGACCGAGATGCACCCCGAGACCACGTTCATCAGCAATTCGTTCACGGTCGAAGGACAGGAGCCGGATGAAATTATTGACGTCGAAGACCGACGCCAAACCCGGTTACTCGTCTGGCGACGCTGATAGGTTAGCGCCGACGACCTTGCTCAGAGTCCAGCAGGCGGGTCGGAAAGCCTCCGCTTTCCAAAGCGTTCAGGATTTCATTGACGTGGTTTCGGTCAAGAGTTTCAACAACCACATCCAGATCGGCTTCCTTGATCGGCACATCATAATTTAGACGTTGATGATAGACCTCGATGATGTTGCCGCCACAATCTCCGATCAGTCGCGAGACCTTCGATAATACACCCGGAATATCCGGCAGTTTGATCCTGAGGCTGACGAGACGCCCTTCACGCACCAGACCACGCATTAAAACGGAAGACAGCAGCCGGGAATCCATATTGCCACCGCTGACAATCAAGCCAACCTTACGGCCCTTGAAGCGCTCTGCGTTATCCATCAGGGCCGCCAGTGCTGCCGCTCCCGCGCCTTCGGCGACCACACGCGGACCTTCCAGATAAAGCTGTACAGCTTTTTCAATGGCGATTTCATCGACCAGAAGCACATCTGATACGAGCTGTGAGACGATCTCTCTGGTCAACGTTCCCGGTGCCTTAACGGCGATGCCTTCGGCAATCGTCGCGCCCGCCGTATCCGGGATGTTTTCACCGGCCAATACCTTTGCCATTGCCGGATAAAGCGAGGACTGCACCCCAACCACTTCAATCGCAGGGTTGAGGGCCTTGGCGGCGATGGCGCAACCGGAAATCAAACCGCCGCCACCGATGGGCACGATCAAAACCTCCAAATCCGGATGCTCGGTGATCATCTCAAGCCCGACGGTGCCCTGGCCGGCGATAATATCGGGGTCATCAAACGGATGAATAAAAACTTTCCCCTCCGCCTTGACCATGGATTCCGCCGCCGTCCAGGCCTCTGAAAGGCCTGCACCTTTAAGAATGACTTGGGCCCCCAGCGTTTCGGTCCGCTCAACTTTGGTGAACGGCGTTCCTTCCGGCATGAAGATCGTCGCAGGTATACCCAGGTTGGCCGCGTGATATGCGACCCCCTGCGCATGGTTTCCGGCTGAAACGGCAACAACCCCCGTCTGTTTTTGCTCAGAGGTAAGTTTGCAGAGCTTGATATATGCGCCGCGCGCCTTGAATGATCCCGTCACCTGAAGATTTTCAAGCTTAACAACAACATCGGCACCGACGGTGCGGGAAATGACTTCTGATGGCAGCGACGGCGTTCGCAGCACACGCCCGCTCAATGCTTCGGATGCCATTTGAATGTCATTAATCGTGATGGTCATTCAGCTTCCCCCTGACCTGAAGATGAGCTCTTGTAGCACCATCACTCTGCTACTTCACCTGGGCTTTTTACGGGAGGCGGTTTTTTTGGGCGCAGGACCAGTTTTTCCACGCCCTGAAGGTCCGGCTTGCAGACATCG
>Ga0316204_10011314_pt1 | contig 11202 bp, 9 predicted proteins | sample 6monrhotite_MG_2_FD_205661 | JGI IMG/M metagenome (GOLD analysis project Ga0316204, IMG submission 205661) | Microbial mat bacterial communities from mineral coupon in-situ incubated in ocean water Damariscotta River, Maine, United States -... | ecosystem: Environmental > Aquatic > Marine >...
GCATCCGGCATGGGCGCCGCGACCATCATTGAGCGCGTGTAAGCGCGGATCAGGAGACAAGATATGACCGATTTTACAATGACCACCGACAGCGAAGGCGTTGCTGTCATCACATGGGATGTCGCGGACAAGACCATGAACGTGATGTCCATCGACGGGCTGACAGAACTGGACGCGCTGATTGACCAGGCGCTGGGTGACGACGCTGTCAAAGGCATCATCATCACCTCTGGCAAGGAAGGGTCTTTTGCAGGGGGGATGGACCTCAATCTGCTGGCCAAGATGAAGGCAGACGCGGGCGATGATCCGGCCAAGGGCCTGTTTGAAGGCACCATGCGGATGCACCATCTGCTGCGCAAAATCGAACGCGCGGGCATGGATCCCAAGACCCTCAAGGGCGGCAAACCGATTGCCGCCGCCCTGCCCGGCACCGCCGCTGGCATCGGGCTGGAGTTGCCATTGGCCACGCACCGGATTTTCTGCGCGGACAACCCCAAGGCACGGATCGGCTTGCCCGAAATCCTCGTCGGGATTTTCCCCGGCGCGGGCGGCACAACCCGTCTGGTGCGTAAACTGGGCGCGATGACCGCCTCTTCCTTTTTGCTCGAAGGCAAGATGGTCGCCCCGGCCGCCGCCGCCAAGGCCGGTCTGATCGACGAAGTGGCCGATGATCCAATGGCCGCTGCCCGCGAATGGGTGCTGAATGCCAAGGATGCCGATCTGGTCAAACCATGGGATGCCAAGGGCTACAAAATGCCCGGCGGTGCCCCTTACCACCCTGCCGGCTTTATGACTTTTGTTGGCGCCAGCGCCATGGTCAACGGCAAGACCAAAGGTGCCTTCCCTGCCGCCAAGGCTTTGCTTTCTGCTGTATACGAAGGCGCTTTGGTGCCTTTCGACACCGCGCTCAAAATTGAGGCGCGTTGGTTCACCAATGTTCTGATGAACCCCTCGTCCTCTGCGATGATCCGGTCTTTGTTCCTGAACAAGGAAGCCTTGGAAAAAGGCGCGGTGCGCCCCGAAGGCATCGCCGATCAGCGCGTGAAAAAACTGGGTGTGCTGGGTGCAGGCATGATGGGCGCGGGCATCGCGCTGGTGTCGGCGCAGGCCGGTATCGAGGTCGTGCTGATCGACCGCGATCAAGCCGCAGCCGACAAGGGCAAAGCCTATTCAGAGGCCTATATGGACAAGGGCATCGCCCGCAAAAAGGCCACCCCAGAAAAGAAAGAGGCCTTGCTGAGCCTGATCACGGCAACGCCTGATCTGGACGCGCTGAAGGGCTGCGATCTGATCATCGAAGCGGTGTTCGAAGACCCCAAGGTCAAGGCCGAGATGACCCAAAAGGTAGAGGCCGTGATCCCCGAGGATTGCATCTTTGCCTCCAACACCTCGACCCTGCCGATCACTGATCTGGCCAAGGCATCGTCGCGTCAGGACCAATTCATCGGCATCCACTTCTTCTCCCCAGTGGAGCGGATGTTGCTGGTGGAAATCATCAAAGGCGCGAACACCGGCGACCGCGCGGTGGCCAAGGCGCTGGACTATGTGCGCCAGATCCGCAAGACCCCGATCGTGGTCAATGACGCGCGGTTCTTCTACGCCAACCGCTGCATCATTCCTTACGGCAATGAAGCCACGCGGATGGTCACCGAAGGTGTTGCACCCGTGCTGATCGACAACGCGGCACAGATGCTGGGCTTCCCTGTGGGACCGATCCAGCTGGGCGACGAGACCTCGATTGATCTGGCGACCAAGATCATGCGGGCGACCAAAGCGGCGATGGGCAACGAATACCCGGCCTCCGAAGCGGATGATCTGATCGTCTGGATGGAAGATCTGGGCCGTCTGGGCCGCAAGGCCAACGCGGGCTATTTCGAGTATGACGAAAAGGGCAAGCGCATCGGGTACTGGAAAGGCATCCATGACAAATACCCATTGGCCGAGGAACAGCCCGATCTGCAAGAAGTGCAGGATCGTTTGATGTTTGTTCAAGCGCTCGAAGCGGTACGTGCCCTCGAAGAAGGCGTGTTGATGGACATCCGCGAAGGCGACGTTGGTGCGATCCTTGGGTGGGGTTTTGCCCCGGCCACAGGCGGCCCGCTGAGCTGGCTCGATATGATTGGAACGCCCTATGCAGCGGAACGCTGTGATCAACTTGAGGCCAAGTTTGGGCCGCGTTTCAAATGCCCTGATCTGCTGCGTGAAATGGCTGAGAAGAACCAGTCGTTCTATGGCCGCTTTGGTCCGAAGGCTGCGGAAGCCGCGTAAGGCTGTCACAGGTCAGCTAAAGTCAGAAACGGGGCGCTGCGGCGCCCCGTTTTGCGTTTGTCCCGCGTGCAGGCGCTTGACAGCAGGGAGCATCACCGCAAAGTCACGCGGCACCCATGCAAGCAAAAGGCGACTGCGCTGATGGATTTTAAAGTTCTGCCAAAAGGGCCGTTCACTCTGAAGAACCTCTCTGTTCCGGCGTGCTACCTCGGCGAAAACGGTGATCTGCGCCTCACAGAGATCGGCGTAGAGGACGGTCGGTTTTGTAAGCCGCATCCACAGGCCGAAACGATTGATATGCGCGGCGCGATGGCTTTTGCCCCGTTCATCGACATGCACACCCATCTCGACAAGGGGCATATCTGGCCGCGTGCCGCCAATCCGGACGGCAGTTTTGACGGGGCCATTGCCGCCGTTCAACCGGATCGGCAGGCCCACTGGTCTGCGCAGGATCTGCGCCGCCGCATGGATTTTGCGCTGCGCTGTGCCTATGCCCACGGCACTGGGGCCATCCGCACCCATCTCGACAGCGCCGCCCCCCAGGACGCCATCAGTTGGCCAGTGTTTCGCGAAATGCGCGAGGATTGGTCGGACCGGATCACGCTTCAGGCAGTTTGCCTTGTCGGTCTGGGCGAAGCCGTTTCAGACCCGGCCTTTGCCCAAACCGCAGACATCGTGGCCCAAAGCGGCGGTGTTTTGGGATGTGCCACCTACCCCATGCCGGATCCGCGCGTTGCAGTGCGCGATTTCCTGAGCATTGCACAGTCTCGCGGCTTGGCTGTGGATATGCACGTCGATGAAACCGCTGATCCCTCTTCCAACTACCTGCGGCTGATTGCGGGAACCGTTTTGGAGATGAGTTTTGATGCGCCAGTGACAGTTGGGCATTGCTGCTCGCTTGCCATGCAGGACGAGGTCGAAGCCATGCAAACCATTGATTTGGTGGCCAAAGCAGGCCTCAACGTCGTGAGCCTTCCAATGTGCAACATGTATCTGCAAGACCGAAGGGCGGGCCGTACGCCGCGTTGGCGGGGTATCACATTGGTACATGAAATGGCGCAGCGTGGCATCAATGTCAGCTTTGCCTCCGACAACACCCGCGACCCGTTTTTTGCCTATGGCGATTTGGACATGATCGAGGTCATGCGAGAGGCCACGCGGATCGCGCAACTGGATCATTCCAGTTATGAGTGGGCCCGTGCGTTTGGCCCCAACCCGGCGCAGGCTTGCGGGTTTGAAACGCCCGGATTTATCCATGGTCAAGCCGCCGATCTGGTGATCTGCCGTGCCCGCAGTTGGACCGAATTGTTGGCCCGCCCACAATCTGACCGGATCGTGCTACGCAGCGGCAGGCAGATTGACCGGACCCTGCCCGATTATGCGGAACTTGACCCGTTCATGCTTTGACTGCGGGCCTGATCTGTGGCGGACGTCTGGCTGACAGCACAAGATAGACCGCGCCCGAGATAATCCCGAGCGCCAGCATTTGGCTGGCCGACAAGGTTTCGCCCAACAGCCCCACGCCGATCAGGCTGCCGCCCACAGGCACTGCAAAATTGATCTGCGACATGCGCGTTGCCCCAAGGCGCGGCACCAGATGGAAATAGATCAAATTGGCCGCTGCCGTTGAAAACAGTCCCAGATAGACAACCGCGCCAATGGACTGCGCTGACAGAACGATCCTGCGCGCCCCTTCCCCCGCCGTCAGTGCGATCAGGCAGACGGCAAGCGCCCCAATCAACATGGACCCCGCCGCCATTTCCAGCGCGGGCCGTTTAACGAAGGCTTTGACATAGACCGTCGAGGCCGCATAGCACAGCGTTGCCCCGACAATCGCCAGTTGCCCGCTGAGGTTTGCCCCCAGACCGCTCAGGGCGGCAGGGCCTACCAATGTCACCACCCCCGCCAGTGCCAGCCCGAGGCCAAGTAACACCCGCGGTGTCAGCCGTTCATCCGCAAATGACAGCGACGCCAGCACCACAGTGGCCACAGGCGCCACCCCCATCAGGATCGAGGCCAGCGCACTATCCACCGTTTGCTCGCCATAGGTGATCAACAAAAACGGCAGGGTGCTGCCCAGCATTCCGGTGATCAGATAGGCCAGCCAATCGCCCGGTTTCCGCGAAAGCCTCTGCCCGCGCAGCAACAGGACCAATCCGATCACCGCAGCGCCAATCACCATACGCCCCGCCACCAACGTCACCGGATCGAGAGTTTCAACGCCCAGTTTGATCACACCATAGGACGAGCTCCACATTGCGGCGAGGGCGAGCCAAAGCGCGATATCCGAAGGGCTTGCTTTTGGTGACATGGCTGGGGCATCCTTTGCTACGGAAATAATAGCATAGGTTGCTACGAATTTAGTAGCAATGCCAAAAATGACAAACGACATCCCGCTGCCAAAACCCGGATCCGCCGTGCGCGGATCGCAAAGTGGCCAACCCATCATGGTGCTGTTTGATCTGCTCAGCCGCCGTTGGGCGATGGGCATTCTGTGGAACCTCAGCGACCAGAACCGCAATTTCAGGGATTTGCAGGCCAGATGCGACAGCGCCTCGCCCAGTGTGCTAAACACCAGGCTAAAGGAACTACGCGCCGTTGGGTTGGTTGAACGGGCCGACGATGGATACAGCCTGACCGCAGACGGGCGCGATCTGTTCAAGCGGTTGGAGCCATTGGGAGATTGGGCGCAGGAATGGGTTCCGACATTAGCGGCGGCTTCTAAGGATGATTAATGCCGCCCCGTCAGGCGTAGCTATAGCCAAACCGCGCAATATCCTCGGCGCAGCACGTTGCGATGATCTCAGCCGTTGTGGCGGAGTAATAACGCCGATAATCCGCCTCCCGTTTCGAGGCGTTGCTTTGTGGCAGATCAAGCTCAAACCCCAGATGTGCCCATAGCGGTGCCGCATCTTCGGCCAGATGTTCAAGGCGGATATAGGCGCGGCACTGCTCTGCCCCATTGATATCCGTCATATAGCGCCGCGCTGGCCACTGGCGCAGGCTTTGCTGCGTCTGTGGATCAGATACGAAACCCTCAAAATCCTGCGTTTTTGCCAGCCTGACCGAAGCATGATCAAATGTCTGTTCGCGCAGCCAGTGATAGTAGCTGACCGTGCGATCCCATGGATTGCGCACAAGGGTGAAGGTGAAAAGATCCGCAATCTCATCCGCACCGATCAAACCATCAATATCCGCCAAAGTGCTGTGTTTCCAAAGCCGACCAGCGGTTTGCACATCTTTGAGGCGACGGCGCCGGTTGACCGCTTTGGGCGTGTCGCCAATCATCACATCGTCCTTCATCGCGCGGCCCTCAAGCGCCAGCGCCATGGAGGTGCCACCGGTTTTAGGAATATGCACAAAAAGGTAGGATCGCCCACGGCTGATGATCATATGCGCATCCTATTCCGGCACCCGGCCCGCGCCAACCGGGGCAGTGCTGCGTAGGGCGATAATGCTGCCCGCGAGCGCGATAAGAACCATGCCAAACAGGCCCAAGACCGGCACGGTCTGATCCCAAAGAACCCATGCCCAAAAGCTGGCGAAGACCAACAGCGAGTATTCAAAGACGGCCACGTGACTGGCCTCGCCCAGCAAATAACCGCGAAAGATCAAGCCGATCCCGATGAGTGAGCCAACCGCCTGTACCGCGAACCAAAACAGCATCTCGGCGTCCAGCGGCCCCCAAGAGCGCAGCACAAAACCATCGTGTCCTGCCGGTGCCTCGCCAGAGACAACAAACACCCCAATAAGGCCAAACACACCCAGCATTCCGAAGAATCCTGCGGTCAGGGTCAGCGTGCTTTCGCCCTCGCACCACGCCCGCGTTGCCACCGCGCCAATGGCGTAAAGCAACCCCGCCACGATGGGCAGGAAACTGATCGGATCGAGCGCGGAAGGATCGGGGCGGATCACCATCAAAGCGCCGACAAAGCCAATCACCACGGCTGTCCAGCGGAACAGGCCCACGGATTTGCCCTGAAACAGGATCGAGATCAGCACCACAAACAGCGGCGATGTGAACAGCCCCGCCACCACCACGCCAATCGGCAGTACCGACAAGCACCCGAAATAGATCAGCATCGCACCGGCTTGAAACAGACTGCGGCCCAGTACGGCAACAGGTCTTTTGGTCCGCAAACTGCCAAAGCCAAAAGCCACCACAGCCCCCAAAACCACAAAGGCCATCACCGACCGCACCAAATGGAATTGCCACAGCGACCCGCGTTCCGAAATATGCGGAACGAAGTTATCCGTCAGCCCAAGGGCCGCCATTCCGCCCAAGACAGAGATCGCGGCCAGCGCGGGCTTTGTCGATTGTTCGTTCACTTGCGCCCCTTTGTGCAAATCAGCCCTTCCAAAGTCACGCACAGCCAGCAATATTCAACCCCCAAAGCGACATGAATTCGGGGAGACAGGTCATGGGTTGGATGCAGGACGAAACCGGGCTGGACAAATGCGCCGCCAATTATGTGCCCCTGTCGCCGCTGTCGCATCTGCGCCGTGCCGCTGAGGTGTTTCCGGCGCGTACGGCGGTTGTCTATGGCGGCCACCGTGTGAACTATGGCGAATACTATGAGCGTTGCACGCGGCTGGCCTCTGCGCTGGTGGGCCTCGGCGTAAAGGCGGGCGATGTCGTGGCCACCTTGATCCCCAACTTGCCCGCACAGGCCGAGGCGCATTTTGGCGTTCCGGCCTGCGGCGCTGTTCTGAACACCATCAACACCCGTCTGGATGCCGGAACGGTTGCCTATATCTTTGATCACGGCGGGGCCAAGGTTCTGTTGGTGGACAGCGAATTTATGGATCTGGCCGAAACCGCCGCCGCATTGATGGATGGCGCCCCGCCCAAGATCATCGAAGTGGTTGATACCAATTCACGGCACAAACCCTCTGGCCGCCATCCCCAATACGAGGATTTCCTGAAAACGGGCAACGTGGAATTTGCCTGGCACATGCCACAGGACGAATGGGAAAGCCTCGCGCTCAACTACACCTCAGGCACCACCGGGCGGCCTAAAGGCGTAGTTTACCATCACCGCGGCGCTTATCTGATGACAATGGGCACCGTGATCTCATGGCGGATGGTCCTGCATCCGGTGTTCATGCAGATCGTGCCGCTGTTTCACTGCAACGGTTGGAACCACACGTGGATGATGCCGCTGATCGGCGGGACGTTGGTCTGCTGCCGCGATGTGACAGCCGGGGCGATCTACAACGCCATCGCGGATGAAGGGGTCACCCATTTTGGCGGCGCGCCCATCGTGCTGAACATGATGGTCAACGCCTCCGATAAAGAACGCCGCAGCTTTGACCATCAGGTCGAGGTCTTTACCGCCGGTGCGCCCCCTGCCCCGGCCACCCTGTCCAAGATTGAAAAGCTGGGCTTTAACGTGACGCAAGTCTACGGCCTTACCGAAACCTATGGCCATGTCACAGAATGCCTATGGCGCAGCGAGGATTGGGAAACACTGGATCAATCCGCCCGCGCTGCGATCAAGGCCCGTCAGGGTGTTGCCATGCCGATGATGGACCATATCACCGTCACCGACAGCAAGATCCGCCAGATCCCCCGTGATGGCACCACGCAGGGCGAGATCATGATCCGTGGCAATTCGGTGATGAAAGGGTATCTCAAGAACCCGGACGCCACCGCCGAAGCCTTTGCCGGCGGATACTTTCATTCCGGCGATCTGGCCGTGCAACATGAAGACGGCTACATCCAGATCGCGGACCGCGCCAAAGACATCATCATCTCGGGCGGTGAAAACATCTCATCCGTCGAGGTAGAGGGCGTGCTGATGGAACATCCTGACGTCAATCTCGCCGCTGTGGTCGCCAAACCCGATGAAAAATGGGGCGAAGTGCCCTGTGCTTTTGTGGAACTGAAACCCGGCGCGGACGGCGATGAAGCGGAATTGATCGCATTTGTCCGGCAAACACTTGCGGGCTTCAAAGCACCAAAAAGGGTGATTTTTCAAGAGCTTCCCAAAACATCCACGGGCAAGATTCAGAAGTTCGAGCTGCGCACCATCGCCGGTCACTTGCGCTGACAACTATGGGCAATGGGTGCATTCTGCCCATTGCCCCGTTGCGCCTCTGTGTTAAATTGAACAGATAACAAAGGCAGTGCAGAAAACCCATGACCGCCCTAAGAGAATACGCCCGTCTCGAAGCGACGGGCTTGTGGCGTGCCAGCCCGGACGCCCAGCGGCGCGAAGTTATCGTGTCTTTGGGCGATGCCACTCTGACGTTGACGGACATGAAAGATCAGCCGCTCGCGCATTGGTCTATCGCCGCTGTTGAACGGGCCAACCCTGAAGAGGTGCCTGCGCTTTATCACCCTGACGGCGATCCGGGCGAGACCCTTGAACTGCCAGAGAACGAGACCGAGATGGTCGCGGGGATTGAAAAACTGCGCCGCCGCATCCACAAAAGCCGCCCCAGACCGGGGCGTCTGCGCTGGCTTGGGGTTCTGGCCTCGCTGATCGTTGTTTTGGCGCTGGCGCTCTTTTGGCTGCCCGGCGCGATGCAGGATCACACTTTGCGTGTTGTGCCACAGGTCAAGCGCGCCGCCATTGGGGCACAGTTGCTCAAACGGATTGAACGGGTGTCAGGTCCGCGCTGCGCTGACACCAGCGGGCTGGCTGCCCTTGGCCTTTTGTCAAAGCGGTTGGGTGCAGGCAAATTAGCGATCCTGCCAGAAATGCCACAACATAGCCTGCATCTGCCCGGCGGTTTGATCGTGCTGGACCGCGATGTGGTTGAGGATTGGGAAGAACCGGATGTGGCCGCCGGATACATCCTGACGGAAATGACCCGCCGCACCGCCAAAGACCCGCTGCGCGATTTGCTTGAGGTTGTTGGCATTCGCGAAAACTTTCGCCTGCTGACCACTGGTGATGTCGCCCCGGCCGCCCTTGCCGCCTATGCCGAACATCTGACCACAACGCCCCCCGCTGTGCCAGATGTGCCCGCGCAACTTGCCCGCTTTGGTGACGCCGAGCTGCGCAGCACGCCTTATGCCTATGCCCGCGACATCACCGGCGAAACGGTCCTGCACCTGATCGAAGGCGACCCAATGAATGGCAAACTGACCGAGCCTTTGATGTCTGATGCCAACTGGCTGCGCCTGCAAAACATCTGCGGGGGCTAACACGGTGCTGGATACCCTGGCCCGATTTGCCCTGTCGCCGCTGTTGATAGCACAGGCTCTCAAGGTCAGGCGCATTGCCCAACGTTTGCCCGAAGCGGCAGGGCCAAGATCGGGTGTGATCGGTAATGGTCCGCCCCTGCGATTGCGGATCATCGGCGACAGTTCTGCCGCAGGTGTCGGTGTGCAAACCCAGACAGAAGCGCTCAGCGGGCGATTGGCCATCGCATTGGCTGATTGTTTTACTGTGTCATGGAACCTCGATGCCACCACCGGTGCAACAACGAAAAGCACCCACCAACGCTTGAAAAACAACGCTTCTGATCCTGCCGATATCATTGTCACCGCCCTTGGCGTGAATGATGTGACGCGCCTGCTGCCCCGACGGGCATGGCTTAACCAACAAATGGCGCTGTTCGATGACCTCAGAGCACGGCATGACCCCCACCAGTTCTACCTGTCCGGTGTCCCGCCAATGGGCGCATTTCCTTTGCTGCCCCAGCCTCTGCGCTGGACCCTTGGCCGCCACGCCCAAGCTTTTGAGGCTACGATGCAGCGCCATGCCACTACCACCAACGATTTGACCTATGTGCCCTTTGATCTGCCACCTGATCCGGCGTTGATGGCCTCAGACGGTTTTCACCCCAACGCGCAGCTCAATCAGCTTTGGGCAAAAGAAATGGCCAGCCGGATCATCACCGACTGGCCAACGTTCAAAACCTAGTCGCCGCGTCAGTCGCGCAGCACACGGCCATCGTAACCGGCGCTGACCACTTTCTTTTGTGCCACTTGCGCTGCGGCCTGCCCGGCAAATGGGCCGGCCTGAACCATGCTGTACAATTTCCCACCCTGCCGTTTCTTGCCGATGCGGGCAGGCATGCCCATCTGCGCAATTCGCTGTGCGGCAGCTTTGGCCTTGGCCGGTGTGGTGAACAAGCCGATTTGAATATAGCGGGCCCCGGTGTCTGCCGCTTTCGGCGCAACGCGGGCCAACGGCTTGGCCAAAGGTGCTTTGGGTGCAGACCGCGACGACAGGACAGGCGGGCGCACAACCGCGACAGGCCTTTGATTGCGAATGATCCGTTTCATCCGCTGGCCATCCTTTTGAACGATGGTCACTTCGCCCAATGATTGACGCTGGCGAGCCAGATCAACATAGGGATACACCAGTGGCACTTTGGCCGTCACGTCACGGCCGCTGCGTTGATCAATCAACCGGCGCGGTACGGTCTGGGTCCAGACCAGCAACATATCGTTACGCCCGTCCAAGTTTTGTTCTGCGCGGTGCGGGTTCAGCCGGTCATCATCCCAGACCCGGCGATACCCGCGCGGGATCGTGACATTGCGGGTGTTGACGCGGTTGACCACCACATGAACCGGTGCAATTCGGGTTTGCGGGGTGATCTGCACCGCGCCCGATGCAGCGGTCCGCAGTTTGACGGGCGGTTTGGGAAAGACATCCACCGGTGCCACAACCACGCGCTTGGGTGCAGTCTGGCGGCGCACAACCGGTGCTTTGCGGCGCGGCTTGGCTTTGGCCTTGCGTGCCACCGGCTTAACCACCGGTGCTGGCGATGTCTCTGGCGCTGCGGCGGCCACTACGGTTTCTTCAGGGGCCTCTTCAGCGCTGGCCACTTGCGATGGCAAGCTCGGCGCAAATCCGCAAACAATCTTGCGATCCCGCGTGACGCGCGGCACCCAAGACACATTGCCATCAATGCCCGCACGGATGAAAACGCAGCCACCGCTGTCGACATATTGCTTGCCCTTAAAGCTGTCCG
>Ga0316204_10011316_pt1 | contig 11201 bp, 8 predicted proteins | sample 6monrhotite_MG_2_FD_205661 | JGI IMG/M metagenome (GOLD analysis project Ga0316204, IMG submission 205661) | Microbial mat bacterial communities from mineral coupon in-situ incubated in ocean water Damariscotta River, Maine, United States -... | ecosystem: Environmental > Aquatic > Marine >...
TGTGCGCCATCGTAAACAAAGTATTCATACGCTTCGTCGTTGATGTGATAGATCCCTTTGTCGCGGCACAGCTGGTTGATCGCGGTGAGCATCGCTTGCGAATAGACTGCACCCGTTGGGTTGTTGGGTGAGATGGTGACCACGGCGCGGGTTTTATCGGTGATCGCTGCAACGATCGACTCATAAACCGGTTGATGCTGTTCATCGGTCGCGACAATGACCGGTGTGGCATCAGCAATGCGTATCGCCATCTCATGGTTGAAGTAATAGGGGCTGAGGATGATCACCTCATCCGCGGGATCGGTGATCGCCAGCATAGTTTGTAAAAAAGCCATGTTGCTACCGGCGATGACAAAGAGCTCGCGTTGCGTGTTGGCGCTGATGTTATTTTCAGACGCCAACTTCTGTTCGATCACTGATTTTAGTTCTGGAATGCCATCAACCAGTTTATAGCGGTGATTCAGTGGCTCATCGAAGAATGCAGTCACCGCCGTTTTAACGCTCGCTGGCGGGGCGTAATCGACAATGCCCTGGCCAAGGTTGATGGTGCCGGGGTTGTCTCGTATCAGGCTGCCAACAAAGGGGATGATGGGCGGTTGGACTTCGCCCATTCGTGTCGTGGTGTTGAGTGCGCTGTCAAAACCGGTTTCATTCATGGTGATGGGCGCGCTATTGCAAGGCTTACTGTGGTTGCGGTTTGTAATTCTGGCGAATACGCATCTCAGTAAAGCCGTGTTTAACGATGTTTTTGTATGAGTGCTGTGGGTCGCCTTCTACCGCTTCACCGGTTTCGGTGACGATATGTTTGCAGCCTAACGATTTAGCATGTTCAATGCGCGCTGCCATGATAGCTGACTGGCTACCTTTGCAGCGATACGCAGGTGCTGTCGCACCCCAGTCGAGCCACGCGAGCTCGTCCTGTACAAACATAGCGCCTGCGCCGGCCATGGTGTCGCCATCAAAGCTGGCGAAGAGGTGCCAGCGCGGGTCATTGCTGAGTGCTGCAACCAATGGCCTTGCCGCATCACTCATGTCAAACGCTTCGCAGACAATGCGAGCGAACTCATCGGCATGATCACTGGTGATCTTTTCAATGCGTAGTTCACTGGTTGTTGGTTCGGGTGCTGTTACGTCACGCACAAATCGCATCCAGCCGCGGGTTTCAACTAGCCCTGCATTGATGAGCTGTTGTTTGCTTGCCTGAGGCTGATCGTCGATATAAAGATGCAGGAAATAGTTTTTGATGCCCAGTGCGGTGTAGGTCGCGGCGATTTTTTGAATCGTGCTGGGTTTTATCTCTTTATCACCGCACAGGCCATGTACACGGTTAAGCATGATGTTGGGGTCTGCTTTGGCAGTTAGTAACAGGGCGTCATCAATGTGGACGAGGCGAAAACCGAGTGCTTTTTTGGTGGGGGCAGGGCAGTTGGTGTAAAGGCTTGTTAAAACTTCATGCTCGATTGCTTCGGTGCGTTGTTCCAGTTCCATTGTTTTTCCTTACCCCGTACTTATTTGCCGCAACAGCGTTTGAATTTTTTACCGCTACCACAGGGGCAGGGGCCATTTTGAGTTGGCTGCGAAATTGTACCATCGAGATAGAACCAGTGCTCACCTTCTTTAACAAAGCGACTGATCTCATGGATGACTTCTGTGGCACCGTTTTCCCGATAACGCGCAATAAATTCCACCGTGCCGTTGCTATCATCACTGTTACTGGCCTCGGTGCGACAGACTTTTAGGCCAAGCCAGTCGGGCTGCGGTGTTTGACTGAGGTCTAGCGTGGTTGGACGCGTCGTTGAATGCCAGCTATTGAGCAGGTAGCGACTATTACTTCGCGTATATGCGCTATAGCGTGAGCGCATCAGTTTTTCTGCGGTGGGCGCTGGGGTGTCATCTTCGATGTAGTGACCACAGCAGGATAGGTAGCGTTTGTTGCTGCCGCATGGGCAGTCGCTACCGGAGGGGGCGTGATGGGAGCTACGGTTGTTCATCATGCCAATATAGCGCAAAACAAGGGGGCAGGGGAAAGAGGCAGGCGCATGGATGCACTGACCCCGAGCATCTCAGGCATGCTAAAATCCCGCCCATGATAAATTTTACCAATGTCGCGTTGCGGCGCGGCGGCAAGCTGTTATTTGAAAAGGTTACCTTTACGATCCATCGCGGGCAGCGCGCTGGCGTGACCGGGGTTAATGGCTGTGGCAAATCGAGCCTGTTTGCGATGGTGCGTGACAAACTGCATTCAGACGCGGGTGAACTGACCCTGCCTCCTAATCAGGTGATTGCGCATGTGGCGCAGGAGACGCCTGAGTTGGACCGTTCTGCAATCGATTATGCGATCGATGGCGATGTTGAGCTACGCACGATTGAGGCGGAATTGGTTGAGGCCGAGGCGGCTGATGATGGTAATCGCCAGGCGCAGTTGCATGCCAAACTCGAATCGGTTGATGGCTATACCTGCCGCAGTCGTGCGGCGCGTCTGCTGCATGGACTGGGTTTCACTACCGCGCAGGAGGGATTGCCGGTTAAGAGTTTTTCGGGTGGTTGGCGTATGCGACTCAATCTGGCGCAGGCCTTGATGTGTCGTTCCGATATCCTTCTGCTCGATGAGCCGACTAACCATTTAGACCTGGACGCGGTGATGTGGTTGCAGGCATGGTTGAGTCAGTATCAGGGTACGTTATTGTTGATTTCCCATGATCGTGATTTTCTCGATGATGTGACCACGCATATCGCCCATGTTGAGCAGGGCGGTATCGAGCTTTATACCGGTAACTACAGTGCCTTTGAGAAGCGTCGTGCGGAGCGCTTAGCGCAACAGCAGTCGGCCTATGTGAAGCAGCAGGAAGAAATTGCCCATATCCATAGCTTCGTGACGCGCTTTAAGGCGAAGGCGAGTAAGGCGAAGCAGGCGCAGAGCCGTTTGAAGACGCTGGAACGGATGGAGATGATCAGCGCGGCGCATATCGATTCCCCCTTTAATTTCTCTTTTCTCACACCAGAAAAGTTGCCGCATATGTTGTTACAGCTGCGCAATGCTGAGGTCGGCTATGGTGATAAAACAATCCTCGCGAATGTGAAACTTGATTTGGCAAGTGGTGATCGAGTGGGGCTGCTGGGGGCGAATGGTGCCGGTAAATCAACGCTGATTAAAGTGCTGGCAGATACATTGGCGCCACGCAGTGGTGATTTCACCAAGGCGCAAGACCTGAAAATTGGCTACTTTGCACAGCATCAGCTGGAGCAGTTACATCTTGATGAAAGCCCGTTGGAGCATCTGTTGCGACTCAATCCGCGCGCACGTGATCAGGAATTGCGTGATTTTCTGGGGGGCTTTGCCTTTAACGGGGATAAGGTGACTGACCCGGTTGCCCCTTTTTCGGGTGGTGAAAAGGCGCGGCTGGTGTTGGCGATGCTGGTCTATCAGCGTCCTAATCTATTGTTGCTTGATGAGCCGACTAACCATCTGGATCTGGAGATGCGCCATGCCTTGAGTGTCGCATTGCAGGGGTTTGAAGGGGCGCTGGTGATGATCTCGCATGATCGCCATATGCTGCGAAGCGTGACTGATCGCTGGTTATGGGTTGATGACGGTTGCGTGACACCGTTTGATGGCGATCTGGAGAGCTATCGCCAGCAGATGATTGCGCGACGTGAGGCAGATGAATCGGATGCACCTGCTGATCTGCAATCTGCGGGAGCCGCGGGGGAGAATAGTCAGGTTGGGCGCAAGGCGCGTCGCCAGCAGGATGCTGAACAGCGTCGAGCGCTGAAACCGCTGCAAAACAAGCTGAAAAAGCTCGAGCAGCAGATGGACAGGCTGAATACGCAGAAGGATCAGATAGAAGACCAGCTGGCGGGCAGTGAAATCTACGAAGAGACCGAAAAGGCCCGCTTGAAAACGGTGCTGGCTGATCAGGCAAATGTGAGTGCGGAGCTGGACCAGGTCGAAAGCGAATGGATGGAAATATCTGAGTCGTTGGAAGCTATAACCGATTGATCTGATTGGTTGAGACGGATAAGTATGGAAACGCCCATTGAGCGGTGGTTATTTGCTAGAATGTGGAAAATTCTAATGATTAGCATTACTTTGGGGCAAGCTTAAACCATGTCTGAGCAGATTAATCTTGAGGCGATCACCGCACTCAAAGAGAAATACGAGAGCATTATGGTCACCATCGGTATTTCGCTAGGGATGGGGTTAATGCTCTCCTTTTTTATGTACGCGCAATTCATTGATCGTATGCCGCCGATTTTCATTCAGGTGTGGCTGCTTGTTGTCGGTTTGATGATTGCGGCGATGTGTTATATCAAGCGCCTTTCGTTTAAGTGGTTAATGAAGCGTCATGGCAAGCGTGCCGACTTTCAGCCATTGCTAGTGAAGATTGGTGCTGCTGATATAGAAAAGGATGCGAAGGTGTTGCTGGCTGAGAAGTTTCCATCGTAACGACGGGTGGTTGCCACTTGTCTGGAATGGCTAGTGGTGAGGGCTGTTAACGCTTTTCTTTAAGGGGTGTGCGCACTCCATTGCGCGGCTGCAATCCATCGCAGCATCATTCCATGATTGAGCTCTCCTGCCACTGGCTACATCCTGTAGCCAGTGGCATGTCACGATCCTTATGACTGCTTTAACTCCTTTTTTACACTGAGCATCCTTGCTTTGAATTTCCGTATCCCTGTGCTTCTTTGTTGGCATCCTGCCGCTTCATTGGTAACGACTATAGCGAATTGCCGTTAGTGAAGTGTCACAGCATTGTTAATCTTTTGTCACGTTTTCATCTGACCGTGATGGCGCGGTTGAGGCGCAGAGTGAGCCTGCCTCTGCTGCGTTTAAATAGCGCCACGGTCTTGGCACGATAGCGGGTACGCGCTGTTGATAGGTGCGGTATCGGTCGCCAAACTGCATCACGAGTTTGTTTTCCTCTAATCGAGCGCCGATGATGAAGTAGGCGCTTACTATCAGATTGGTGACGAGCGTGGTGCTTTCGATGTCCCTCGACCACAGGAGCAGTAGCGCGAGTGCATACCAGGGGTGTCTGACAAAGCGGTGCAGCGGAGAGATGGTAAAGGTGCTGTCATCGTCGTGTGCGTGATTGATGCTTGCTCTATTTCGCCACTGACGGGAGCCGATGAAGTGGCTCATGTCGTAATAGCGTGTCGACCAGATAAATCCGCCAATCGCGATGGCCGTGATTGAGAGTGCGATGATCTTTGCTGTGCCGTCCCATGACCAGAGTGGCTGCGCTTCAATACTTTGTTCAAGTACCAAAATGGGCAGCAATAAAATAACCGCGCTGAGATTGAATCCGATGCGATAGCCATACATCTGCTGTGGCCAGTGCGCTTGGAACCACGCCTTGCAGCGCAATGATGCGAGTAACGAATGCACTGCGCCATAGACGATCCACGCGGCGGCAAGGGCAATTAACTCTATGTAATGGGATGTGCTCATGGAGTGGTTGGCTTGATGGCAATTTCCGCTGCTTGAAAAATGTTTATAATAGCCGCCATCTCCGAATATTGTCGATTTTAAAAAAGGTATAACCAAGTGATTAGAAAACGCTGTCAGGAAATCTCAGAGCATAAGGCGTTTGAACGCTTTGTGGTGGCGGTGATTGTGATTAACGGGGTGATTCTGGGCCTGGAGACCTCGACCCATATTGTCACCCAATATGGAGCCTGGTTGCAGATGGGGCACAATATCGTGCTGGGGATATTTATTCTGGAAGCGATTATCAAAATCACCGCGGTTGCGCCGCAGTGGAAGCGCTATTTTGGTGATGGCTGGAATCTGTTTGATTTCTCGGTGGTGGTGCTGTCGCTGATTCCGTTTACCGGCGATATGGCGATGGTGGCGCGTCTGTTGCGACTACTACGAGTGCTGCGACTGATCTCGGCGATCCCGGAGCTGCGGATGATCGTCTCGACGTTGATTCGTTCGATCCCCAGTATGGCGAATGTATTGCTATTGATGAGCATTATTTTCTATATCTATGCGGTGGCAGGTTACCACCTGTTTCACGCGCATGACCCCGAGCACTGGCGTACGCTGGGCATGTCGTTGTTGACGCTGTTTCGCATTGTGACACTCGAAGATTGGACCGATGTGATGTACACCGCGATGGAGATGCACCCGCTGGCGTGGATCTATTTCGTCAGTTTTGTCATCATGGGCACCTTCGTGATTATTAATCTGTTTATCGCGGTCGTGCTGAATAATCTGGAGGAGGCGAAGATTGAGCGCCTTGAGCAGTTACAGCCGCCGGTGTCACGTGATGAGTTGTTACGTGAGTTGCGTCAGACACAGCAGTCGCTGGAGCGATTGCATCAGCGGATTGAGAAGCAGGGTGAGTCAGTCAAATATTAATGAAGCCGTGGGAATAAAACTAAACAGAGAGCGGTGTATCGGATTCATGGTGTAGAGGCATCTCGATATAGAAGGTTGAGCCTTTTCCCTCTTCGCTTTCGAAACCAATCTTGCCATTATGTTCTTCGATAATGGTTTTGCTAATACATAGCCCCAGTCCGGTGCCGCCTTTTGCTTTTGTATCGGAGGCATCGGCCTGAGAGAAGCGCTCAAATATTTTCCCTCGAAATGAGTGCGGAATGCCGTCGCCGTGGTCCGTGACGAGGATACGAAAGCACTGTTTGTCTTTTTGTAAAACAATGTGCACTTCACTGTTTTGTGATGAGAATTTTGCGGCGTTAGATAAAAGATTTGCCAGCACCTGTAAGATGCGCCCACTATCGGCATGAACCATGGCGATTTGTTCGTTAGTTGTTATTGCATAAGTGACCTGGTGATTTCTTGCATATTCCCTGTTTTCCTCGACGGCCTGGTTTAACAGATGATTTAAACAGGTTTCCTCCATGTGGTATTCCATCTTGCCTGTTGAGAGCTTTTCGATATCGAGCAAATCATTGACCAGCCTGATTTGACGGTCACAATTTTGGTGGGCAATTTTTACCATATCGTCGATTTCTTTGGGTACTTTGCCCATGGTGCCTGAGGTGATTAAGCCCAGAGCGCCTTTGATTGAGGTGAGCGGTGTTCGGAGCTCGTGACTCACGGTGGAGACAAATTCCCTTTTCAAAGTTTCTGCTTGCTTGCGCTCGCTGATATCATGAATGATACCGATGAACAGGCGCTTTCCTGCTTGCTTAATGCTGGAGACATTGAGCTCTATTGGAAAGGTGCTGCCATCTTTTTTATAGCCATAAATTTCACGTGCCTGGTTGATGATACGGCTTTCATGAAGCGTTGAGTTTCTCAGATAGACGGTATGCATTGCCCTGTCTTCAGGGGGTAGCAGCATCGAAATGTTTTTTCCAATGAGTTCAGAGGATGTGTAGTCAAAAATTTTCTCGGCGGCTGGATTGGCGTCATGAATAACGCCATCTTTATCAATCGTAATAATGCCTTCCGCCGAGTTTTCTACGATGGCGCGGATGTGTGCTGCATCGGTCTGGGCTTGCTGGGTAGCACTCTTTAGTGCTGCCGTGCGTTCAAGTACTGTATTTTCGATGACCATCGTGCGTCTGGCTGAGGTGATCAGTAGCGCAGTTATCAGGAATGTCGTGATCAGCGCGCTAGCTAGCATGAACCATTTTTGAGTGGTGATCTGGGCGCTGAAGGTGGGGTCAGTTGGGGTGGCGATGACGCTCCATTGACGGGTGCCAAAGGTGAACGGGTACTCGACATGTAAGGCGCTTTTAGCCTCGTTAAGTGATGGCGGGCTGGCCTGGGGTGGTGTTTTATTCTGTGATAGCCGTGAATAGAGTAACGCTTTTCCAGCTGGCGCGCTTTCGTCATATAGATAGAAGTTAATGCCGTTGGACGTGAGCTGTGAACCTGGAGTTGAATCAGCCATTAGACTTGATAATTGCACAGCACCCAGGATAAATCCTTTGATTTGGTTGTCTTGTAAACCATCCTTGTCATTTGTTGTTTGAGTATTTGATATCGGATTGAAGAGCAGTATCCCTGCATTATCTTTTTTTAGTTGTACTAGTACGATCCTTTCAGAAGCGATGACCTTGCCGGTGGCTTGTGATTTTTTTATGGCGGCGAGCCGCTCAGGGTTAGAGCCAAGATCGAAGCCAAGCGCAGCCTCGTTTCCCTGGTATGGCTCGATATAATATGTTGGGTAATAAGCCGTTCTTGAGTCGGCGCGGACAAGCACACCATTGGCGTCTTTCTCAGTAAACTGAAATGTGCTGAAGCCGTCATTCCTAGCGGCCGCTTCGAATGCAGAACGTTCTGCCGCGGGTACAAATGGGATCCACTCCAGCGCCTGAAAATGATTGCTCTGTGTGACCAGTTCGCGTGTAAAGGTTTTGAATTCAGTTCTGTCGACAAATGTGCTGCTATTATAAAAAGCGCTGATGGAGTGCAGTAGCGCAACTTTCTCTTTTGAACGATACGCTATTGCGGCCGCGCGCTGCTTCGAATCTTTCTGGAAGTTGGCATAAGCGGCATCAAAATCAGCGTTGTGTGCCAACTCGTATAATAAGAAGGCGCTGATGATGCCGATAAATAGCACGGCCAAAGCGGGGCTGTTATGTTTTACACTAAACAATTATCTCGTCCTTGATATTGCTTGTTTAACGGGGCGGTTCTAACTTCGTTCGATCCCTTATGAAAAGTGCTAGTTTTATATCCTATCGGCCATATTACTCACTCTTTTAAGGATTACAGTATGTCTCTGGTTTATCGTGGATTTTCATGTGTTATCTTTTTTGATAAAGTGTGAATCGAGGGCTGATTCCTTGTTTGGCAAGTGTATTCGCCCGCCTATGTATGCGTGTCTGATGCTAGATTCCGGTAGAAATATCGCAGTGAGCGCGTTTAGGCGTTATCATTAGGTCTGTTATGTTTAATTTTTTTAAGAAATTGTTAGGAGTTCCCATGGCAACAGCAAGTGCAAGACATATTCTGGTAGATAGCGAAGAGGAATGTAATTCGCTTAAGGCACAGATCGAAGCGGGATCAGATTTCGCCGATGTAGCGAAAGAGCATTCGAAATGCCCATCTGGCGGCCGTGGTGGTGATCTTGGCTCTTTTGGGCCAGGGCAGATGGTTAAAGAGTTTAATGATGTTGTATTTAACGAAGCCGTTGGTGTAGTACATGGTCCAGTACAGACACAATTTGGCTATCACCTGTTAGAGGTGACGGAGCGTTCCGAGTAGTGCTCATCTGTTGTATTGATGATAAAACAGCCACCGCCATTTAGACGGTGGCTGTTTTCTTTGTGCCGTATCGGTTTTATGGATTAGAAAAAAATGCGAATAACAGATGATATGATGGCGTCGCTCGACAGTGCCGAGGCGTGGGTACATTGGGGGGTCGAATACTTTGAGCAGCACGGCATCTATTTTGGCCACGGCACTGATAATGCGCTGGACGAAGCGGCGTGGTTGGTGCTTTTTGCCTTAGAGATGCCGCTGGATCTTTCATTGGATGATGCGCCGCAACCGCTTGCTGAAGCGCAGCGCCGTGCGATTGCTAACCTGTTCCAACAACGTGTTGAGACACGTAAACCCGCTGCTTATCTCACCAATGAAGCGTGGTTCTGTGGGCTACGGTTTTACGTTGATGAACGAGTATTGGTGCCGCGTTCGCCGATTGGTGAGTTGATTATGAATGGCTTTGCGCCGTGGTGGCCGTCTCAAAGCCCGGTTAATCGAGTGCTGGATATTGGCACTGGCAGTGGTTGCATTGCGATCGCCTGCGCGCACGCCTTTCCAGATGCGGTGGTGGATGCGGCTGATATCTCGCCCGATGCGCTGGCAGTGACAAGACAGAATATTGAACTGCATAAGTTGGACGGGCGTGTGAATGCCGTGGAGTCTGATCTTTTCAGTGCGCTTGATGGTAGGCAGTATGACATCATCGTCAGTAATCCACCGTATGTGGATGCCGAAGATATCGCCTCAATGCCAGAAGAGTTTCACCACGAGCCGCAGCTCGGTTTAGTGGCGGGGGCGGATGGACTCGATTTTGCGATTCGTATCTTGCAGGATGCGTCGCGTTATCTTTCTGATGATGGCATCTTGATTGTTGAAGTGGGTAATAGTGATGCCGCGCTGGCGCAGCGTTTTCCCACGGTGCCTTTTATGTGGCTGGAGTTTGAGTATGGCGGACACGGAGTCTTTCTGCTGACGGCGCAGGAGCTAGTTGAATACCACGAGCTATTTTCGGCGGCGTGATCGCGCACTATTTTCGTTCTTTAAAACAGGATGGCGAGTCGCGCCAGATAGTCTCGTGGGCGATGTATGACTGGGCCAACTCCGCCTATGCAACGGTGGTGATCGCCGGTTTTTTCCCGATTTTCTTTAAACAGTACTGGGGCGCAGACCTAAGTGCGGCGGAGAGTACCTATCAACTTGGTATCGCCAATGCGGTCTCGAGTCTGGTGATTATGGTGTTTGCACCGCTATTGGGTGCGATTGCTGACCGCGGCTCTGCACGCAAAAAGTTCCTGCTCTTTTTTGCACTGATGGGCATCGTGATGAGTGGCGGGCTGTTTTTTATTGAGCAGGGTGAGTGGGCGCTTGCGGCCATTATTTATGTGCTTGCCTCGATCGGTTTTATGGGCGGCAACCTCTTTTACGACTCGCTCATTGTTCAGGTAGCCCCAGAGAAAAAATTCGATGTGGTGTCGGCACTAGGCTATGGATTAGGCTACTTAGGCGGTGGGATACTGTTTTCTGCGATGGTCGCAATGACCTTGTGGCCAGCTGTTTTTGGGCTGAGTAATGCAAGTGACGCGGTGCGGATTTCATTTGTCTGTGTCGCACTGTGGTGGGGGCTGTTTTCAATCCCGCTATTTCTGTTTGTGAAAGAGCCGAAGACTGATCGCAATGAGTCGAGCTGGCAGATTGTCTGCGGTGGTTGGCGACAGTTGCATCAAACACTGCGCGAAATTCGGCAGTTAAAAGTGGTGATGCTGTTTCTGTTGGCTTATTGGCTCTACATTGATGGGGTCGATACCATTGTCCGTATGGCGGTTGATTACGGGCTGTCGATTGGCTTTGATTCTAATAGCCTGATTGTTGCGCTATTGATCACTCAGTTTGTTGGCTTTCCAGCGGCGATTGTGTTTGGCAAACTTGGCCAGCGTTACGGCGCAAAAACAGGCATTTTTATCGCGATTGGCGTCTACATTGGGATTACCGTGTGGGCCTCGCTGATTGAACA
>Ga0316204_10011317_pt1 | contig 11201 bp, 9 predicted proteins | sample 6monrhotite_MG_2_FD_205661 | JGI IMG/M metagenome (GOLD analysis project Ga0316204, IMG submission 205661) | Microbial mat bacterial communities from mineral coupon in-situ incubated in ocean water Damariscotta River, Maine, United States -... | ecosystem: Environmental > Aquatic > Marine >...
GTAGGTCGGTTCATCCCAAGTGGTCTCCCGGGTTGTTTCAACAGCACCTCCTTCATCACAGGAAATATCAACAATTACCGCGGTTGATTTCATCTGATTGAGCATGGAACGATCAATTAAATGATCATCGCGGTGTTTTGGCCACATGACGCAATTGACGAACATGTCGGTATCGGCAAGCAGGCTTGGCAGGGTATCGACATCGGCCACAGTGAAGTCGGCACCGGCCCATTCCAGTGCCGCGCGTTGTCGCGAACCGGGATTGATATCAAGTCCGGTGACTGAACATCCCAACCGCAACAGGGTCCTGAGAGATCCATTGCCCACCGCACCAAGCCCCAATACGACAGCTTTCAACGCCGGTGCCCCGAAGTGAGGCATGAAGTGACGTCCACTACCGCCTTGCGGCGAAAGGCACATGCGTACCCCTTCAAAAGCACCAACTTCTCCGGCCAGTGGGCAATTGGGCGAGCCGTGTTCGTGGGTGTCTTCGGCAGAGATCGCGGTCAGGCCTGTCTTCAGTAAGTGATCGGTCAGGGGGCGACTGGCGGCGGAATGAATATTGGTGAACAGGATATGGTGGGATTGTAGCAGCCCGTATTCCGACGTCTGCGGTTCTTTGACCTTGACGATCAATTCACAGTCGCCGAAAACCTGGGCGGCATCTGCTGCGATCTTGGCTCCGGCGCTGGCGTATTCAGAATCTGTCGCCCCGGAAAGTATCCCGGCGTTGCTTTGGACGGTCACGTTGTGGCCCTGGGCGACCAGTTCAGCGACGTGGCCAGGCAGCAGCGCGACGCGCCCTTCCTGAGGCTTGATTTCTTTCGGAATACCAATTTCCATGATTCTATTTTTCTCTCGTGGCTGGTGATTGCAGATTGAGTTCGGGATGCGTCAGGCGCGGGTCATCAAAGGTGTCTGTTTCCTGGGCGTAAGGTTCGAATCCCATGCGTTGATACAAGGGCAAGGCACGGGGGTGATCCAGGTCACACGTATGGACCCACAATCGTTCAGGGTTATGCGCCCAGGCGCTGTCGATGGCCTGTCCCAAAAGATAAGGCCCCAGTTTGAGCCCCAGGAATTCCGGCATCAAGCCAAAGTAGGCGAGTTCGATTTCAGGAAATTCCCGCAAGTTCAGTTCAAAATACCCGGCCGGGGTGCCGTTTACGTACAGCACATATATTTCGATCTTTTCGTGATCAATCAGGGCCAGAAGTTGCTCGTCGTTTATGATGCTCCGTTCGAACCACAACCATGGTTGCCCAACGCGACTGTACAGGAAACGATAAAACGCTGCGGTCGGTTTTTTGCATCTGAGCAATGCCAGATTTCCCATCGGTTGTGGTGGGCTGGGGGCCGTCGGGCGGTGTTTCATTTCAAGCGACGTGATGACGGACTGCATCGAAATATCGGCATCCTGTTGTGCGATCCTGTGTGACATCACGGTTCTGGGTTCGCTTTCGTAATCCAGTGATTCATAAAACCCCTGAACTTTATCGTTGCCGTCGCGGATCATCAGGTTGATTTTCCAAACCCCGCTCCCGCGCAACCAGCTTTCCCCGTGGCGGACCATCTGATGTCCATACCCCTTGCCTTGATGGGCGGGAGATGTTGCGACAAAATAAACAGCACCCCTATGGCCATCGTTGCCGGCCATGATCGATGCTACGATCTGGTTTCCCAAAAGCCCAACAAACAAGTCGCTGGTGGGGGTTGACCGGCAATGGGCGATATCTTGTTCCGGATCATTCCAGGGACGCAACAGCCCACAGTCCTGCCAAAGGGCGATCAGGTCTTTTTCGTCACCGTCTTTAACGGGCCGGATCGTAAGTTTGCTAGTGGTCACGGTCCGACCGGAGTATCGGGATGATCGCCCCATTCTGCCCACGAGCCATCATAAACCGGGACATCTTCATGGCCAATCAGGTGCAAGGCGAAGGCAACCACGGCGGCGGTTACGCCAGAACCACAACTGGTGACGAGCGGTGTTGAAAAATCAACACCGGCACCGGAAAATGCGGCCTGAAGTTCATCTGCGGACCTGAATACGAAATCTTCTTTCGGCTTTAACATGTTGATAAACGGCAGGTTAATACTGCCCGGAATATGCCCGCGTTTTTCCGTCGGTCTGGGTTCGTGATCGATACCGTCGAACCGGCCGGGACTGCGGGCGTCGATCACCTGAAATTTATGGGTTTTCAGGTTTGCCAAGATCTGATTGGCATTTTTGACCAACATGTTGTTGGTGCGTGCCGTGAAATGGCGTTCCTGGGGAATAACTTCCATATCGTCCAGGGGGCGTTTTTCCTTGCTCCATTTTGGCAAGCCGCCATCGAGCACGGCAATATCGGAATGGCCAAACAAACGAAACATCCACCATACCCGGCAGGCCGCCATGAAGCCGCCGGAACTGTCGTAAACAACAATGCGGTTACCATCCCCCAGGCCAAGCTTGCGCACCTTGGATGAAAATTTCTCGGGGCTTGGCAACATATGGGGAAGATCTGTATCGCTGTCGGCGATTTCATCAATGTCAAAATAAACGGCACCGGGGATATGTCTGAATCCATATTCTTCCCGTGCGCTGCGTTCATCATGGGGCAGATAGAATGTGGCATCGACGATGCGTACATCGGGGGCGTTCAGGTGGTCTTCCAGCCAGTCGGTACTGACAAGTGCGCCGGGGTTTTTGTAATCCATCTTCTGTATTCCGTCATTTAAGCCAGTTGGGAACCGGCAGGTTTCTTTCCCGCAGGAAAGCCGGGTTGAACATCTTGCTGGTGTAGCGCGTGCCCGAATCGCACAGCATTGTAACAATGGTGTGGCCAGGCCCCATATCCTTGGCCATTCGCAGGGCACCTGCGACATTGATGCCGCTGGACCCGCCCAGGCACAGCCCTTCCTTGGACAGCAGGTCGAAGGCAATGGGAAGTAATTCGTCATCTGAAATCTGATACGGCATATCGACCTTCAGTTCTTCCAGGTTCTTGGTGATTCGTCCTTGTCCGATACCTTCGGTGATCGACGTTCCTTCGGACTTCAGTTCACCATTGGCGTAGTAGTTATAGATTGCCGAACCCATAGGGTCGGCCAGGCCGATTTTGACGTTTCTGTTCAGCAACCGAAGCGCCTTTTCAACACCGGCCAGTGTGCCGCCGGTGCCGACGGAACAAATAAAACCATCGACCTTGCCGCCGGTCTGGTGCCAGATTTCGGGGCCCGTTGTTTCAATATGGGCCTGGCGGTTGGCCGTATTATCAAACTGATTGGCCCAGATCGCACCTTTGTCATCGCTTTCGTTCAATTCGCGCGCCAGGCGTTCGGATACATGTACGTAATTGTCGGGGTTTTTAAAGGGGACAGCCGGAACTTCGCGCAGGTCGGCACCGCACAGGCGCAACATATCCTTCTTTTCCTGGCTTTGCGTTTCCGGGATGACGATGACGCAGCGGTAACCCAATGCATTTGCGACCAATGCCAGGCCAATGCCGGTATTGCCAGCGGTACCTTCGACGATGATGCCGCCGGGTTTTAATTGACCGCTTTTTTCTGCGTCACGAACGATATAAAGCGCGGCTCTGTCCTTAACTGAGCCCCCTGCATTGGCGTATTCGGCCTTGCCCAGAATTTCACATCCCGAGATTTCCGATGGTCCGTGCAAGCGGATCAGGGGAGTGTTGCCGATGGCACCAATAAAACCGTCGCGAATATCCATAATCAAAACTCTTTCGATTTAAAAAATGACCCTAACCATGACGGGCCGGGCAATCAAGAACCTGCTTCAGTCTGGCGCGAGCCCAGCCATTTATGAGACAGGGTTTCCCGGTTTTGCAACAGCCATTGCAGGGCAATCATGGTCATTCCATTATTGATTCGTCCCGTTGCCATCCAGTCGAAGGCTTCTTTGGGCGTGGCCGTAAATACGCGGATATCTTCGCCTTCGTCATCAAGCCCGTGAATTCCACCGGCTTTCGATGCATCGACCCTGCCGCAAAACAGAAAAACCGATTCCGACAGACACCCCGGTGAAGTGTAATAGTGAAACAGCGGAACCAGCTCTTGAATCATACAGTTCGCTTCTTCAATGGCTTCCCGCCTGACAACGTCCTCGGGGCTTTCACCTTCTTCGATGATCCCGGCAACGCACTCTATTAGCCAGGGGGATGCCTCTGGCGGGATCAGTTCGGATTTCATGGCGGCAAAGGCGCCGGGGCGGAACTGTTCAATCAGAACCAGTAAATCCAGATCCGGGTCATACAGCAAGGCGGCCGCGGCATGCCCGCGTTCGATGATTTCCCGCGAAATTTCAGAACTTTGGGCACCGTCAAACTGTTTATGTTTCAGGACGTAGCGGTCGACTTGGACGTAGGATTTGAATTCCTGTATTTTGTCGATGATCGTGACGTCATCCCTGTTCATGTCCGGCATTGATTATCCCCAGAATCTGCCCGAAGCGCCGATTGCTACCGTCAAAACACCCAATACAGTGTTCGTGCCGACAATCCGACGGATCACGTTCAGTTGCGCCGCCGCCGCGGGCCAATCTGCGGTGGCAACACATTTACGGAAACGGCCATATGGCCCCACGTACAAATAGACAAACAAGGCAATCATCAACCAGCCGGTGATGTGCATGATGTCGATATGCTGACCGGTATTCGCAAAGCCGCCAAAGTCGAGCATCACCTGGGCATAGCCCGTAATCGGCAAAATAATGATAATCAGCCATACCCAGAAAAAGAAGCGCTTGAACACGTGCGACCAAAGGGTCAGCCGCTGCGGCGGTTCAAGAAATCCTAACGACGGTCGCAATATCACATAGGCAAAAAACATTCCGCCGACCCAGGTGACGGCGGCAAGGGAGTGCAATATGGTGGATATTGTGGTGATTTCAGGCATTGCAGGCGACTTTCATTGTGGTCAGGGCTTGATTGTTACCCGTTATATATAGCCTGATCGCGGGCGCGGCAAAGAGGCTTTGCGCTTAAAAGGATAGCATCGTCACGCAAAGCAGTGGCATCCTTATATTCACAATGCGAAAGATTATACGGTGGCGGACGTGACGCGCTATTATGACCAACATGAATGAAAATGCGTTGCTCACAGTCCAGCAAATGTATGCTGCCGATTCTGCCACTATTGAAGGCGGCGTCCTCGGCCAGGACCTGATGGAATCCGCCGGCTTGGCTATCTATCATGAGATCATCAAACGCTGGCCGAAGCAGGACGTGGTTGTGTTGTGTGGACCGGGCAATAATGGCGGCGATGGTTTTGTCGCCGCCCGCCTGCTTGCAGAAGATGGCTGGCCGGTGCGCCTGGCCTTGCTTGGCAAGCGTGCCGACTTGAAAGGCGACGCGGCGCTCAGTGCGGACCGATGGCAGGGCGTGGTCCATCCTCTGGACACTACGATTCTTGATGGAGATGCGCTGGTCATCGATGCCCTGTTTGGTGCCGGCCTGACCCGGCCACTTGAAGGTGTCGCACGGCAGGTTGTTGAAACGCTTAACCAGCGGCAATTACCGTGTCTGGCGGTGGATGTTCCCAGTGGGGTTGATGGCAACACGGGTGAAGTGCTGGGGGGAGAGTATGGTGTTGCCGTGCATGCCGTCGTTACTGTGACATTCTTCAGGCGCAAACCGGGACATTTATTGTTGCCGGGCAGGGGAATGGCAGGTGAGGTGGTGGTCGCCGATATCGGTATATCAGCCAGTGTTCTGGGTAATATCGATCCCACGACATTTTCCAATGGACCCGCCCTTTGGTCTGCCCGCCTGCCGCACGCCAAGGCCCAGGATAACAAATATACCCGAGGCCATGGAGTCGTCGTTGGGGGGGCACAAATGACGGGTGCTGCGCGTTTGGCGGCGACTGCGGCCCGGCGTATGGGGGCAGGGTTGGTCTCCATCGTCACGACAGAGGAAAGTTTTCTGATTTATTCAGCGGGCGACCCCGGCAATCTGATCAAGGTCATTGAAAACGAGACCGCCTTCAGCGCATTTTTGGCTGATCCCCGTATCACCGCAGTTCTGATCGGGCCGGGGGGCGGTGTTTCTGATCGTACACGCCGGTTTGCCCTGACGGCTCTGGCCACCGGCAAACCCGTGGTGCTGGATGCCGACGCGCTCAGCGTATTTGCCGATGACCCAAGGGCTTTGTTTGATGCCATTACGGGGCCGGTGATCCTTACCCCACACGACGGCGAATTCAAGCGGTTGTTTGATGTTAGCGGCGATAAATTGTCTCGTACGCGTACGGCGGCGCAGGTTAGCGGTGCTGTGGTGTTATCCAAAGGCGCCGATACGGTGATTGTCGGCCCGAGCGGCAAAGCGGTTATCAATGAAGGTGCCCCCGCAAGTTTGGCGACAGCCGGCTCAGGGGATGTCTTGGCCGGATTTATCACCGGTCTTCTTGCGCAAGGCTGTGATCCCTTTGATAGTGCCTGTGCTGGGGCATGGTTGCACGGTCGGGCTGCGATGAATTTCGGGCCTGGCCTGATCGCCGAGGATTTGGCCAAGGCTGTTTCTACAGTATTGACGGAATTGGAAGAGCAAGAACCACAATGAATAGAAAACCGAGAGCGGGTAGCAAAACCAGCTTCCTTGAACGGACATTCAGCAACTTGCGTAGTGCCTGGCAGGGTATTGCCGGGGCTGCTTATGATGAAACTGCGGCGAACTTGCAGCCCGATTTACCGCCCGAAGATGAAGAAAGGCTCGCCGAACAAATGCGCGCCTGTCTGGAAACCAAAGGGGGGGAAGTTTCTGCCCGGGCCCGGGCAGCTGCGCTCGGTCGGGCCTACATGGCATTGAGCAAAATCGGTCGCGAGCGTTTTTTGAAAGTGATGGTGAGCGAATTTGGTGTCGATCATGAAAATGTCGATATCGCTATCGAACACGTTCTCGCGGCCACTGATGATATCGCCCGCGAACTGGCGGAACGGGGGCTTCGAAAATCCTTGCAGCCGCCCCGGGTAAAACTTCTTACCCAATTCAATGGCTTGCCGGAAGGGGTTAAGTTTTTAGTTGATATGCGTGCCGACTTGACTGAGCTGGTCCGTCGAGAACCGGCGCTTAAACCATTGGAAGATGACTTAAAAGACCTGTTGAAAACCTGGTTTGACGTAGATTTTTTGGAGTTGCGTCAGATCAACTGGACGGAATCATCGGCCAGCGTGCTCGAAAAGCTAATCGCCTACGAAGCCGTCCATGCCATCGAAAGCTGGGATGATTTAAAAAACAGGCTCGATTCCGACCGCCGTTGTTTTGCCTACTTTCATCCCCGTATGCCGGACGAACCACTGATTTTTGTTGAAGTCGCCCTGGTCGACGGGTTGGCCGACAACGTTCATGACCTGCTTGATGAAAACGCCCCGGTGATCGATCCTGCGAGCGCCGATACGGCAATTTTTTATTCCATATCGAATGCTCAAAAAGGGTTGAGCGGTATCAGTTTTGGTAACTTTCTGATTAAGCGGGTGGCCAACATGCTGGCTGGCGAATTTTCCGGCCTGAAAACTTTTGCCACCTTGTCGCCGGTTCCGGGATTCAAGGATTGGCTTATGAAATACCTTGAGCTCACCACGGGCAAAATATTGCTTCCGTCGGAAATTCAGGCCCTGAAGGCCCTGCACGGCGTTGAAGGTGATTCTACGCAAAAGCTGATTGAAGTTCTAAAGCGTAAGGATTGGGCCGATGACCCCGCTGCCGGAGCAGCCTTACGCGGCGTCCTGATGCGTCTGTGTGCCCAGTACTTGTTGCAAGCTACGCGGGCTGAAGATGACCAAAGGGCGCTCGATCCGGTGGCTCATTTTCACCTTAGCAACGGCGCCAGCATGGAGCGCCTGAACTGGCGTGGCGACTTGTCTGGTAGGGGCTTGAAGCAATCCTTAGGGATCATGATCAACTACCGGTACACGCTTTCTGATGTGGAAGCCAATCATGAAGCTTACACATCAAATGGTAAAAGAAAGGCGTCTTCGGCCCTGCGCTCGCTACTGAAGGGCTAACGGGAATGCTAGGGTAAGTGGATGGCAATTGACAGGTCACTTTATTTGTATAGAGTCGCGCCCCGCCAGCAAATTGGCGGTGTTTTGAGAATGCGGGCGTGGTGGAATTGGTAGACACGCTGGTTTTAGGTACCAGTGACGCAAGTCGTGTGGGTTCAAGTCCCTCCGCCCGCACCACTCACCTAGGCAGGAAATACCCTGTCTTGATCACAATTTGTTAATTGAAATTATAGCTTTCCGATTGGGATATTATGCAGGTTACTGAAACGAAGACCGAAGGTCTGTTGCACGAATTCGCTATTGCCGTCGACGCGGCCGAAATTGAAAAAAACGTTACCGCTCGTCTGGCAGAATTGTCCAAGACAGCCAAGGTTCCGGGATTCCGTCCCGGCAAGGTGCCTGTGGCGCTGTTGCGTAAACAGTATGGCCCATCCGTTATGGGCGAAGTGCTGGAACGCACCGTCAACGAAACGTCCCAAAAGGCACTGCAGGAACGTGACCTGCGCCCGGCCTTACAGCCGAAAATCGAAATCACCAAATTCGAAGAAGGCACTGACCTGGAATATTCCATGGTTGTCGAAATCCTGCCGGCCATCGAGCCTATGGATTTTTCCAAAATCAACCTGGAACGCCTGACGGTGCGGGCCGACGAGAAAGAAATAGACAACACTCTGGAACGCATCGCCGGTGCCCACAAAACGTCAGAGCCCATAAAGACCAAGCGCAAATCCAAGAGCGGCGATGTTCTGATTATTGATTTTGTCGGCAAGGTCGATGGTGTCGAATTTGCCGGTGGCAAAGCTGATGGCTATTCCCTGGAACTGGGTAGTGGTAGTTTTATCCCCGGTTTTGAAGAGCAGCTTATCGGGGCCAACGTTGGCGACAATGTTGCCGTTAAGGTTTCTTTCCCAGCAGATTACGGCGCTGAAGACCTGGCCGGAAAAGACGCCGAGTTCTCTGTCGACGTTAAGGAATTGCGGGCTTCCACGCCAGCCACCATCGATGATGAACTGGCCAAAAAGGTCGGTGTCGATGACCTTAAGACCCTTAAGGAAAACATTCGCGAGGAACACGAGCGGGAATTTAAAGACATGTCCCGTCAGCGCCTTAAGCGTGAGTTGCTTGATATTTTGTCAGACGGGCATTCCTTCGAAGTTCCTGCCGGGTTGGTCGAAAGTGAATTTGACGCCATTTGGTCGCAGTTCGAAGAACACCGTAAGCAAGCCAAAGATCAGGGCCAGGACATCGATTCCGAGGACGACAAGTCTGATGATGAGCTGAAAGTTGAATACCGCGACATTGCGCAGCGTCGGGTTCGACTGGGGCTGTTGCTGGCTGAAATCGGACAAGCCAACAATCTTAATGTTAATCAGGAAGATCTCAACCGCGCCATGATGGCCGAAGCCCGGCGGTATCCTGGGCAGGAACAGGACGTTTTGGAATACTTCCGCAATACGCCCGAAGCCCTGCAGTCACTGACTGCGCCGATCATGGAAGACAAAGTTGTTGATTTCATCCTTGAGATTGCCAAGGTTTCAGACAAGGATTCCAGCATCGATGAATTGATGAAGTTGCCCGAACCGGAAGCTGGAACAAAAAAGAAAAAAGCGTCTAAGAAAGCCCCGGCGAAAAAAGCTGCTGCCAAGAAAACTGCTAAAAAGGACGACGCAGAATGAGCCACCCGATCGAAACCTATATGAGCGGCCTGGTGCCAATGGTGGTCGAGACCACCAACCGGGGTGAGCGGGCATATGATATTTTTTCAAGGCTTCTGAAAGAACGAATCATTTTCCTGACCGGTGGCGTTGATGACGGGGTCGCCAGCCTGGTCTGTGCCCAGTTGCTGTTTTTGGAATCAGAAAATCCAACCAAAGACATCTCGTTCTATATCAACTCTCCTGGGGGCGTTGTTACATCCGGACTGGCGATTTACGATACCATGCGCTACATCCGTCCCGATGTTTCGACTGTATGCATCGGTCAGGCGGCATCCATGGGGTCGCTGTTATTGTGCGCCGGAGCACCGGGCAAGCGCTATGCGTTACCTAACGCCCGGGTCATGATCCACCAACCCTCCGGTGGTGCCCAGGGGCAGGCGACAGACATAGAAATCCAGGCCCGTGAAATTCTTGCTGTACGGGCGCGCCTGAACCAGATTTATGTGGAACATACGGGGCAGACGCTTGATGTGATTGAAGAGGCCGTCGAACGTGACCGTTTCATGACGCCGGACGAAGCCAAGAATTTTGGCATCATTGATGAAGTCGTCAGTAATCGCCCGGAAACGGATAATGGCGAAGACGACAAAAAATCTGCCGAATAAATTGCATTTTAATCCACCGTTAAGGATCCTCATATCATTGTCCCTTACCGTTCGGCGACCGTTCGGACGGGGCTTGGCTGTGGATGCTATTTGGTGAGGAAGGCAAGCAGGGGCTTGTCTGAGACACTATCGAACGGCTAAAGTATGGGTAAGGTCCGTTTCTCTTGGTGCGTGCCTTGCGACGAGATAAAGAATTTTAGGATGAAATTTCCATGACGAAGGCCACTGGCGGAGACTCCAAAAACACCCTCTATTGCTCGTTCTGCGGAAAGAGCCAGCATGAGGTCCGCAAATTAATCGCCGGTCCGACCGTGTTCATCTGCGATGAGTGCGTTGAACTGTGCATGGATATTATTCGCGAAGAACATAAAACCAGCCTGGTCAAATCCGGTGATGGCGTTCCGTCGCCGGCAGAAATCAACACGGTTCTCGATGATTATGTCATCGGTCAGTTCCACGCCAAGCGTGTGTTGGCGGTTGCCGTGCACAATCACTATAAGCGACTGAGCCACGGTGGTGGTGCCAACGATGTGGAATTGGCCAAGTCAAACATTCTGCTGGTCGGTCCAACCGGTTGCGGCAAGACGTTGCTGGCCCAGACCCTGGCGCGGATCCTGGACGTTCCGTTTACCATGGCCGACGCGACCACCCTGACCGAGGCCGGTTATGTGGGCGAAGATGTTGAAAATATTATCCTCAAGCTGCTTCAATCTGCCGATTACAACGTCGAGCGGGCGCAGAGGGGCATCGTTTATATCGATGAAGTCGATAAAATTTCCCGTAAGTCTGACAACCCTTCAATTACCCGGGACGTGTCGGGCGAAGGCGTGCAGCAAGCCTTGCTGAAAATCATGGAAGGCACAGTTGCCAGCG
>Ga0316204_10011319_pt1 | contig 11198 bp, 12 predicted proteins | sample 6monrhotite_MG_2_FD_205661 | JGI IMG/M metagenome (GOLD analysis project Ga0316204, IMG submission 205661) | Microbial mat bacterial communities from mineral coupon in-situ incubated in ocean water Damariscotta River, Maine, United States -... | ecosystem: Environmental > Aquatic > Marine >...
GGGTAAGTTTGCTGCAGTTTTAGGTCCCATAATGATGGGGGTTGTGAGTTTACTGACACAGAACCCTCGTTTAGCTATGCTGTCTATTAGTGTATTGTTTATATCAGGTGGAATATTGTTGTACTTTGTAAATGAAACTAAAGCTAAACAAGATATTAGAGATTACGTGTTGGAAGTGAAAGGTTAAAATTAATTAGGTATAAAGATGAAAGATAAAAAAGATAATCAACTCGAACCTACACTGTTTGATGTAGCCAAGAGTGTTTTGTGGGCTTTTTTAGGCGTTCAAAAAAGTGAAAATTATGAGCGCGACTTTAAATATGGAAAACCCTACCAATATATTATTCTAGGAATAATTGGTGTATGCATATTTATTGCTATTATTATCAGTATAGTAACATTAGTGTTATCGCTTGCTGGAGTCTAAGTGCGCTTTTTCTTATTGAGTAGCTTAATATTTAAATCTGCTTCTGAATAATTTTCTCATAAGGTATTAATTTTAGTTTGCTGTTCATGCAAATTTTCTAAGGCTGTTTTAGCATCGGTTAATTTATCGCGCTCTTTATTAACAACTGCTTCTGGTGCCTTATCAGTAAAGCCTGGATTAGATAATTTCCCTTCAAGCTGTTTAATCATTTTAGTAAGTTTTTCTATTTCTTTATTCAAGCGCTGTAATTCAGCTTCTTTATCTATTAAACCAGCCATTGGTATGAGCAGTTTCATTTCACCTACGAGTGATGTCGCCGATTCGGGTGAGTCATCATCAGTATTTAGCCAAGTAATTGATTCAAGCTTTGCTAATTTTTTCAAGTAGTTCTCATGTGTGTTGAGGCGCGCTTGATCGGTATTATTTCCATTTTGTAATAATACTGTTAATAATTTACCCGGTTTGATGTCCATACCACTTCTGATTTGACGAATACCGATGATAAATTCTTTTATCCATTCGACTTCATCAATCGATGCTTGATCAAAGTGAGCTTCATTAAATTCTGGGTATGCTTTTAACATAATTGTTTCGCCATCTATGCCTGCTAGTGGGGCAATGCGTTGCCAAATCTCTTCGGTTATATAAGGCATAGTTGGATGAGCGAGTCGAAGTATTTGCTCGAGAACATGAACTAAGGTATGGCGAGTGCCGCGCTTTATATTTTCACTTGCAGTGTCATCAAATAGTACTGTTTTAGATAATTCTAAATACCAGTCACAATACTCATTCCAAGTGAAATCATAAATCGCGTGCGCCATATGATCTAAGCGATAGCCTTTTATGGCTTTATCGACACTTTGTGTAGTTTCTTGTAGACGACTTAAAATCCACCGATCAGCTGCAGTGAGTTCAAGCTTGCCACCGTTTTGGCCGCAGTCATGTTCTTCTGTATTCATTAATACATAACGCGCTGCATTCCAAAGTTTGTTACAAAAATTTCGATAACCTTCGATACGACCTAAATCAAAATTAATATCTCGCCCGGTAGAGGCTAATGAGGCAAAGGTAAAACGTAAAGCATCTGTACCAAAGGCAGGTATGCCATCGGGAAAATCTCTACGAGTTTGCTTTGCAATTTTTTCAGCAAGATGTGGTTGCATCATTCCCGAGGTCCGTTTGCTTACGAGTGTTTCTAGTTCAATACCGTCAATTAAATCTATCGGATCAAGCACGTTACCTTTCGACTTAGACATTTTTTGTCCATGAGAATCGCGTACTAATCCATGGATATAAATTTCTTTGAAAGGGACATCTCCCATAAATTTCAGGCCCATCATAATCATACGGGCAACCCAGAAGAAAATAATGTCGAAACCAGTCACCAATACGCTAGTGGGATAGAACGCTTTAAGCTTCTCTGCTTCAATATCCGTTTTGGCAGGCCAACCTAGTGTTGAGAATGGCCATAATGCTGATGAGAACCAAGTATCAAGAACATCTTCATCTTGGCGTAATGGGATATCACCAAGCTGATGTTTTTCACGTACTTCAGATTCACTGCGGCCAACATAGAAGTTACCTTCATTATCAAACCAGGCAGGTATACGATGTCCCCACCAAATTTGACGGCTGATGCACCAGTCCTGAATATTGTTCATCCATTCGTAATAAGTGTTTTTCCAATTATCGGGTACAAATTTAATACTGCCATTTTCAACTGCTTCAATTGCAGGCTTAGCCAGTTCTTCAACTTTCACATACCATTGATCAGTTAGGAATGGTTCAACCACGGCACCTGAGCGATCACCACGCGGTACCATTAGTTTATGAGGATCAATTTTTTCGAGTAAATCCAATGCTTCTAAATCTTTAACAATTTGCTTACGTGCATCATAACGATCTAAACCTCGATATTTTTCAGGTACCTCATCGTTAATAGCCGCGTCTATGGTCAGAATATTAAACATCGGTAAGTCATGACGTTTGCCCATTTCATAATCGTTAAAATCATGAGCAGGAGTAATTTTTACGCAACCGGTTCCGAATTCCATATCAACATAATCATCAGCGATGATCGGAATTTCACGACCGACTAATGGTAGCGTGATGGTTTTACCAATCATGGCTTGGTAACGTTCGTCATCAGGGTGAACCGCAACAGCACTATCACCTAACATGGTTTCAGGTCGTGTTGTGGCAACAATCAATTGGCCTGTGCCATCAGTTAATGGGTAGCGCAGGTGCCACAAAGAGCCAGTTTCTTCTTCTGAAATGACTTCAAGATCAGATACTGCGGTATGCAGTACAGGGTCCCAATTAACTAAACGTTTGCCACGATAAATGAGGTCTTCTTCATAGAGTTTAACGAAAACTTCTTGAACCGCTTCTGATAAACCTTCATCCATAGTGAAACGTTCACTTGACCAATCAAGTGAAGAGCCTAAGCGGCGCAATTGGCGAGTGATGTTTCCACCTGATTCTTCTTTCCATTCCCAGATGCGATCGATAAAGGCATCTCGACCTAAATCGTGACGTGTTTTGTCTTCAGCATTGAGTTGGCGTTCTACCACCATTTGAGTTGCAATGCCTGCGTGATCGGTGCCGGGCTGCCAAAGGGTGTTGTGGCCTTTCATGCGATGGTAACGGGTGAGAGTATCCATCACTGTGTTGTTAAAACCATGTCCCATATGCAAACTGCCGGTGACATTGGGAGGAGGAATCATGATTGAAAATGATTCTTCGCCGCCTTTTGGAGAAAAATTGTCATTTTTCTCCCATGTATCGTACCAACGTTGTTCTATTGAATGGGGGTTGTAGGTTTTTTCCACAATTAAATCCTAGCTTGTAAATGCACTAATGAGGTTTCGCTGAATATAGCCATTAAAAGACTGATTATTATAAAGATTTAAAGCTCTAAGGTCACGAAGAAGACTAAGAAAAGATGCTAGATAGCTGTTCGTAAAAAATGCTTATGCTAGTTTTAGATGAAATGATATGGAGACAGCGGCTAGAGGCTATTCAAAATCTTTTAGTACTTGTTGGCGAATTTTTTCAATTTCTTCAGTCAGGTTGGCTTTAAGGCCACTTTCAATGGTGACGATGCTTTTCATTAACGAATCACGTAAGGTTTTTTCTAGCTGTTTTTGTACTTGATCGAGATAAGTGATAATGACTTGAGGATCAAGCCTAGCTTCTTCAGTGGTTAAAGTAGGGATGAGTTCATCAAAATCAACATCATCTTCATCAGTTACTACATCATCGAGTACGGGGATTTCAAACTGCTCATGTGTACTCTCCGAGATCACGCCCGTTTCGGTTTGAGTACTGGCAATGGCAATACTTTCTCTTGCAGCGGCGAGTTTAGCATCGCTTTTCTCTAATAGACCTTTAATCGACTCGAGAGCATCGACCAATGAATCTTGGTTATCGCTTGCACTGCCCTTGTTTAACTTGTCGCTCATGAGTCTATATTATAGAGACATTTTGTGGGTCTCAAGGGCATAACCACGATCTCGATAGAATTGGTAGCGTTCTCGACCTTTTGCTCGACTATTCTCATCCCCAGAAATGATTTCGGCAACACGATCAAACTGACTGAAAAAAGGAGGGATATCCTCATTTAAGTTAATTAATACTCCATGGTGACTATTCGGCATTTCAGCTGAGTTTTCATGGCCAATGAGGACTGATTGGTCATCGTTGTCTTCAGCCACTACTTGGTGTGGAATAAAACCTTCTTCTTTGTACGTCCACAATAAGTCATCAAACTTTACGGCATGATCATGTCCTTGGGTGTGAATATATACCGTACTTTCTTGTGACCAAACTTTTTCAGTAAGGCGACAGATAAAGTTATCTATCGCGTCAGCTGAGCCTTGCTCAATAATGTAAAAATTAACGCGGGTCATGTTTTTACACGGAATACTGCTTTCCACAACGTTCCATTAAATATTGGGTTAATAAGGGAACAGGTCTGCCCGTAGCGCCTTTCTTCGCGCCGCCATACCATGCAACACCGGCAATATCTAAATGAGCCCAATTGAGTTTTTTGGTAAAGCGGGAGAGGAAACAGGCGGCTGTAATCGTACCTGCTTCGCGGCCACCAATGTTCGCCATGTCGGCGAAGTTACTTTTTAATTGGTCTTGGTAATCGTCCCATAAAGGCATTTGCCAAGCACGATCACCACATTGAGTGCCGGCAGCTAAGATTTGATCGGCCAGTTTTTGTTGGTTACTTAATAAGCCAGCAGGGTGAGCACCGAGAGCAATAACACATGCGCCAGTTAAGGTCGCAACATCAATAACTGCTTTGGGTTTGAATTTTTCACTGTAAGTTAATGCATCACAAAGAATGAGTCGGCCTTCAGCATCGGTATTTAAAACTTCAATAGTTTGCCCTGACATAGAGGTCACGACATCACCGGGTTTAGTTGCCGCACCATCAGGCATGTTTTCTACACTTGGCACAATGGCAACAACATTAATGGGTAATTTAAGTTCATTAACTGTGACCATTGTGCCCATTACACCAGCAGCGCCACACATGTCGTATTTCATTTCGTCCATTGCCGCACCAGGTTTGATAGAAATACCACCTGAATCAAAGGTGACTCCTTTACCAACAAGAACATAAGGTTGTTCTGCTTTTTTGCCACCGTTATATTGCATAACAATAAATTTAGGTGGGGTACGACTGCCTTTGCTAACCGATAACAGAGAACCCATGCCGAGTTTTTCCATTTCTTTTTGATTTAAAATGGTGGTTTTAAGCTTGTTATACCGTTTATCGTATTGGCTAGCTTGTTTGGCTAAATAGGTCGGTGTACAGATGTTTCCCGGTAAGTTGCCCAGGTCTCGAGCGGTATTGCGGCCGATACCAATAGCATTGCCGATTTCAACGGCAAGTTTGGCTTTTTTCATCGCACGCTTGTCAGCTAAGTGTAGTACCGCTTTTTTGAATGAAGCCGCGCTATCACTTTTTAGTTCAGAAAAACGATAATCGTTTTGTTGTAGAGCTTCAGTCGCCAATCGAATTTGCATACTCGTACTTAAGTTTTTAATCGTTAAGTCGGCCATGCTGACAATCGCAGATTTAATATTCGCCTTGCTTAAGGTACTTGAAATATTCGTTACTACATTAGTATAGCGTTGATGAGTCATTTCATTCAGCTTTCCGCAACCTGCAAGTAGCACGCGTTCTGCTTTTAAGCCTGGAACATTATGCAGCATCAGTTCATCGCCGATCGCGCCAGAAATGTCACCGCGGCGTAACAGCTTGCTAATGTAACCATTCGATAAGGTATCGATATGTTGGGCTGACTCTGAGAGTTTACGTTTATCGGCGACAGCCACAACGATGCAAGGTGTTTTTGCTGATTCAATGTTAACGGTTTTAACGCTGATTTCCATACGGGATTCCTGTAAGCTTAAATAATAATGAGTATTAGCTTACTCTAAATGATTCTGAGTTTCAGCATTAAACTTTGAATATAATCAGCGACAAAACAGTAAAAGTTTAAATTCAATAGAAAAATGATAATCGCCCGTTATTTAATAAAAGATATTGCACAGACACTGTTTGGTGTGTGCCTTGTTTTGATGCTGATAGGCCTAAGCGGTCAATTAGTCGAATTAATTGGTGAAGTCACGGCAGGAAACTTAAAGATCGATACGGTGATGTATCTTTTAGGTATTCGTGCAATCAAAATGTTATTGGTTGTACTACCTTTATCGCTATATTTATCGGTGCTCATGAGCTTAAGTCGGCTGTATCAAAACAATGAAATGGCGGCTATCTCTGCTAGCGGCATTGGCCAAACTTATGTATTGCGTGCGGTATTAAGTGTGGCATTTTTATTTTCGATTATCGTCGGTGTTTTTTCATTCCAGATCGTGCCTAGTGCCATTGATGTGCAAGAGAAAATATTCAATAGCTCTGAAAATACTACTGATTTTGAAGGTTTAGCTTCTGGCCGTTTCAAAGAAATGTCTTCTGGCCAAGGTGTGATGTATGTAGAAGATATTAATAAAGAACATACTGAAATAGATGGTGTTTTTGTACAACGTAAGCACAAGCGGCAAGAGACATTAATTCGTGCTGAAAAAGGACACCAAACAGTTGATGAAAAAACAGGTGATCGATTTATAGTATTAGAAAAAGGTGTGCGGTTTGAAGGAGAGCTAGGCAAAAAAGGACTGACCATTATCGAGTTCGAAAAGCATGGAGTGCGCGTTGGTGAAAAAAAAATAAATAATAAAAAGACAGTTTTTAGCGCGATACCTACTATAGAGCTTATAGAGGAAAGACAACCTTTCTACAGTGCTAAGGTGTATTCTCGATTGGCAAAAGCTGAACTACATTCCCGCTTGGCCCCTGTTTTATTATGTTTATTATTATCAGCTCTTGCTGTTCCATTAAGTCAGACCTCTCCCCGACAAGGCCGTTATGCGCGTTTAGGTATAGGATTGCTGGTATATATAGTATTTACTAATCTAATTAACGTAGGCGTCGAATGGATTCAAACAGATAAAGTATCTACTGCTATAGGTTTATGGTGGGTTCATACTCTTTTGTTAATGGTTGTAGTGTTTTTATTGCTGCAACAGCTGGGTTTTCGCTATGTCTTTGGCCATAAAAAACAAGGCGTTTGAATATGAACATAATCGATAAGTATATTGGACAAGCCATTATAATGGGCGTGTTGTCAGTGCTTGTTGTTTTAACCTCTATTTATGTTTTATTTGTCTTTGCCGGAGAGACAGGGAAGATAGGACAAGCTGATTATACTCTTTGGAGCGTTGTTGAATATACGTTGTATATGTTGCCTCGTCGTTTATACGAGCTTTTCCCATTATCAATGTTATTAGGCACAATGTTAGGTTTAGGTTGGCTTGCAAATAATAATGAGTTAGTTGTGATTCGTATGGCAGGTGTTTCAGTTATGCGTATTATTGGTTCGGTGATGAAAACGGCCATTATCTTAATGCTGCTGGCTATGGTGATAGGAGAAGGTATCGCGCCGCCTTTACAACAGTATGCCAATGAACAGCGTGTTAAAGCATTAAACCGATTAATTGATGTAAATACCGATTTCGGTTTATGGGCAAGAGAAGGTGAAACCTACGTCAATGTCAATCGTGTAGAAAATACGGGACGCTTAATCGGAATCACTTTATATCAGTTTGATGAAAACAATTTTATTAAACGCCAAATAACAGCGGCACAAGCGACCTATGATGGTGAGCAATGGATTTTAAAATCAGTAAAAGAAACCAGCCAGGTTAATAACGCTTATGTTGTAAAAAATATGCATGAAATGAAATGGAAGACACTACTTGATTTAGGTATGGTGAAAATTGTAGCCGCTAAGCCAGAATTATTACCTTTATGGAAATTGAAAGATTACATCAGTTATTTGAAAAATAATGAGTTAGATTATTCAAAGTATGAGCTAGCCTATTGGTCAAAAATTTTCAGTCCTTTAACAATGTTAGCTATGGTCTTACTCGCAGTGCCTTTTGTTTTTGGTTCGATGCGACAAGTTTCTATTGGCAAGCAAATTTTATTAGGCTTTGTGGTTGGCTTAATTTTCTTTTTAGGCAGCAAGTTAATTGGCCAAGTCGGTTTAGTTTATAAGGTTCCTGCTATTTTAAGCGCACTATTACCAACCCTTATTGTGATTGCTGTGACGATATGGAGTTATCGGCGTATTCATTAGAGTGGTTTGTTTTTGTCGATTGTAATTATGTGTGTACCACTTAACTTGTCACGCCAATTATTTGATCGGTTATCAAAGTATAACCATACTAAGCCTATAATGATCAATGCCCAGTAAGGTGCAAGCGTTAACCATCCACTAATCACTATTTTTTCTGGTAGCATCCATAGCAACAATCCAAATAAAAATAAGCACCATGCGGGTAGAGCAGTGATAAAACGAATAAATGCTTGTTGCCAGCTAACTGCTTGGCCATCGAACTGAACAAGCTTTTGTTTCCATGCACGCATGCCAAGCGTTTGTCCTCCATGCGTCCAAAACCAGCCATAAAATAAATAGATCACACCAAGAAGGTAGACTGTCATAACAATATTGGTTGTTATGTTTCTTTCGGTGAAAAACAAACTGATAGCTGAGGCTATAAACAGTGTTGCTAAGACAAGCAAGCTATCGTAGAGTGATGCTAATAAACGTTTGAAGGGATTCAATTGATTGTCCAAATAAAAAACGTTATTTTATAAATTGTGAAATTATTAAGCAAGGAAGATGCTATGAAAAAAATTTAATATTATTGGTACTTTTTTCAACAATATTGTTTGGTTGTGGTGGTCCATCATCAATTATGGTGAAGCCAGAGGCATTAAAGAATATACAAAAAGTGGCGATTTTAGAGATAAATGAACCTGTTTATCAAATGATGGACTTAGGCAGCTCAACACCTTGGGGCGCAATAGCGGCACAAAACGCGGCCAAAGAAATACACCCCACGTTTGTCAAAATATTAAAAAAGGAAAAGTTCTCTTTTAAGACGTCATTAACTCAAGAGCTGCATCGCGCATTAAGGCAAGCGGGATATAAAACTTATGCTGTAAAAGTCGCAAGAAAAGATAAAGGTAAATTTTTAGAAGATTATAAAAAATATAGCGGATTAAAAGTCGACGCTTTGCTTGATGTGTCGCCTGTTACTAATGGTTACGCGGTAGAAAACGTGATGATATCAAATCATTGGCGACCAGAAGCTAAAACGATAGTACGTTTAGTCAATACTCGTGATGGAGCGACTTTATATCAAGATACAATGATGTATGGTTATCACAACCCGTTTATGTCAGGTGTTGATATTGACGCCCCAAAACAATTTCATTTCAATGAACGCGATGATATTTTTAAGGCGGGTGACAAAGTTTTGGTGGCGGGTTTGAAAGATGCATCTAAGAAAGTTGCTAATGAAATTGCGAAACAATTAAAAAAATAAAGTGAGTAATATATGTGTTTAAAAATCCAGCAAATGCTGGATTTTTTTTGTTTGTATTTTTTATATTCAGCTAATTTATCGTTGTGATTAAATATTTTATAGCCCATTGAACAAAGTATGTTCAGTTTCAGGTTGCATTTAGCATTTGTTTGAGGTTAGCTAGAGATAGTCGAATACCGGCACATATAGCAAGGTAATCTGATAGAAACTTTGTCAGAACTTGATGTTTAAGATAATAAGAAACAAAGAGGGTGTGTATGAGTATAGTTCCTGAACTTGCAGCAATGGATGGTGTGATTGCGGCAGGCGAGTATTCTTATCGAGGTGACCGATTTACTTGTGAAGGTCAACTGACAGAAGACATGGCACGTATGGCCTCCATTATGTGTCGTGCAACGTCGTTGGCAGTCCACATGCAAATGGATATGGTTAAAAATCTTGGTTACGATTGTGGCTTTACGCCTTCAAAAGGCTGGATGGTGAATGGCGATCAATTTAGCGTTTGTGTTATTGCTAACCATTTTTGTTTTCTGCAAAACGATAGTGTTTCATTAAACGCAGTGATGTCCTTTATGCGTGACAATGTCCCTGGTCAAGATGCTCAGCTTGTATAACAAAAATAATTTTCGGAGTTAAATATGTCAGATTTAAATAAATTAATGGATATTGAAGGGGCCGTAGGCGCGTTCCAATTTAGCAACAAAGGGGAGTTGTCCGAAAGTAAAATTGCTGATGGTTCAGAATTAAATGATCAGATTCTTGATTTACTGTGTCATGTTTGTGTGGCGAATATGTCGATTGCCACCATGCAAGCGCGTGGCTGGGAAAATATGACGGGCATGAAAGGTTTTTACCCTATCAAAGGATTCACCATGGTCGGTTTTGATTGGACTGTAGTGGTGAATGAAGAGTTTGGTGTCGTTATGCCAAATGACAAAGTGGACTATGAAGCTGCCCATGCTGCTTTAGCCAGTTGATAGGGGACGATGATGATTAAACGATTATTAGCGTTGGATGGCGTGATGGCCATTTGTCATTTTCGCGATGATGGCATTCTAATTGAAGGTTATGGCATGCAGGATGATTTGCTCAATGGCTTTGCAAAATTTGCCCATGATTACAAACGCTTGGTACAAGGAAACGCCGATCAACTTTCGATGTTTACGCAAATGAACGGTTGGACGCCACCCAGCGGCTGGGTTGTTGAGGGTGAGGGTGTGGCTGTGGCCAGTATTGGTAATTTAGCCTGCTTGATGAATACTCAAGAGGCTTCAAAAAATGAAGTAATGAAAGAATTAGAAGACGCCTCCCATTGGTAACAATAGCTTCCACTGCCAAGAAATACTTGGCAGTGAAAGCTGTTTTTTTCTGGTTTCAAATGTTTTCTCCTGTGACCTGAAAAGCGGGATGGTGTATGATCGCCACTTCTCTTAACCACAACTTCTGGACTGAAAACGCATGTTGCAACTGCCTGGCGGATTGGCCCTTTCTGACTTTCGCAAGAATAAACTTTTAACTTCTCTTCAAACCGTTGTACCAACGATATCGGATATCAAGGCTCACTATATTCACTTTGTTGAGACTGCGAAAACGCTCGATTCTGCAGAAAAAGAGATTCTTGACTCGCTATTACACACAGAAGCTGCGCTAGCCAGCGCGAATAATGAAACCGACTTTTTAGTTATCCCACGTCCGGGTACGATTTCTCCTTGGTCAAGCAAAGCCAGTGATATTGCGCACAATTGTGGTTTAAGCAATGTTTTACGTATTGAACGCGGGATACAGTACCGCTTAG
>Ga0316204_10011322_pt1 | contig 11195 bp, 10 predicted proteins | sample 6monrhotite_MG_2_FD_205661 | JGI IMG/M metagenome (GOLD analysis project Ga0316204, IMG submission 205661) | Microbial mat bacterial communities from mineral coupon in-situ incubated in ocean water Damariscotta River, Maine, United States -... | ecosystem: Environmental > Aquatic > Marine >...
AATATGATTATTGTCTATGCTATCTGCCACACTTAATGAAAATGCAATATATTCACCATCAGGTGATATAACGGCATCGAGAGTGCCTCGAATTGGAAATTCTATTCGAGTTTCTTTTTTAGTCACTATATTTATTTTTGTAACCTGCCCGTTATTATCATTTAATAGCATGTGAATGCCATCTGGATACCAGCTTAGTCGCACTTTATCTGACTTAGAATGAGTTACTTGATCTTTATTAGTACCATCTGGTTGCATAACCCATAGTTGCCAGAAATAATCATGATATGACAAGTACGCGATCTTTTCTGTCGTAGCATATAGTGGTTGCATTAATACAACTAACAATAGCGTGAGAAATGTTTTATTTTTTATATTTTTTATCATATTTTTTTGTAAGTGATCACTTATATAAACTTAAATTTCCACGGTAAATACTACTCATACCTGTTTCAACGCTAGTCGCTTCAATGGTAAATGTATATTGACCTTCATTTTCTATCAAAATATTGTTTGTATCAGGGATAGGTGCAGCATGATCATATCCATGCCATGTAAAACCGTGAATCATTGGAACATTAGGCGAAGACTCTGATGATTTTGTAACTCCAGATTCAATAATGATAGCCAATGGATCTGCGGGATCATAAATACCGGGCGGCAACAATGTGATTGTGACTATAGAGTCTTGATCAATTTGATAATTAATCGTCGATATTTCTTCATAACTATGTCGAACATTATAGCTACTTGGCTTAATTTCGATATCAGGTAATTCACCACCATTACTAATAAAAGGTTTTGTACCTTTCACAACTATAGATAATGGTTTTAACTGAGTATTACCTAAGAACCCACTCCAATATGTTAGATGTGATTGCAGTGGCGTACCATCATCAGATCTTCCATCCCATACATACCAACTCCTAGATGATAACGTAGGGACAGATTTATATGGCTTAGCACCACTGCTTGTACAGGTTGATCCAAGGATTTCACTTGCACAAAAACTAAATCTTGATCGACTATTATGAAGTACTTGCATCTTAAAGAAATCATTTTTTGCTATACTAAACCACTTTATAATTTCGGGTTGAAATGTAGTATTAATCCTGGGCACCCTTGGTTCGGTATAAACAATCGTATTACCCGCATTTGTTAATTCAAGTTCATAACTATATGCTTCCTCGGGAAGATAATCATTACCCGTCGTTTTTCCATCCCATGATAGTGAGTAGTCACCCGCAGCCGAATATATTTGTGTTTTCTCATATAACGGAGTTTTACTTGAATCTGTTTCTAGTGCGATTTTTAATGTCAGCGTACCGGGCGAACCCAGTGTAAAGTTAATTACACTTACCTCACCTTTTACTGAATTTATACTGTCAGCTGAATGATACACATTAGCTATACCTGGATAATCCAAGTTGATATTTTTATATATTGTAGTTGTGTTTCCCGCCTTATCGGACACTAAAAGTCGAATTGTTTTATTACCGGGTTGGATTTGAAATCCTGCAGATTCGTTATACAACAACCAGCTAGTTATAAGACTATTTACTTTTGACAATTTTTTATAAGAATTTGGTATAGAAATAAAGTCAGATGAATTTTGTGTAAAACTATTCGCGTAACTTAATTGGTAATAATCTATATTATGATCTTGAGCGGTGCCAATGATTTGCAAATATGGAAGCTCATTAATTAATTGGGAATCAACTATTGATGTGATTTCTGCGGCAGGTTCTAAGTTATCAACTAATACACTTCCATAGTATTGGGTCGAAGTCACATTTGAGGTCACTGTGACATAAAATTTATATACTCCATCATTTACCTGTACATTAGAGTCATTTTTACCATTCCAAGTAAAATCAATTGCACTAGATACTACAGGAAGAGTAGATTTCACACTAACATTCTCATTATTAAGTATGTTAATTGTCCAGCTTGCCGACTCATTTAGTGCAGCGGTAAATTTAACATTATCTTTTTGGCCTGGCGAAACAGCTGGTGAGATGTATTGTTCTGTTAAATTAACATTTGTTAAAATCGTGACTCCATTGGCTTGTGTTGAAGGAGATCCTAAATCGACCACGCTCGCCTCTACTCCGTTATTTGAACTAACATAGTTCATTATTGAGCTAGTATCTGACGTCCCCCACCAGTTGTTAGTTACATTTAGTACCGTTGCTAAATCGTAATCTTTTAAATGCAAATTGCTATCAGAATTGTTGTATATATCATTATTTAAAATAATAGGTTGAGGATCAGAAACAGTGCCATTTAAGTAAATGCCATATCCATTATCAACAATAGTATTATTCAACAATTGAACCGATTGAGAGCCATTAATATATACAGCATGCGTGTTACGTCTCAAAATGCTATTTTGAAGAACACCTTGGCCAAAATTAAAGTACACGCCTCGATTTGCATATTCTATAACAGCATAATCAATATCAACGACAGTTGCATTGTCTGTTATTTCAATGCCATACCAATCACTCTGGCTTAAGCTTGTAGTAGGCGTTTTTTTAGCTGTTGTAAATACAACAGGATTTAGTGCCGTACCTTCCACTATAAGTGAGCCATCAATTAATAATTTCGTACTTGAATAACCGAAGAATTTTAATTCAACACCTTCCTGTATTGTTAAACTAAGCCCTGCAGGCACAGTAAACCAACCGTTTATTAAATATTTTTTGTTAGCTAGTAAAGTTAGGTTGCCATCAAGGGTTCCATGTAAAAACTCATGCGCGTCTACATCGGGAACACCATCTTCAGATTCAAGAAACCCTGAGAAATCAATATTTACACATCTATTATCAGTTTTTTTATCTCTTATCTTAGCAGCTATTTCATGTGGATCGGTCGTACCCCACCAATTATTAATAGCTGAAAGGGAATGAGGTTTTGATATAAACGAATTACATGATGAACCTTGATAATCATATATTCTGTTATCATATATACTATTATTAGTAACCACGGGATTAACATCAGTCGTACCCATATAATTTCCAGAGACTGTAATTCCATACGAATTATCAATTATTCTGTTATTGCCCGTAATTATTGGAGAAGAGATATTTTTTATATTTATACCGTTACCATTTGAGGTGATCGTATTAGCCGTAATCAAGGGTGAAGCACCATCTATCACAATACCTTCTTGGTTATGTCTAATAATACTGCCATTCACAGTTGAGCTACTAACCGAGCCATCAAATGTAATCCCTGTCATGGCGTGTTCAATTATCGCGTAATTAATGTTAACCGTGCCAGCACCATCATTAATCCAAATACCTCCCCAGTCATTTGTCAATGGGTTGTTTTCATTAGAGCTACGTAAATGAACCGGTGAATTTATCGTACCTTGTATATCTAAATTCCCATCAACAAATAAAGTAGCATCTACAAAATGCAAAGTGACTCCCGTTTCAATTGTTAAGGTTATTCCACTGGGAACATATAGATTATTTAATACAGTGTATTCAGTATTAGCCGCTATAATAGTATCACTAGTGAGAGTACCCATTAAGTAATCACCTGCAATAGGTGAACCATCAATACCGTCTAAGAAAGAACTAAAATCTACAACTGGGCTTCTCTGTGAGTCACTATTATCTTTAATGAGTTCTTTTATTTCTGCAACATCTATTGTCCCCCACCAGTTATTTTTTGCATCTAAGGTCGTTTGAGCAGCATTTGCAAACCAGCCTGTTTCATAGCTCATATCATCATTTATGAAAGTATTAGGTGGCGGTGCGTCACTATAAATATTGTTATAATTTATTGATGGGTCAGGATTATCAGCAAGCGTACTGTTCCCTTCCACATATATTCCTGTTTTATTATTTATAATATTATTTTGAGTTATAGCTGGGGAAGATTTTGCATGGATAGAAATGCCAGTTCCACTACCTGAACTCAACAAATCCACTGTGTTTTTTCCATTACTGAAGATGCTATTATTTGAGATATTAGGACTTGAATTTGATAAATAAATACCATTTGTCTTATTGAACTGAATACCATTGTTTGTCACATCGATTGAAACATTCTCTTCCCAAATACCGTATTCAGCATATTCAATTTTCATATAGTTAAGTATTGAACCACCTGATGTTGATTCAAATATTAATCCATACCAATCACCAGGTAATTTATTTTGGTTTAACGTTGTAAAAACGGTACGGTTTCCACTTACACCTTGAGATATTAGATTGCCTTTAACAATAATTCGGTGAGAGTCTGCAAATTGAAGTTTTGCACCTTGCTGCACAGTGAGAGTTACCCCATCAGGAATCAGTACGCTACCAATAATAGAATAAGTGCTACCAGCGGTAATAATGGTATCTGCTTTCAACGGCCCATTTAAGTAGTCACCAATTTGCACTGCCAGTCCATTTTCTTCATCTAAAAACTCTGTAAAATCTACAATGGGATGAGTATTCGTCTCGTAGGCTATTCTTGTAGAATAATCAATTATTTTACTTGATATCTCACTTATATCTGTAGTACCCCACCAATTATATTTCACATCCAGAGTTACATTTTCTGAATCAAAAAAAGAGACTGCTTCCAAATTTGTATTATTATCAGAAATTGTATTTCGTTGTATATCAGGATTAGGGTTAGTGCCTAAATCAACACTTGAATAACCACTTAAAACTATACCTTTTGAATTATTGACAATCTCATTTTGAAAAATTATTGGGGATGAATCATCCAATATGTTAATCCCCGTAGTATTATTTGTTACTACAGTAGTTAACACTTCAGGGGAGGATGAGTTGATATGGATACCCACAGAACAATTTTCAATTTTGCTATTTGTTATTTTGCCATTAGCTTGATTAAAAGTAATACCTGCGTTTGCATACTCAACTACCGCATAATCGAGCTCTATATTGGCTCCGCTATTTACAATAATTCCTAGCCAGTCGTTCATAGCAGGAGAAGCTTCTAACGAAGTGAAATAAATATTGCCATCAGTTATATTCCCTAGTGTAATTAATTCACCATCAACCGTGATATTAGTTAGTGGGGAAGTTTTAGTTATTTTTACTTTTGTACCAGGCATAAGCACAAGGCTAGCCCCAGCTTCAATTAATAAGCTTGAGGTGACTTCATAAGCGACATTAGGTATACCAGGTGTCCACACTTCCACAGTTCCAGCAGCAATCACACCTCCCTGTGTTCGATTTGTTGTATTGTTATATTGAACATTAACAGTATTTGAGTTTTGACTAAAATCGACACCATCAAAAGCCTTGGCGTGGATTGTGTTTATACCATCGTATAAATAAGCATCAAAAGAAAAGCTTCCATCCACTGAATTACTTATAACTTCTTGCTGTTTATTTCCATTAATATATATGTAAATTGTTGTATCCGGCTCACTGGTACCTGTTAGATTAAATGGATTTTGCGTTGTAATCGATGCTACCGCATCTAGTATTGGTGCTGGTGGCAGTATTGTCACTAATGGAAGTGTTAACTCTCCCATTATCGCTCTTTGCAATATAAGCTTATCTGCAACATTCAAAACGCCATCAGGGTTACCCAATGGCGCCACATCAGCAATGATTAATTCAGCGGCAGTCGGTGATTCCGCTTCTAAGATGAGACGTTCTAATATTAACAAGTCAGCAACATTCAATTCAGAATCGGGAGAATTTTTCGGCGCTAAATCTCCGCTCATATATTGTTCAGCATTACTGAAATTGGTAGCCAATAAACTAAAACATAATATTAATAATATCTGCCTTACATGCTGTCTCATTGAGACTGCTCCCTTATTAATTTAACCACTAAATATCGTTAATAACGACTTTACTTAATATCGCGTTACACATCGCTTTTATTATTGACGATGTAATATATCTTTAACTATCACATTACCTAAATAACTATTTATAAGTAATTTTGTATGAGAAGAGAACGTATCATTCATGTTCTTCTCTATCTATTTACTTAATCCTTAATTTTCACACACAGTCAATTTAAAGTGACCGTATAATCAGACGCAGGTCCAGCTACTTCATTACCATCATAATCAAAATATTTAATCGAATTGATCGTTGGCGTCCCTTCGAATTTCAAACCAAATAAAATCACTGAAAATTGAGCTTCTATATATTGCAAAGCCTCATCTGGGCTAATGAACGTAACTAATAGTTCACCACTACTGGTAACACCATGTGTTACATATCGACCAGAACCTGTAAATACAGTTAAATCTTGCGGAATTACTTTTATAAGCCCATTAGATATACTAAATCTCTTAGTTGGTATACTTGTACGCACCTCAATGGCCGCATATTCAGGGCATGGACACATAGTACTTGGGGAAAGATGCCGATATACCGCCCTTGATTTAGGTTCAAGCACGGTTAAATTCCCTGATAATGAAGCACCAATTCCAAATTCATATTTAAAGTCATTCGAAACACCATCGCCAGGGAGTATATTTATTGACAGCTCTCTATTGTTAATATGAGATCCAACACCAGGATAAATGGCAGATGTATTAAACTTAATGTTTGCATCTCCAACCGGTAAGCCTGAAGGTAAATCAAGAACGACAATTGTTATCCACGGTGTATGTTCCGCCGAATACACAAGTTGAGACGTGTTTCCACTAAGCTCATAAACTTTACTTGCCGGATCTGCATAGAGTTTAAATATAGATCGAATTCTCGAAGTGATATCCGACTCAACACCATCAATATCAGTGATAATTGCAGTTGTATTTTCTCGTGACATACCCAGTGGTGAACCAACCGCTAATGCTACGGTGTCACCACTGCGCGCAGCATGAGGGAAAGATTGTAATGCGGTACACCCTTGCAGAAAGGATAATAGAAATATGAAAATAAATAGATATTGATTGTTGTTCACACTTATCCCTGTCCAAAAGATATTCACCCACATATTTAGAATATGAGTATATTATTTCATAGCACAGAGAAAAATTAGAACACTATTATTAATTGGCTTTTTAGAACACTATTATTAATTGGCTTTATAGATAGATTAATAAAAATCTATCCTATCATCCCTGCCTCTTTATTGTCTCAATATCATAATTAAAAAAAACATAACATACAACTTATATTACATACTGCGACTATAAAACTAACCATATAAATATATCGCCAACAAACTTAAAACGAAACTAAAACTCCATCTGGTATTCACACCAATAGACAGAATACCAATTAAAAAGCCACTTCAACTAACTCTGGCTGCATGCCGCCATTAATTTCATCACCGTTCTCATCAAAGTACTTTACAGAAATCAAAGTTGGTGTGCTTACAAAATCAAACCCCGATTTTCTATAAGGAACAATTGAGAATCGAATTAATTGGTCTATTAATTTCCCTGTAGGACTAATAAAGTTAACAATAAGTATGTTTCCTTTTTTACTATATGACATTTGCGTTTGTGCAGCTATAGCCCCTACTTCACCATTATAATTTACAGATTGCTGATAATCTCTCAGGTTTTCATTACGTATCACCATAACACCTGTATCAGGATTAATGCCTGGGGAATAAGTACTTCCTAATTCTATATTAAATTTAATATTCTGCCGCAGTCACCTGATTAGATTCAATATTAAAGGGGTCGCCCCCTTTTATTCTAGTTTGAACCAACGAAGTCGGGCAGCTTGACTCTGATCTTACCCTTGTTTTTCGGGCATCATTTTTTAGTACAATCCTAACCTTCTGAATTGGTCGGGACGGCAGGATTTGAACCTGCGACCACCACACTCTATGAAACATTTTTAAATTTTCCCGAATAACGAAATATTGTACCTAGTAAAGGGTGCGTTAGTTTAAAATCCATTTTAAATTCATCGTCACTCAAAGCGGCTTCAACGATGCTTGTATGCCCAAGCACTAACCATTCAGGTATAGGCAGTAAGAATTTTCTCAGTCTAACTACAAAGTTACGCCCCTCGTAGTGAAGCTCATTATTTTCAATATGAACACTCATACGCAAGCCAACAAATGGATTAACATATTCGATTAGTTCATTACTGCCATCGTGAACCCAGAAACTATTAAATAATATTGTTTTGTCCTGTGAAAAACATATAGTACGTTTCCAGTACTGAATATTACCTTGCATATGCTTCTCAACCGTTGTGGGAATGTTTTCCCCTCGCCTGTTAATCAATACTCCAAATAGACGTAGAAGTGATAAATATGGCTGCATGTAAACAGGATATTCAACATCCATCTGTCCAATATCTGAGTTATCATTAGGCTGGTAGTGTGCTTGTAGCGCAGGTGGTAATTGCTGCCATTGATCTGCCAGCGCAATTTGCATAAGTGATTTATTGTTCATGTTTATTACCTTAAATAGATTTAAATACCATTAAAAAAACAACAAGTACCATTGATACAAAAGCTGGCACACCTAACCAGAACCACACTCTGGCATACCTCCAGTAATCATCATTCAATGAAGACTGTTTTTCTAAAGCTTCATCAGCTAACCTACTCATGCGGATTTGAAGCCATACGACTGGAACCCAACAAATCCCGGCTAATACATACAGTGCAAGACTGATTGAAATCCAATTTGTAGTCAGTGGTATATCCGCAAGATAGGCCAGCCAGATTCCGCTAACAGGCTGAAATATCACCGTAGGTGTAGTAAATATCCAGTCAGCTAACACGACATTACGGTTAGTAATAGCAATGTGCTCTAGGTTTCGGCTACGATCAGCCATCCATTTGTAAAATGCGCTGCCGAGTCCTGTTCCAAATAACAACACCATGCTTAGGATGTGCAAATATTTCAATGCCAGATAACTCATAACTTACCCCAGCCAGTTTTAAGATCTAGTGGCATATGACCTATAAATTTAGCCAACGGCTTTACATCCGCAACATTTCCGTTTTGTAACATGCGTAAGTTATCTGGGCTGATAAGCGGAGCTATGAACTTTACGAAATTAGCCATCGCCATACTTATCTTATATGGGATTGAGATAACAGCTGCGCGGTGCTTACCCTTTGAGGTACGCATCAACTGCAACCACTCTTTTAATGTAATGGAATGTGCTCCAACAACATCAAGTGTGATATTGGTTTCTGAACTTGTTAAACATGTTACAACGGCATTAGTAAGATCACTGATATGAACGGGTTGAATCATTTGCTTACCACCATTAATTAATGGCAATACAGGTAAACGCGCTAAATGCTGAAACATCTCCATACTTTTGCCACCTCGCCCATAAACTAATGATGGTCTCAAAACAAACCAGTTAAGTGGTAATGTCCTCAGCACATCATCTGCCTCTTTTTTACTTATTTGATATGAAGTGAAGGCGCTTTCATCAGCTCCCAATGCTGATATTTGAATTACCCGCTTAATATCTGCTTTAACACATGCATGAAATAGAGCAATGGGTGCTTGATAATGTAGCGTTTGAAATTTTTGTTTTCGACTTTCAGCGATTATGCCAACGCAGTTAATGACAACATCAATGTCTTTTAATAACGGTAGCCAGGCCTCCTTTGTCGTTAACTGATTGAAATCACAGCCAGAGCTTCGGGTGACATCTTTAACTTTATGATCTTCTGCGTGCAATGCCTCTGTAATATGTTGACCAATAAAGCCATTAGCCCCAGTAAGTAGAATATTCATTCTTTTTCACCTTCACTTGAATGAGAAACCTGACGATCAACGGGAATATACATTTTTCGTCCTATTACAATCAGGCCAATCAAAAGGCCAGCAAGAGCTGCAATGAACGCAGAACGCAAATCACTGAAGGTGTCACCTTTATGTGTACTGTTTATAAGTAAAACCAGCAAAAGAGGTGAAATCAACAACATGGTGCGAGTGTAGGCAAGCCAGAAATTTGCCTGCTTTTCTGTCGGGCATAAATCAATTAATGCCGCTTTCAGGGGTTGTGATATCAGAAGCATGATAGTGAGACTGGCAATCATGCTGATAACGGTTTCTATAAGTAATAGATTTATATCGCTCATGGTGTGAGTTCCTTATGTGAGCTCATAGTCTCAGCATAGGGTTTGGCTCACGTTATAACTTCCAGATTGATAGAACAGAAGTAAATTTCTGTTCCAGAAAGATCATTCTGGGGTAGAGATAGATCCAATCTTGCGAAATTTGCCGGGTGTCATGTCTGTAATTTCACGAAATGCATCGTAAAAATTTGATTGTGATGTAAAACCAACGCTCAAGCCTACCGATAATACAGACGCCGAGGATTCAACTAGTAACATGCTTTTAGCTGCATCAACTCTCTGCTCCCTCATATAACGGGAGAAGCCTTTTCCTAGTCGAGTATTAATCAGCTCAGATAATTGATGACTGGATAAGCCAACCTGACTAGCAAGTGTTTGCAGATCAAGCTCGTTGTTCTCGTAAACCCTGTCAACTGTCATCAAAGAAGCGAGTTTATGCAAGGCTGCATTACAATCCACATTAGATAGTGTGGTGGTGGCATAGGTTTCAGTAGCAGCTTCAGTAATTTTGGTTGGCAATCTGGGTGACAGGTTAATCGCCAGATTAATCAGAATAAATGCACCGCCTATGGCGCTTGCATACAAACTGAAAAATAATTTTTCATCTAGATTAGGTAAACTCAAGCCCATAATCAATACTGCTAGTGCGATCATAAACGCCGTACCGAGCATGGTTAATTCCAGATGAAAACGACTGCGCTGTTCTCGCAAAGCGTAAAGACTGAGAGACAACCATAATAAATAAGCTGCACCGAATATAAATGCAATTGGTAAAGCAATCGATGTGGGCAACCAGTAAGCTGCTATCACCGGCAATGTATGGATTAAATGTGATAGTTGGAAATGCTCAGCACCTTTCAATAGCGGTTTACTGAATAAATAAAATGCAGGTGCTACGGAAAATAGTAACATCTGATACACGCCACTATGGATGAAGGAAAGATCCAGCTGTAAATAGATAAAATGAATCAACTGTAAACTAGCCAGTGTTAAAACCAGCACAACACCCATATAACGAGCTTGAATTTGTTCAGGGTAATTTATAGAGCGAAAATGTGAAAAAGCTAATATTAGGGCACTGAATATTGAGAATCCGCTCAAAAGTATTGCGATTGTGACCACTGACTAACTTCCTTTTTGAAATAATTTGTTTTGGGAATGATTATAAACGAAGT
>Ga0316204_10011323_pt1 | contig 11194 bp, 4 predicted proteins | sample 6monrhotite_MG_2_FD_205661 | JGI IMG/M metagenome (GOLD analysis project Ga0316204, IMG submission 205661) | Microbial mat bacterial communities from mineral coupon in-situ incubated in ocean water Damariscotta River, Maine, United States -... | ecosystem: Environmental > Aquatic > Marine >...
ACTTTACAAGTGATAGATCTGGAGTAGTCATTAATGAAGCTATGGCTAAAGAATTTGGAGAAAAAGACCCATTAACTGCATACATAAGCTTTAGCGAGACGTTGAGATTTCCTGTCATAGGAGTTGTCAAAGATTACCATTTCGAAAATTTGGATAAGGTCATTGCACCTATTAGTATGATGATGAGTCGTGATTATGATTTGTACTATGCTTATGTAAAGGTTGCTCCAGTTAATCTTGCGAAATCTTACGATGCCGTTAAAAATGCTTGGGCTCAAGTCTCTCCCAATTCGAAATTTTTAGGTTCATTCTTAGATGAGAACATCAACCGTACTTTTAGAAAAGAAGAACGCATGACCACGATGATTACAAGTGGTTCTATACTAGCTATTGCCTTAAGTTGTATTGGTCTTTTTGCTATTTCGTTATTAATCGTAAATCAACGTACTAAAGAAATAGGAGTTAGAAAAGTGATAGGTGCCAGTGTTACTAATATCACATTTTTATTAACCAAAGACTTTCTGAAATTGGTTGGTATATCATTTTTAATTGCTTCACCAATAGCCTGGTGGTTCATGAACGATTGGTTGCAAAACTATCCTTTCAAAATAGACCTTAGTATTTGGTTTTTCATTGCATCAGGAATGCTGGCAACGTTCATTTCATTATTGACTGTGAGCGGAAAAACTATAAAGGCTGCTTCACAAAACCCGGTAAAAAGTTTACGTACGGAATAGTAATTTAATCATTTTCAGTGTAAATATATTATACAAAATCTGTCCAACTATTTTACACATCTGAAATTCATTTAATCGTAACATTTTGTTTTTCAAATAGATAGGTTTTTGGCATAAAAATAGAGCCTGTAGTTTATAGCATCAATGAAAAATTTGTCATCATGTTTAAAAGCTATCTAAAAATTGCATGGAGAAACTTAATTAAAAGCAAGGAGTATCTGGCTATTAATTTAACTGGGTTGACAGTAGCAATGACATGTTTCGTACTGCTGGCATTGTTCATTCAATTTGAGATGAGTTTTGACAAGCATCATCAAAATTCAGAAAAAACTTTCAGAATTGTACAGCAACAAAAAGGCAATAGTTATCAAGGGACAGATATGTTTGCTGTTGCTCCCTTACCTCTTGGTGAAGCCTTGTTACAAGATTTTCCTGAAGTAGAAAATGTAACCAATCTGAATACTGGAGGCGCATTACTGCTTAAGGATGATTTATCATTTGTTCAGCAAGGGCTATATACAGACAGTGCCTATTTTGATGTCTTTACCACTAGAGTTAAGGAGGGGAATGCAAAAACTGCACTACTGAATCCCGACAATATTTTGATTACGGAGACTTTAGCTAAAAAATTATTTGGAGACGCCTCTCCTATGAATCAAGACCTGGAGTTTGGTAACGGAATGACTTTTACGGTAAAGGGAATTCTTGAAAACCCACCTAAAAATCAACATTTTACCTATGACTTTATTGTCTCTTATAAAAGCCAAGGGTATTATCCTAATGATGTGGGGTTTTGGGTAAGCAATAACTATCATACATACATCACCTTAAAAAATCCAAGTCAATATAAGGCCTTGGAAAGTAAGATGAAGATTTATGAAAAAATCACTAAGCCTGCTTATCAACAACAAGGTTTTAAATTTTATCCAGAATATAAATTGCAGCCCTTAGAAGATATCCATCTTAAGTCAGATATAAATGTAGAACTAAGTCAAAATGGAAATATTACATACGTGAATCTTTTTGCCTTAATTGCAATAATTATACTTGTATTAGCGGCAATCAACTATACAAATCTTGCAACAGCCAAATCTGCCAAAAGAGCAAAAGAGGTAGGCGTCAATAAGATATTGGGAGCAAAAAGAAGGAGTTTAATCATTCAATATCTCGGAGAGTCTTTATTTTTAACTTTTACAGCCTTAGTCTTGGCATTATTCCTTGCCTCTATTATGCTGCCTTATTTCAATGAGCTTTTGAATAGGGAGATTAGTTTTAATATCTTTTCAAATATTCAAATTTTAGCAACTTTATCTATTGCTGCAGTTGTAACAGGAATTTTTTCTGGCCTATACCCAGCTTTTTTTCTTTCTGGAATTGCCCCAATTAAGGCATTAAAAGGAAATTTTTTAAAGAGTCATAAACAAGGAGCTTCAATAAAAAATGTTTTGGTCGTTAGTCAGTTTGCAGTGGCAATTGGTTTAGCAATAGCAAGTGTAGCTATTCACCAGCAGTTGAGATACGTTCAAAATAAGAGCCTAGGGTATACCAATAATCAATTAGTTCATGTACGGTATTTTGAATCTGAAATTACAGAAAAACAAGAGGTTCTAAAAGGTTTATTAATGCAGAACTCTAATGTGAACAAAGTATCTTTAAGTTCACAACTTCCTTTCAATGTCACTAGTCAAGGGCCTGTAAATAGTTGGGAAGGAAATTATAATAACGAGGCATTATATGTTCATCGAACATACGTTGATCATAATTTTTTGGATATTTTTAAAATGGATATTATCGAGGGGAGAGGTTTTTCCTCAGAAATTGCTTCCGATTCCCTAGCATATTTACTGAACGAATCAGCGGTCAAATCTCTTGGTTGGCAGACAGCAATCGGTAAAAATTTTGCCAACGGAAAGGTAATCGGCGTTCTGAAAGACTTTCATCTTAAAACCTTTGACCAAGCAATAGAGCCGCTTTTTATGGCCCTGAGAACACCAGAATATACAAGAAATTTTGGTGAGGTCATTTTGCAAATTAACATGCTAGACTTCAAAGAAACATCTGAATTCATTGTGAAAACAATGAAAAAGATAGTTCCAAATGTACCTTATGAGGTGAAATTTGTCGAAGACTCATACATGCAATTTTATGATGAAGAACAAAGGTTAAGTAAAGCCTTTAACATCTTCACACTACTGACACTTTTTATTGCTGGCATGGGGTTATTTGGCATGGTGTCATTTCAAATAACCCAACGTTCAAAAGAAATAAGCATCCGCAAAGTTTTGGGAAGCTCAGTTGCTAGTATTTTAAAGCTCTTAGCAACTGGCATTTTTAAGCAAATTTTAATAGCACTAATAATTGCAACTCCATTAGCTTATTATTTCATGGAAAACTGGTTACAAGAATATGTATATAGAATTTCTTTACATTGGTGGGTTGCCGTCATCGTCGGTATAATGGCAATGACTTTGGCATTTTTATCCATCGGATTTCAGAGTATTAAAGCGGCCACAATGAATCCAGTAAAGAGCTTGCGAACAGAATAACAAATCAAAAAACATCAATCATGTTCAAAAACCACCTTAAAATTGCTTGGAGAAGTCTAAAAAAGCAACCCTTTTTCACTTTTCTCAACACTTTTGGCCTGGCTATTGGTATGGCTGGTGCATTATTAATTTCCCTTTTTTTATATGATGAGCTGAACTATGACAATATGTTTGCTGATGCTGACCGGATTTACCGTGTAGATACAGACGTCAAATTCGGTGGGGCTGAAATCGCAGCTTCCGAGTCCGCAGCGCCAATGGCAGCAGCAATGCAAAGAGATTTTCCTCAAGTTGAGTCCACCCTAAGATTGAGAGACCGCGGTAGTGCCTTGATACGAAAAAGTGGTACAGAGAACAATACCAAAGAACTTAGAGCAACCTTTGCTGACTCTACTTTCTTTGATTTCTTTGGTTTGAAATTACTTGTGGGTGATTCCAAAACCGCCTTGGCCGAACCAAACACCTTGGTATTGACCAAAACGGCGGCAGAGAAACATTTTGGAGTACAGAACGCACTTGGCCAAAGGATGCTGTTAAACAATACCGATACTTACACCGTAACTGGGGTCGTCGATGACCTGCCCAAGAATTCTTTGCTACGACAACATAGCGTTTTTATGGCAATGGCCGGATATGCTGACTCTCGAGAAAGTAATTGGGGCAGTATGAATTATTTCACTTTTGTGAAACTGATTCCAAGTGTAAATAGTGCAGATTTTGATGAACCCTTACAGAAGATGTTCGAACGATATATGATTCCTTGGGTGCAGAATATCTTCCCAGGAATGACAGCAGAATCTTTTCTCGCATCAGGCAATTACTGGCACCATCAAACCATGCCGTTGACGGATATTCATTTATATTCTAACCGTCAATCCGAATTAAGTGCAAATAGTAGTATTCAAAATGTCTATATCCTTTCATTCATAGCGCTATTTCTAATTGTATTGGCGACTGTTAATTTCATGAACCTTTCTACGGCCCATTCCCTGAAAAGGGCAAAAGAAGTAGGTGTCAGAAAAACATTGGGTTCAAATAAGTCTGATTTGATTCGGCAATTTTTGACCGAATCAGGACTCATTGCCTTTATTTCTTTACTCTTCGCCTTGGTCGTAGCTATTGTGGCCCTACCATTTTTTAATGACCTTTCTGGAAAATCAATCGCTATTCCTTACCTAAATCCTATTTTCTGGTTATCAGTTTTATTCGCTACGCTCTTATTAGGACTTTTTTCAGGAAGTTACCCAGCCTTTTTCATGTCGCGCTTTATTCCGGTAAAGGTGCTCAATGGAAGTGGAAAAAGTGCTGTGGGGGGCGGGAAAATTCGAAATTCCTTGGTGGTTTTTCAGTTTGCCATTTCTGTCTTCTTAATTGTTGGTACTTTAGTTGTTTTTCAGCAGTTAAACTATATTCAAGGTAAAGATTTAGGGTATGCCAAAAGCCAAATTGTACTAATCAATGATACCTATGCCGCAGGTGACAAAGTCCGAGCTTTCAAAGAAGAAATAACACAGTTAGGGCAAGTAGCAAATGCTTCATTAAGTGATTACTTGCCAACGCCATCTGCCCGTTCAAATAGTTCACTATTTAGAGAAGGTGCTATGGAGCAAGAGAATGCTATTCAGACGCAAGTTTGGGAAGTTGATCATGACTACATCAATACACTAAATATGGAATTGGTTGCGGGACGCGATTTCAATCCGCAATTTGCTGCCGATTCAACTGGGGTTATAATCAATGAGGCAATGTTACCAATTTTAGGGGTCAAAGCTGAAGAAGCATTGGGAATACGAATAACTGGGGATCTCGACTTAGAAGAAAAAGTATTCTATACCATAATCGGAGTAGTCAAGAACTTTCATTATGAATCATTGCGGGAAAATATTGGTGCTCTAAGCCTCTTTTTGGATAATTCTACAGGCACCCTGGCGGTAAAGGTCAAAGCCGGTGACTTTTCAAATACACTGGCCAATATAGAAGGTATATGGAATAATATAGCCCCAGGCCAACCCTTTAGCTATCGGTTTATGGACGATTCATTTAATTCGACCTATGAAGCTGAACAAAACTTGGGAAAAATATTTATGGTGTTTACTATACTCTCCATTTTAATAGCGTGCCTCGGACTGTTCGGGCTAGCCGCTTTCAATGCCCAAAAAAGAACTAAAGAAATCGGTGTTCGAAAAGTTTTGGGAGCTAGTGTTGCTCAAATATCGTATCGGTTGACAACTGATTTTCTTAAAATGGTTGGGGTTGCCATTCTTATCTCCTTACCGATTGGTTGGTTTGTCATGAACAAGTGGCTTGAAGATTTTTCGTATCGCATAGAAATCCCTTGGTGGATATTTGCCTTGTCAGCAATAATAGCTATCGGTATTGCAATACTAACTGTGAGCTATCAAAGTATAAAAGCGGCAATTGTAAACCCGGTTAAAAGTTTACGTTCTGAATGATTTAACTTAAAACATGTTCAAAAACCATCTTAAAACTGCCTTTAGAAGTATTTGGAAGAACAAAACCTTTTCACTTATAAAAGTGTTGAGCTTGGCCATTGGGCTCAGTGCATCATTTGTTATTGGTTTAATAGTGTATCATGATTTTTCATTTGATACTTTCCATCAAGATAGTGATAAGATTTATAGGGTGACAAGCGAGTTCAAATCACCTCAGGCAACATTTTACAACAGGGGGGTCGCGCAACCCTTAGGCCCTTATCTTGAAGAAAACAATACTAGTTTCGAATCAGTCAGTTCATTCTCCACACAATACTTTTCAAAAGTAGAAATTGCAAATGAAGACCGTTTCTTTAGAAATAGACAACAAGTTATATTGGCTACTCCATCTTATTTTGAAATCTTTAATTACGAATGGCTTTTGGGTTCGCCAACAGCATTGAATGCGCCGAATACCGTAGTGCTATCAAAATCAACTGCAGAAACTTATTTTCCAGGAGTATCGATGGAAGCAATTATTGGCAAAAACTTAGTTTACGACAGCATTCCGGCAAAAGTGACTGGTATCATTGCTGATTTAGAGCAATCGACAGATCTTTATTTTACAGAATTTATATCAAAAGAAACTGCCCGTAATACACATTTAAAAGATAGGGTTCTCAGCGAAAATTGGGACGGCACGAACTCTTCGTCACAATTATTTGTAAAGATTTTGCCAGATTATGATTTGGCAAAAATTAACCTTGAGCTAAAAAGTGTGGCTTCCAAATTTGCAAGCGATGATTCTAAAAAAAGAGAAGAAACTCGAATTTTCAATCTTGAACCTTTGGCAGACATTCATTTCAACAATACTAACGGAATCTTTGACTATTCTGAGTACAGCGCAGATAAAAAGGTGTTGTTTGGCTTGGGCTTGACCGCTCTATTCTTACTCTTATTGGCTTGTATAAATTTTATCAATCTAAATACAGCGCAAGCTGTGCAAAGAGGCAAAGAAATTGGGGTAAGAAAAACCTTAGGTAGTTCAAAAAAACAATTAGTGCTTCAGTTTATGACCGAAACAACTATTTTGACTTTAACTGCAGCCATAGTATCTATATTCTTTTCCTTTTGGCTACTTCAAATTTTTTCCGATTTCTTACAGCAAGGTGTTGATTTTAACTTATTCAGTAACCCTATAATAGTGCTAAGCATTGTGTTATTGTTAGTTCTTATTAGTCTACTTTCTGGGTTTTATCCTTCATTGGTGCTTTCTAGTTTTAAACCGGTCAAAGTTTTGAAAAGTCAATTTGAACATCAAAAAGACAAACCCAAACTAAGACAATCGCTCACAGTTTTTCAATTTGTTATTGCGCAAATTTTTATAATTGCCATGCTGATTGTAGGTAAACAACTTAATTATTTAATGTCAAAAGACATGGGCTTTAAAACAGACTCCAATGTTTATATTAGGGCCTGGCACAATGATGACTTAGGGAAACGAGAAATCTTGGCCAAAGAACTAGGAAAAATACCTGAAATCAATAAAATCTCATTAGCAGGAAATCCACCGGCTTCAAGAAATTTTAATTCCATGTCAGTGGAATACTTTAAAGAAAAAAACAAGATAGCAACGGCTTTACAACAACTATTTGGTGATTCAAATTACCTTGATGTATATGGTATTCAAATCTTAGCGGGCAGAGACCGCCTTAATGACACTATATCTGAGTTGGTAATCAATGAAGCCTATATGAAAATTTTAGGATTTGAAAACCCTGAAGAAGTATTAGGCGAAATGATTGATAATGGCGACAAAAAAATACCAATCGTCGGGGTAATGAAAGATTTTCATCAACGCTCCTTAAAATCTGCCATTGGCCCCATGGCTTTAGTTGGTGATAGTTATCGGAGTTTTTACGCCCAATTCAACACCTTACACCTTTCTATTAATGCTAACATTACCGATTTGACAGCTACTCTAGATAAAATAGAAAATCGATGGAACTTGGTATATCCTGACGAGCCTTTTGAAGTGAACTTTATGGACGAAACCATTAAGCAACTTTATAATAAAGAAAGAAAAACCTCAATATTACTAGCATGGGCTACTGGCTTATCTATACTTATAAGTTGTTTAGGACTTTTCGGTCTCGTGGTCTACACCACAGAGAGAAGGACACGTGAAATTGGTATTCGAAAAGTATTAGGTGCATCCTTGGTACAATTGAATCTTTTACTTTGTAAAGATTTTTTAAAATTGGTTGGTATTGCGTTTGTTATTGCTGTACCCATATCATGGTACGGACTTGATAAATGGCTGGAAGATTTTGCTTATAAGACAGATTTAAGTTGGTGGGTTTTTATCGCTAGCGGCTTTTTAATGTGCTTTATTGCATTTTTAGTTATGAGTGTTAAAACTACTGCAAAAGCAAATATCAACCCGGTAAAAAGTTTACGAACTGAATAGAATTTATAAATTTATTTTATGCTTTTAAAATATGCCTTTCGCAACCTTAAAAAAAGACCTGTTTTAAACGGAATTAAAATTATTGGCTTGGCGCTTGGGCTTTGTGGTATTCTATTTATTGCCTTATTTATAAAAAATGAGTTGGGTTATGACCAACATCACCAAAAAGCGGATCAAGTCTTTCGGTTAACAGTGACTACGCCCAACGTTTTTGAAGATAATCATTTTGCCCGTTTTTATGCTTCAGAAGAGTTGCCGGGTTTGACAGAACAACAGCCTGAGGTCAAAAAATATACGCGATTGGCTCCCGTTAGGGGGAATTTGGTGCAGTTTGAGGAACAGTTCTACGGTATCAACCAAGGATTTGTTGTAGATGATACTTTTTTTGATTTGTTTGACATAAAAATGCTGGAAGGCAGCACTACTACCGTATTTCAAAATCCTGAATCGGTAGTAATTTCTAAGTCACTTGCTGAAAAGATATTTAAAAATAAAAATCCCATAGGCCAGATAATTTCATTGCCCAAAGGGCATTTTAATGATGAGCAAACTGATTTTGAGGTTACCGGAGTAATGCAGAACCCTGTTCAACAAAGCCATATACACCCTGATATTTTATTCATGCCCGGTGAAGATAAGATTGAAGGTTGGGCCTATCAATATTTGCTTTTGGATGAAAGTGCTAATACAGCAACTTTGGCCAACAAGTTTTCTAATGCGCTATCTGACCTTTTTACTCCAGAAGGAGCTGAAGCTAGGGTTAATGTTTCCGCACATTTGATGAACGTAAAAGATATTCATTTAAAATCCGATTTATTCCGTGAGATTGAACCCAATGGATCTATGTCAAATATTTGGGTGTTGCTGTTGGCTGGAGCCATCCTGATTTTAATATCCATCAGTAATTTTACCAGTCTAAATCTAGGTATGGCGGGCTACCTTTCTACCTTTTTGGCCCTAAACCAAATACTGGGTTCTTCAAAGCGGATTATGACGAAGTATTTTAGTATTGAAAGTGCTATTATCATCCTTTTGTCCATTGGAGTGGTTGTTTTAGGAATGTTCCAATTCAATAGGTTAATCTACGAAAACTATCAACTGAATCTGCTTCAGGGCAATGGCTGGTTTGTGGCCTTGACGATTTTGATAGCTGCACTTTTAATGTTTATGGCTGGTTTGCAGCCTGTTCTAAAAAACCGTTTTGAGCATTTGACCTTAAACCAAACTCTACAAAAAGCGGGTAAGGCAAAAGGTCACAATGCCTTATTGGTAACCCAGTTTACTTTAGCCATTGTTTTGCTTATTGGGGTGGTTGTTATCTCTAAACAGACCTCTTTTGCATTGGATAAAGGTTTGGGTGCTCAAGAGAATATAGTTTGCCTGCCTTCGGTACATTCAGAGGTGCAAAAAGACTTCGCGCTTTTTAAAGAGGAGCTTTTAAAACAGGTCGATATTACCTCAGTATCTGCAATGATGGATAGGCCCGGTAGTGAGACCCACGATATGTTCTTCTATGAACTTGAAGGAGTTCCAGAGCCTGAGCCAGGTTCAAACTTGATTGGTGTATTTTCTGCGGATTACTCTTTTGCAAATGTCTTTGGACTGAAATTTTTGGGTGGGAGAAATTTCACCAAAGACAATACAGATGAAAATGGCAATGGCGAATACCTCATCAACGAAAGTGCTTTAAAGCATTTGGGGTTTCAAGAGGCCCAAGAAGCCATTGACAAAGGCTTCGGAGTCATCTCGCCAGTACCTGAGGTAACCCTGCCCAAAGGAAAAATTATTGGAGTAGTAAAAGACTTTCATCTTTCTGGGCTAAAAAGTAAGGTTGAACCCTTAGTGCTCTTCAAACGAGCCGATAGTTGGTTGAACAGTATTGTGATTTCATACAATGCGGCTTCCCAAAACGAAGTCACACAGAAAATCGAAGCTGTCTGGGCTAACTTATTTCCTACGTATCCTTTGAATTACACCACCGTTGATACCATGTATCAAGATGTATATAAAATCGAGCTACTACAAAAACGCCTGATGCTTTTATTTGCTGTTATCTCCATCTTTGTTTGTATTATGGGGGTGTTAGGTTTAGCGCTTATGGTGGCCCAAAGTCGGTACAAAGAAATAGGCATTCGTAAGGTAAATGGTGCCAGTAAGGCTGAAATACTCACCTTGTTGAATAGTTCCTTTTTAAAATGGTTGATGCTAGCCTTCGTTTTGGCAATGCCTCTTGCTTACATAGCAACGAAAGCATGGCTAGAAGGTTTTGCTTATAAAATTTCATTGTCCCCTTGGATGTTCCTTTTTTCTGGTGGAGCAGTAATCTTAATGACCCTTTTGACAGTAAGCTGGCAAAGTTATAAGGCCGCTAATCAGAATCCTGTTCAAAGTCTAAGGTCTGAGTGAAAAAGTTCCTCTCTTTTTTCAAAGTGAGGAACTGAAAAAGATTCAATCTATTTGTAAAAACTTTGTACAAAGTATGTCCAATTATTTTACACTTTATAAAACTAATTCTGATTTATTTATCTGAAATACATGCAGTTAGGTTTTTGGCATGAAAATCGACATCATATTGGTAATGTAGATTTTTTCCAACGTACAAAACATACCCAATGTATAAGCTATTCCTAAAAATCGCTACCCGATACCTCTTCAAAAACAAACTGTACTCCTTTATCAATATTTTTGGTTTGGCCATTGGTATCGCATCGTTTGTATTGATTATGCTCTATGTGAATTATGAGAAGAGCTATGATACCTTTGAAGGTTCTGAAAACGTTTATAGAACCTACATGGACTATTTAGAAGGTGGGGATGCATTTGTACCTGGTGATGCCATGACCTACAACTTATCTGGTCCAACTTTAAAAGAAGAATTTCCCGAAGTTTTGGATTATGTTCGTTTTTACTATTTCGAGAATTTAACTTTTAAGATAGGGGAAAGAATACTAGAGCAGCCATTGGGTTCTTTAGCTGATCCATCCTATTTCAATATCTTCAATTATCCAT
>Ga0316204_10011324_pt1 | contig 11194 bp, 10 predicted proteins | sample 6monrhotite_MG_2_FD_205661 | JGI IMG/M metagenome (GOLD analysis project Ga0316204, IMG submission 205661) | Microbial mat bacterial communities from mineral coupon in-situ incubated in ocean water Damariscotta River, Maine, United States -... | ecosystem: Environmental > Aquatic > Marine >...
TTCTGCCATCATGGGATGTTCAAATTCACTTGATGCTAAAAATAGTTTAGCAAAGAAAGGTAAAAGTGAGTTGGGTTATTACATCGCCATTCAAGGCCAACACGATTATTTCCTCATTCATAAGTCAATTAGGGGCGATGCGTTTGATAAGGACGATACGCCTATAAATCCAGATAATGCTGAAGATTTTATAGCGGAATTCATGCCGATTGAAATATGTCAACTTGGTGGTGAAGAGCAAGAATGTAATAAATAGATGCTGTTATTATTTGGCTTAATCTAGTGGTGCATTCAATCAATGATAACTAGTGCGTTTGCGAGTTCATTTATATCTCCCTCTTTAATGGGAAAATGTTCTGCAAGTAATTTCCCTGAAAGATTAATGCCTTCGACGATACCGTTTGTATAATTACTTTCTTTAAAGTCATTAATAATTGCGTCACAAATATGTTGCCAGTCAGGATGAGTTAGTTTTGCGCTGATCCCATCATCGCCAACTATCTTGACCTGATGTTCGTACAGTGAAATATAAATCAAGATACCTGTACTGTCCTCAGTATTGCGTAATCGATTGTGTTGAAAAGCTGCAGCTGCTGCTCTTTCGACTTCTTCTTCCATTTCTTTTTTAGTTATGAAAGGTAAACGTAGCACTGGGCAAAGGTGAGTTAGAAGCACACCTATAACAAAACTTAAGAATATAGTTAATAGAATTGCTATCAAGTCAAAATTAAAACTACTCCAGCCATCAGTTGGTGTGTTGTTATGAAACAAAACCCAGCCAACTGCAACACAGAGTAATGAAAAGAATAAACCAAAGACATCTTCCGCACGGTCATAACGACCAGACGCGCTGGCGATAACCGGGATGATCTCTCCGGATGTGTTTTCTTCTGCTTGCGTAATCGCTTGCTTGATCGCATCACGCTCAGCTTCCGAAAAGAGTTTACTTGCTTTAACCATACCTACCATGACCCTGATGCGCCTCCTCCGCCAGAAGAACCACCGCCGAAACCACCACCTGAACCACCGGACGATGCGGCAGAGCGTAATATGAAAAATAATAATATTCCAATAGCAACAATCAATGCCCATGCCCAGCCACTACGGCCGGTCTTAAATAAATTAATAATCAGCATCACAAGCAAGATTGCCCCGATGATGAGTGCTGGAAGAAACCACCATGGTGCAGTGGCTTTAGGTAAGGCTAATCCACGTGCCATTGCATCAAGACCACGAACACCATCCAGTATGCCTAATGAATATTCATCTCTCTTGAATTGCTTGATGATCAGATTGTCCATGATGTCCTGTGCGGCACGATCATGTGAATAACCCCAGTCAGCGCCAAGTTCGATACGTGCTCTGCGATCACCTCTGGAGACTAATAACAATATACCGTAATTACGTTCTGGAGAACCAATGCCCCATTCATTGAATAATGCTGTCGTGTAGGTTTCGATAGTTTGACTACTAGCTTCGTAGGTTGCCAATGAGCCGATGGTAACAATAAATATCGGGATATCTTCTTCAGACAATAACTTTGATGCAATCGAATTGATTTCCGCTCGGTCCTCGGCTGAAATCAAAGTAGCCTTGTCGACAAAAAAATCAGTTTCAGGTGGTTTGTCTGGAAAGTTAACAGCGAAGCTGCTGGAACAGTAGATCAAAAGGAAGAAGAACAGCGTCGAAGACTTGTATTGTATTGTGCGATGACGCAATGAATTATCCTCCGCTCCGATGAATTTGCCAAAACAAGATATCACAGTTTTATCGAACAATTAAAGTGATTATAGGGAACAAGGCCGCTAAGCTATAAGTATGACTATGGTGAGCTAGACCTGCTTATTTAAAATTACTTAAGAACTAGTATAGTAAATCAATGCGGACTAACCTTTTAAACTCTATATAGACCGGAACATAATAATGTTTACGATTGAGTCGTGCGCGATTCCAGACAATGCTTTGTTAGGAAAATATCTTAAGGAAGGCACCTATACGGATTGCTATGTGATGGATATTACCGGGCGTATCACTCACTCACAGTATGTCACGGCTTTCTATACCACCTGTGTATTTAAGCTAGAACGCTTGATTCTGAGGCTATGTGTGTCGAGGCCGTCTACAGATGCTCAAGTAGCAGAATTGGCAGTTGGAACTATCGATGAATTTGCTGCTTGGCATGTGGAAGATCGCTGTGAAAATCAATTGCTGTTGTGTGATTTCAAAAGCCGTACTCGATCATGGTTAATGGTTGTTCCTCTAATTGATGGAGGCCATGTACGTACACGATTATATTTTGGTTCAGCCGTTGTTCCAGTCGTGAATGCCAGGACAGGTGAGTCATCTCTTGGTTTTGTTTATCGCGGCTTGCTCGGATTCCACAAACTATACTCGGTGGTGCTTCTCTATGCGGCTAAATTTCGCTTAGAATCTTTACTCATGAACACTCAAAAAAGCGATCTCTGAAAAGGCTATTTCGTATAGTAAATGAAACTCGCTGTTTCGTTTGTCTCTAGCCTATTGAATTTATTCGATTATATCTCCCACTGAGTCAGTTAACGAGAGGCATTAACATCTGGTGAGTGATACTGTCATTGGTGTGTGGCCCTATCATCCTAAATATTTATAAATTGTTAAGAAATTTCATTTCCAGCCGATACAACTCTTTGAATAATAGGTGTTCTAGTTTCCTTACTTGTCTAAGGGACATTTTCAACTATGGGACTGTATATAGATGACTGCTTGTGAAAAGATAACATGGCTTGAAAATAGCGTTATTGATATTCCTGATGCGCCTATTTGTATCGGTGTCGGTAAAGAGCTGTTGGAAGGTGCTGAAATTAAACTTCATATGATTAATGGAGATATAAAATTCGGGACATTAAGCTCTCTGGATGCCACTCAAAAGAATATTCACTTTGTCTCTTCCGATGAACAAAAACGGGAAACTCTCGAGTTTGACAAGTGCCGGTATGTTTTATTTTTATCAGAACTTTTATATATAGGGGACGATGTGCCGATCGAGTTTCCTATGGAAATTGATTCTCATACCCAAAAACAGCCTTATACCATCAATTTTATTGACGGAGAAAACTTAGGCGGCGATTCAGCCTACACAAGTATTGATGACATCGGCATCCATCTTTTTAAAGTAGTGGATGAAAATTATGTTACAAGATTATTTATCCCTAAAGATGTCATTGTCGACTTTGATGTAGGCCAACAAATAGGCACTATCTTAAAAGAATCAGAGAGCGTGACCGATGATGATCTTAAACAAGGGTTAGAAGCACAACAGGTTATACGCAATAAACCACTAGGTGAATACTTAAAAGACAAGGGTATTGTTAACGAAGATGACTTGGAAAGAGTTCTCACAAAACAAAAGAATAACTTCGAATTTCCGAAAGTAAGGCTAGGTGAATTATTAATTTCCGAGGGATTGATTTCAGATCAAGAACTGGATGAAGCATTGGGATTACAAACTAATAATAGACAACGTCGTCTCGGAGATATACTCGTTGATATTGGCGCGACGACAGAAGGAGCAGTTCACTCTGCTCTAGCTAAAAAACTTGGTTTACCTTTTATTAAATTAAAAGAATTCAACGTAAATGTTGAGGTGCTGCAACACCTGCCATCGAATATTGCAAAAAAAGAGAAAGTCATGCCGTTGATGATGTGCGGTAATCGGCTCGTGGTAGCAATCCCTGATCCGACCCAATCCGATATTCGTCAGCTATTGGGATTTGTAACTAATCATTCAATTGAAGTTGTCGTGTCGACACCGACTGATATTGAATGGGCAATTAATCAATACTACGGTGATAATTTTGATCTAAATATCCATCAGATTGAATCTTCAGAACAATTTAACCATGTCGAAGTAAAAGACAGTGGAAATGATCTCGAAAAAATGGCTAATGAACGACCAATAGTTCGCTTGGTTCATAATCTATTGCTTGAAGGTATAAAGCGAGGTGCCTCCGATATTCATATCCGCCCATTGTCCACTGGTGTGCAAGTTCTCTTTAGGATTCACGGCAAACTTATCTTAATCAAAAATTTTGGAAAAAGTTTACTGCCAGCAATTGTAAGCAGGATCAAAGTAATTGCGAGAATGGATATCGCGCAACGGCGCTTGCCTCAGGATGGTCGGATTCAAATAACTTCGGGAGACGATAAAATTGATATGCGTGTTTCGACGATGCCGACTATTGAAGGCGAAAGCGTTGTTGTTCGATTATTGGCTAATGCAGCGACGTTAAAACCCATAGAAGAACTTGGGTTTAACGAAAAGGATACTAATGCACTACAAGAACTGTTGCACCGTGGAGCAGGTATGATTTTAGTGACTGGACCGACAGGTTCAGGTAAATCGACGACATTGTATTCTGCATTAAACATTTTGAAAAAAATGAATGTGAATATCATTACGGTTGAAGACCCTGTTGAGATTCGTATGGATGGACTAGAACAAATACAAGTGGCGCAAGAATATGATTTAGGCTTTGGGCGTGCCCTGAGAAATATATTACGACATGATCCCGATGTGATTATGATCGGTGAGATAAGAGATGAGGAAACAGCAAATATTGCCGTCAAGGCAGCTCAGACAGGTCACCTAGTTTTGAGTACATTACATACTAATAGTGCGGCTGATACTATTGTAAGATTAAAGGAAATGAATGTTGAGCCTTATATGATTGCTTCATCATTGCTAGGCGTAGTCGCACAAAGATTGATTACCAAAAACTGTGAAGATTGCAGGACAGTCGAAGAAGTTTCCATGGCTGTAAGACAGTTGTTAGGTCTTGGAGCAGACGAAGAGTTTTTTATTGGACAGGGATGTGATAGTTGCAGCAACACGGGCATATCAGGAAGAATACCAGCATATGAATTTTTACAAGTTTCAGAGAGCCTGCAGGAAAAGATTTTGTCAAACGCATCTACAATAGAATTAAAACAAACTGCCGAATCATGGGGTATGCAATCACTTGTGGAATGTGCTTTGAAAAATGCTAGAAAAGGAGATACTCCAATTGCAGATGTTCATCGTATTTTAACTACGTAAGTAGTCTGATTGTAGTGAGCTACATCTATTGGTTAGTTTTCTCGATAGCGTTCTACCTTAAAGGGAATATTAACGCCGCCAGTTATGTTCTCGCCTAAACTGGGACCTTGATGGACGCGTATTGTGAAGTATTTTCCGTTGTAATAATACAATGCGGAATACTTAAGCCAGAAACCTAAGTCTCGTTTTATTATTCTTGAACCATCCACTTCCCAGCCAGATGGGTTTTCAGGGCAGTATGATTTTGAATTGCATTCATTATGAATAACCTGAGCCGTCCTAGTCGCTTGTTCAAGTGCAACCTTATATGTCCACTGAGATATAGCGAGAATCAGGATAACAAAAACTATCGTTAGCAAAGGACGTACAAGGTAATACTTTCTTTTTTTAAACTTAAATAGATTTATAATAATTGAGAGAGCGCTAATTAATGCTGGAATGAGGAGTATCCCCACCAGGAATACTAAAGCAGCACCATTATCGGTAGAAAACAAGATGCTTAACATGAGTAATGGTGGAATGACTTGATAAAGCCAATGCTTTACACCGTATGTTATTTTGTTATCTATATCTGAATTCATGACAGTACCTATAATCTCAGGTTAAACACGCTGTAATTAAACGTTGCTGCTATCTAAAAATATTAATTAGCCAAAAGAATTATAGTACAGCGCAATGAAGGTCTTGATAAGACTAAGCTTAATATAATTATAAAGTGGATAAAGTTAAAACACTTACTATTTATTAGGTCAGAAATGTTCTATCTTATACGCTAGAAATATTCTGGAGGGAGAATTTTATGCAATGTCCTGACTGCAATAGTGAACTCACTCCTGTCTTTTATGAAGAGGTAAATATTCACTTTTGCTCTGGATGTAAAGGCAGACTGCTTGATGAGCAGAAGCTGAATAAGATAGAGACATCGCGCGAAGAAACATTCGAGCGAAATAAAAAGCACAGCAAATCAAAATCCTTCGAAGGCGTACGCTCATGTCCATCCTGTAATGTTCAAATGGAGAAGGTCAAGTACGGAAAGTTTAGTCCGAAGCTCATAGACAAGTGTCCGCATTGTTTGAGTATTTGGCTTGATGATGGCGAACTGGAAGATATTCAAGTCGCGTATGAAATGTATGAAGACAACATCAATAAAGGCAAGAAATCTCCGCAACAACAGAAGATACAAAAATCAAAGAATTCACCTAAAGCGCAGAAATCCCAACAGCACGGGTTTAATTGTCCTAAATGCGGGGTCGCACAAGCTGAGAGCAGCGAATGCATTAAGTGTGGCATTGTCTTTGCAAAATATCATGCGCATACGGGCCAACAAATTAATCGAGACACCAAAGCTGAGCGAGACACGGGTCTGATAGATGATGCTATATCCGGCATGACTGAGTTTGTTATTAAGCAAGCACATGAATGGGGAGAAATATTAAGCGGCTTTGAGACAGCGAATAAATATACTATTAGGGCAGGGGACTATTCGTTAAACGCAGATGAGTTTAGTAACGGCTTTGCAAGTCTCATGACACGCTCATTTTTATCTTCACACCGTCCATTTGATATTAATATTTGGGATTGGAAAAAAAATCATGTCTTGGGACTGAAACGACCATTTCGATTCTATTTTCATGAAGTAACAATATCAGATGCCAAGGGTAAAAAATTAGGCACTGTTATTCGTGAATTTTCTATTATCAACAGGAAATATCGAGTCTTAAATGCTTCAGGGCTACAGACAACAACGATAAAAGGACCTATCTATCGACCGTGGACATTTTTTGTTATACGCCAGGAAAAAGAGATAGGTAAAATCACTAAGAAGTGGAGTGGGTTGGCGAAAGAGTACTTTACTGATGCTGATACATTTGGTGTGAAGTTTAATAGGGAGCTTGATAAGACATCAAAGTATTTATTGTTAGGAGCTGTATTTCTGATAGATTTCTTACACTTTGAAAATAATCATAACTAGTCGTTCGAGAATAAGAAGTTTTAGAGGAACATATTGATATGAAAATTCTGATTATAATAATAGCTATCATTGCCAGTGCCATTTACTACCAGGGCAATGATCCAGCAGCAGGTTTTGTTATGCCAGTTGCTGCAGCAGGACAACGTACTGGCAGCGGCATAAAGAAGTACGAGTTCACCGAGTTATTCGATCAAAACAAGACTTTCTCGAAACTGGCAAAAAAGGATTATTACACTGTTATAGAAGGCTATATTGATACCTGTACAGTCTGTAAACGACTGGAGTCTGATTTCCCTGGTTTTCTGAAACAGCGTAAAGATGTAATCATCCGTAAGGTACATTTTCCTGAAGGCGCTGTTAGTCAATCATTCAGTGGTCGTTCTCAGGAAGAGATGATGCAACAAATGGACGATTATTATAAACGCCTTGGCAGGTATAACTTCCATCATGTTGTTAAGACAGAGACTGAATATCAGTTAACTACTTGTGGAACACCCCATGTCGAAATCTATGGTCCGGATAAGAAATTAATTGCATCAGATAAATGTGGTGAAAAGAATCTAAAGAAAGGACTAAATTTTCTAAGGACCTGGATTAAGAAGGAAGCCTAGGATTAAAGTAGATCAGATTCTAAAATATTTTAATATAAACGAATTATCATCTTAGAGTTAACTTACAATACTTTTTTTCAATCAGCGAATTCTCAATATGTCTAATACTATTACCTGGTACTTTGATTTTATTTCACCCTTTGCCTATTTGCAGCAGATACGCTTACAGGAATTTCCGGATGATATAACGATCCAGTCACATCCTATTTTATTTGCCGGACTATTAAATCATTGGCAGCACAAGGGGCCAGCAGAGATTCCGGCAAAACGATTATTTACGTATCAACATGTTGTCTGGTTAGCAAAGCAACAGGGCGTCCAGTTGCGCATGCCGCCAGCGCATCCCTTTAGTCCATTAAGACCATTGCGTTTGGCAATTGCTATGGGAAATGACATGGATGTGATCGCAAAGATATTTAACTATATTTGGCATGATGGACTTTCTGTTGATGACGATGTCGCGTGGTATGAATTCGTCTCCTCACTCGGTATTGATGAGCCGGAAAACTTTATTAATCAAGCTGAAGTAAAACTGCAATTGCGAGAAAATACTGCAGCGGCAATTGAAGCCGGTGTGTTTGGTGTGCCAACTATTATTGCTGACGGACATTTGTTCTGGGGTAATGATGCAACGGATATGTATCTTGATTATCAACAAAACCCGGATTTTTATACTGATCCACAATTAAAATTCATCGATACAATTCCAGAAGCGGCTAGCAGGCGTTAATTCTATTAATTAAGTCGCCGAATCAATTCAGAATAAAAACAGGTAATTGATTACTCAAATGTCATCAGATGAACTAAACGTTGTAAATAAGCATCTCCGTAAGATTGCAAAACGAGCTTCGAACCCACTAGGTGGAGTTGAAAGTAAGCGGGCATTAGTCGATGAATATGCTGCAGCTCACCCATCCATCCTCGAAGTGAATGCTGAAGTCAGCCCGGTATCATTTGATAAATTTCAAGGTGAATGGGTAAGTACCGATACATCCGATCCAGATAGACGGATTTTGTATCTTCATGGTGGTAGTTGGATGGCGGGGAGAGTTGAAAAATATCGTCCGCACATAGCCAGAATTGCTGCTGCCACAGGTTGTGTTGTATTAGCGATTGATTATCGTTTGGCACCTGAAAATCGTTTTCCGAGAGGTTTGGAAGATTGTGTGACGGCTTATAAATGGATGTGTCAAAACGGACCTAAAAATAATAGCGTTGCAAATTCGTTATTTATAATGGGTGATTCTGCAGGTGGCAATCTAACATTAGCATCATTGCTCGTATTAAAAGACAGACATATTGAATTGCCGGATGCCGCTGTTGCGCTATCACCCGCAACGGATTTGAGTTGGTCTTCACATTCTATAAAAACAAATGCTAAATCAGATGTAGCATTGAATGCAAAATTAATGCCCCTGATTTCCTACGGCTATCTACAGAAAAAAATTGATCCGAAATCACCTTATGTATCACCCTTATTTGGTGACCTACAAGGCTTGCCACCTATATTATTGCAAGTGGGTGATACAGAAATATTACTTGATGACTCTGTTTGTTTTGTTGAGAAAGCAAAAGCCGCTGGTGTCGATGCAATCTTGGAGGTTTATCCAGATATGCCGCATGTTTTTCAGGCTTTCGCTCCCTATTTACCTGATGCTAATCAGGCTTTACAAAGTATCGGTGAATTTATTAAAAGACAAAGTATTAGAAATAATTGAACAGATATCTAGTGCAGAAGTTTAATTGAGAGTATGTTTAAGTCGATTCTATAAGGTACTTAAAAATTAACGAATCTGTTTAATTGCTGTATTTGTGGTTTTTTAATCAAAATGCCTGCTAATATGCTAGTCAAACCCCTTCCACCCATAACTTATCTGTTTTACGTTATCTCTGGAGAGATGAGTAATTTTTCTTGATTAGGCCCGTCAATATGGTGCTTAAATTATTAAGGACGACTACATTGATGTAAATCATCATGAGGGGATGCCTTAAATATAATAGATTATAAAGAGCCTATGTTATGGAAATTCGCCAATTAAAATATTTTCTTGCGATCTTTGAAGAAAAGCATGTTGGTCGAGCGGCAAAAAAATGTTTCGTTACCCAACCCGCTTTAACACAACAAATACATAAGTTGGAAGATGAATTACAGGTGTCATTATTAACACCTAATGGTCGAGGGATTGCTATAACAGGAGATGGCAAAAGATTTATTCCCTATGCAAGAGCAATTATTAATAATGTTGATAAGGCATTGCATGCTTTTGTTCCTACACCTTCAAAGGGACAGGGTGAAGTAATACTCGGTGTATCAAATCCGATCCACAGTCTATTACTCAATATACTGCCCAGTCTGACTGCTCTTAAGATCAAGATAAAAAAGATGCGCCAAGAACAAATGATGCGAGAGATTGATAGTGGCATTATCGGACTCGGTATTATGCATTCTACACATGAGGAAAAATGTTTAGAAAAAAGAACCATCTTGTGTGAAAAGATGTATTTTATTACAGGAGAAACGAACCAGTCGATCGATGACAAACCTCGTATCAGTATTAAGGACGTTTTAAAAAATCCGATCTTATTACCTTCAGATGAAGTTTTACCAAGAGAGATATTCGATAATTATATTGGCAATAATCGACATGACATGAATTTGGTTTCAGAATTCGATTCAATTGATGAGATTATTCAAGTTTTAAAATATTCTTCTATTGCTTCAATTTTACCAAGTAGTCAATTACCCGCAGATTTGAATGGCTTAAAAGTAAAGGAAATATTGGATAACCCCATTAATTATGAGTTATCACTGATATGGAATAAAAGCTTTTCTGATAAGAATAGAATTAATTCATTTGTGTTGGCTTTATCTGAAATTAATTATATAGAAAATTGTCCCGAATTTTTTATTCCCACTTATTTAACCTCTAATTCATAAGCAAAACTTATCAATAAACAGTAAAGATTATCTAATTGGATATGCTGTCATATTAAGACGTAAGCTTTTAAATAAAACGAAGTCTCAAAGAACTAAATCACTAAAAAATATAAGTATTATCAGTTTAGATATCAAACAGCTGGGCATTGGTATGAATTCGATAAAAATTCATGACCTCCTCCTATCTATCTGCTGTTTGCTAGCGGCATGGTTCATCCCATGCCGCGCTTTGATTTCGTTTATGTTAAGGAATATAAAATATAGAATTTTAAGAATTTTCCTTTTGATCTCGGGGAGATAAATTAATTATTTTTAGAGATTATCTCAAAACATTCTTCATAAAAATTAGAGGAGGAGGAAGTTGATGAGTAAACAATTAATAAAGAAATGGCTTATTGCTGTACTGGCATTGGGGCTATCTACCTCAGCACTTGCGAATGATGAAGTTCGTAAACTGAACGATAATCCTAACTACTGGGCTTTCCCAGGTGGTGACTACAATAACTGGCGTTATACCGAGTTGAATCAAATCAACACGGGCAATGCAAGTAAAATAGTTACAGCTTGGACATTCTCAACCGGCCGTCTACAAGGTCATG
>Ga0316204_10011325_pt1 | contig 11193 bp, 13 predicted proteins | sample 6monrhotite_MG_2_FD_205661 | JGI IMG/M metagenome (GOLD analysis project Ga0316204, IMG submission 205661) | Microbial mat bacterial communities from mineral coupon in-situ incubated in ocean water Damariscotta River, Maine, United States -... | ecosystem: Environmental > Aquatic > Marine >...
TTATTGAAGAGGCTATTCAAGAAATCGAATTTAATGAAGATTACTCTGAAATAAAACTACCTTTTGATAACTCAATAGTTAACATTACTGAATCAAAATCTAAAGATTTAAATACAATGCACATTGTATTTAAATCAAAACTGTCTAATGAAACTATTTCAGCTGTAATTACTACGACTAACTCAAATGGTAAATATAACACTTTAAGTTCAATTACTACAATTAATTTACCAAAAGGCCAGATTGTAATGGGCAATGATTCTATGAAATTAATTACGGCTAGTGATATTGTTGAAATTTCACTTAGTGAAGATTTATTAAAAAATAACTTCAATAACATGGAACGATTTCAAAAAATATATAACGACTTAGTTAATGAATCTGATTTCTTAGAATTTAATATGATTCTTAGCGAGTTTAAATCAGAAAACAAGAGCTTAGCTTGTTTTAGTGCAAGAGTTGCACAGGTATCTGCCAATTCTGCTTTAGCTATCGTCGTAGGAGCTACAGTTGTATCAGGGGGAACAGCTTCACCTATTACAGGACCTGCACTTGTAGCTCTTATCTCAGCTGTTGCTGGCGCAGATATGGCTGTTCAAACTCATTGTCGTCAATTTTAATTTAATTAGCTGAATAAAAATCCAAGAGTTTATTAAGCTCTTGGATTTTCAATTTTAGAGTTACAATTTCTGTATTCCATCATACCTTATTGCTATAATTTCCTTTATATTCTAACTTTTTCATCTATCATTCCTTATGTTAAATCCTCAAAAAAATATCATCAATACCCTTTTGTGATTAATCTTTATTGTTTCTGGTTGTGAATGAGTTGCTAGGTATATAAATCTAGGAATAAACTTTTAACAGAGCAAAATTTGTTACATTAATTGAATGGACTATTTATAAAAAGTCCATTTTATAAATTGAATAAACGACGATTGCGAGCTTAATTCATAGATATATTCAACCTATCCACTTTTTTGATTGAGCAAATTTTGCCAACCAAATAAGCAGAGCGGCAATAACAACAACCATTATTGGCATGATTGTGCTTCCAGGACCAAAAACAGCAAAAGAATCCTGAATAAAAAACGCATTATACATTTGGACCAAAATGGCGATAAATGACATGACTAAAACAGGTAGAGCTAAAGATTTTTTTAATACCAGCAGTAAACTACCTAATAGTCCACCAAAAACCGCAATGGCAAATGCCCCTTTAGCCCATGCTGGTGTTGCATTATGAAGATCCTGCTCAGCTTGACTCAATTTTAAAAAATCCTCGGCTGACATGGTCACACTCATAATATAAGCAGTCACTCCCATGGCATTCCAAATAATGGCTAACACAGCGACCACAGTAAACCAAGTCGCTGTTTTTGTTAAATTTGTCATATTTATTTCTCCTCTTTTTTTCAGTATATCATAAATTATTAATTATTTTAGCGATGTATATTAGTTATAGATTTAATAATATTGGTCATTTCAGATTAAATAAATGATAAATCTAAATCCTTTCAAAGCAATTAATCTTGTATAATTAACAGCAATTAAAATTGAGCTGTACTTATGTCAGGTGTTATTGCCATTGTTGTTTCATTAATTTTGTTAATGTATTTTGCCTACCGTGGTGTTTCTGTCATTATATTAGCTCCACTTTTAGCTTTATTTGCAGTTTTATTTGCTGGTGAATCATCGCAAATTATGGGCATATACACACAAGTATTCATGCAAGGAGCTGTTGGTTTTATTGCCAAGTATTTCCCTATATTTTTGCTTGGTGCGCTCTTTGGAAAATTGATGCAGGACTCTGGATCAGCTAAATCTATTGCCATCACAATTATTAAACTGGTTGGCCCCAAGCATTCAGCGTTGGCCATTGTTTTAGCTTGTGGATTATTGACCTATGGTGGTATATCAGCGTTTGTTGTTGCGTTTGCTGTGTATCCTTTAGCTGCAGCCTTATTTAAAGAAGCCAATTTACCTAAAGTCTATATACCTGCCACTATAGCACTGGGTGCTTTTACCTTTACCATGACTTGCTTGCCTGGCACTAATCAAATTCATAACATAATCCCCACATCCTTTTTTGGCACCAATATTTATGCCGCACCACTTATTGGATTAGTCTCAGGTGCTATCATTATGGTACTCGGAGTGATGTGGATAAACTACCGTATTCAACAATCACTATCATTAGGCTATGGTGTCAATCATAGCAATGAACCTGAAATACAAGATGAAACAAATTTACCTTCCTTCATCATTGCTATACTGCCTATCTTAGTTGTTATCGGCATGAATTTCTTATTCACTTTAGTTGTTATTCCAATGTGGGATAATAGCTATTTACTTGAATCTAAATTTGGTGCCATTAATCCTAATAAATTAACTGGCATATGGTCTATGATCATTGCTCTATTTTCAGCGAATATTTTTGTCATATTACTTAATTTAAGAAAATTTAAAGACCTTAACAAATCATTATCAGAGGGAGCCATTGGCTCCATGCTACCTACATTTAATACAGGATCTGAAGTGGGGTATGGCGCCACTATTGCTTCATTGGCCGCTTTTGCAATCGTAAAAGAAGCGGTTATTAATGTTTCACCAGGCAACCCAATGATTTCAGAAGTCTTAGCCATTAATGTTTTAGCAGGCATTACCGGATCTGCCTCAGGTGGCTTAACCATCGCACTTGGCGCTTTAGGCGATACCTACAATCAATTGGCTCAGTCTGCTGGTATTCCTCTTGAATGGATGCATCGATTGGCATCCATGGCCTCCGGTGGATTTGATAGTTTACCTCACAATGGCGCAGTGATTACATTACTGACTATTTGTGGCTTATCGCATAAGCAGTCTTACAAAGACATTGCCATGGTCTCCTTGGTGATACCTGTTATTATGGTTTTTAGTATGGCTGCCATCTTATCTATGATAAAATAAAATACTGATTTAAAAATATTACGAGGAAAACATAATGAGAGGAAGTTCTTTATTTTGGATTATTATTGCTGGCGCTGTGGCAATCGGAATTTGGCTGGTATCTTTGTATAATAAAATGGTCAAACGAAAGAACCATGTAGAAGATGGTTGGAGCGGCATTGATGTACAATTGAAACGCCGACATAATTTAATTCCTAACTTGGTTGAAACAGTTAAAAAATATGCCTCACATGAAAAAGATATCATGGAGTCAGTCACTAAATTACGTAACATGTCAAGTAACAAATCAGAGGTTTCAGTCAACCAAGAACAATTAATCAGCAAGGCACTTAGCGGATTAATGGTTCAAGTTGAAGCTTACCCAGATTTAAAAGCCGATGCGAATTTTCGTGACTTACAAAAGCAATTAGTAGAGATTGAAGATTAAATTCAACATGCTAGACGGTATTTCAACGGAGCTGTTCGGGAATACAATACATTGCTGCAGTCCTTTCCTGCTTTATTAATTGCACAAAAATTTGGTTTTCAAGAAGCAGAATTTTTTGAACTGGATGATAATGATATTGCTAGAGAAGCACCTAAAGTCGAATTGTAAATTAAGTCAACTATGAAAAACATCTTATTCATTTTATTATTATCTTGCATGACTGGATACAGTTTAGCCAGTGAAAATATTTTAAATTTTCATTCTCGTATACAAGTGCTAAATAATGGAGATATTCATGTCACTGAGACCATTGAAATCAATGTTGAAAATCGCAATATTCGTCATGGCATCTATAGAGATAGTCCCACTGTTTATCTTGGTTCATTTTTATCCCATCAAAAATTTAATGTTATCATTGTAGATGTAAAACTAGACCAAAAAAAAGTAGATTTCACCACTGAAAGATTGATCAATGGTCTCCGAGTAAAAATCGGCTCTAAAAATTATTATGTCTCCAGAGGCATTCATCAGTATCAAATTGAATATATTGCTAAACATCAAATTAAAACCTTTGATGGTAATGAAGGCCTTTACTGGAATGTTACCGGTACAGGTTGGATGTTTCCTATTGATAAAGCCAGTGTTGATATCTATTTCGACGATGATTCTCCTATATCAATAATAACTCAAGAAGCATGGACCGGAAGTCAAGGCAGTACAGATAAATACTACACCAGCCAAGTATTTAATGATCACATTCATTTTGAAACAAGTAAAAAATTAAGAAGCAACCAAGGCCTCACTATACAAGCTACATGGCCACAAGGTATCATTACAAATCCCCAAAGCCCCATATGGGTCTTTTTTAAAAATAATGTCTTTTGGTTTTCATCAATAATAATGCTCTGTCTTTATCCTTTGTACTTTTACAGAACATGGACAAGAGTTGGTATTGATCCACCCAAAGACCCCATTTATCCATTATTTAAACCCCCAAACAAAATATCTCCAGCAGCCATGCGTTTTGTGCGCAATAAACATAATGACAGCAAGGGGTTTTCTATTGCAGTAATGAATCTTGCAGTAAAAAAACATATCTCTATTGAACAAGTCAATAAAAAAGAATTTATTTTAACTAAACTCAAAAAATACAGTCATGAAAAACAATCACTATCTATAGGTGAAAGAGCGATTTATGATCATCTGTTTGCTAGAAGCAAAACTATTACCATCAAAAAAAACAAATACAATTCACGTGTTAAAACAGCTTCAAATATTCTCAACACAAGAATCACTAATGAACACCAAGCAGCCTTTTTCAAATCTAATGATAAGGTGTGGTTTTTAGGAGTTCTAATAAGTTTCATTGTTTTATTTTTCACATGGATACATTTCTTTAATTTATCTAGTTTTGCGCTTCCCTATTTAATAATGCCATCATTTGCAATTGTTATTTCTGCTGTAGCTTTATTCTTTACAGTAAAACCCATACAAAAAATATTGGTTGCAATCATTCCAGCGATTATTTTAATTATTATTACAATTAACCAATCCAATAAAGTGTATATTGCTTATTTGGTGGTCATTTGTTTTATTTTGATACTTAACGCCTTGTTTAACCATTTACTTCAAGCACCCACAGTTTTCGGACAAAAATTATTGGGTAAAATTGATGGTTTTAGAATGTATTTAAATACCGCTGAACAAGATCGCCTTGACTTAATGCATCCGCCAGAAATGACCCCTCAATTATTTGAAAAATACCTGCCTTATGCATTAGCTCTTGGCGTCGAGAATCGTTGGTCAGAACAGTTCAATAATGCAATGAAAATTAAAGGCAGTGAATATCAATCCTACCAACCCAGTTGGTATATTGGTAACAACTTTTCACAGACTAACTTTGCAGAAACTGCCACAGCTTTAGGTGCTGGGTTAGCCAGTACAGTTGTATCAGCTTCTACACCACCTTCTTCATCTGGAAGCAGCAGTGGTTTTGGTGGCGGTGGCTTTTCTGGCGGCGGTGGTGGAGGTGGTGGAGGTGGTGGTTGGTAATGCATTATTAAAATCCCAAAATAGTTATCTATGCTTGAATAAATCATTAATTTTTAAGATGCATAGTTCACGATTTTCGAATAAAAAAAGCCCATTCAATATTCAATTTTTTACTTATTTTAATTAATTTCATAAATAATAGTTAAAAAAGAGAATAAATCCTTGTTTAAAAGCAGACGTATACGTTAAAATCGCCGGCTCGTTGGGACAGACCAATGTTTTGTTGCGTCTGTAAGCATAAATATATAGAGGAAATCATGGTAACAATTAGATTATCACGTCATGGCGCTAAAAGAGCACCTTTTTATCACGTAGTAGCAGCGGACAAACGCGCTAAACGTGACGGACGTAACTTAGAAAGATTAGGATTTTTTAATCCTGTGGCACGTGGACAAGAAGACAGACTTAGACTGAACCTAGAAGGCATTGAAGCTTGGGTTGCTAAAGGCGCACAAGTATCTGATCGTGTTCAATCTTTAATAAAAGAAGCCAAAAAAGCTGCTTAAACTGTAAAGTTTAAAACATGAATAAAAACAGCCGGATATTAATTGGACAAGTATCTGGCTGTTTTGGTGTCAAAGGTTGGCTGAAAGTCTTTTCTTACAGCGACCCTAGAGAAAATATCACCACCTATGATAAGTGGATAATTGACGGAAAAACTTATGAGTCAATTCAATCCAAAAAGAACGGTAAATTAATTGTTGCAAAGCTTAGTGGCATTGATGACAAAGAAACTGCCCAGACTTTTATAGGAAAGAATATAGAAATTGAGTCACAACAATTGGCTGATTTAAATAATCAACAGTTTTATTGGCGAGATTTAGTTGGTTTAAATGTTTCAAATAAACAAGGCATAGATTTTGGTTCAATTAAATCCATGTTAGAAACAGGTGCTAACGATGTCATGATTATTAAAGGAAGCAATAAAGGTGATAAAGAAAGGTTAGTCCCTTTTATTATGGAAAAGACCGTAATAGAAGTCAGTTTAGAAAATGGCACTGTACTGGTAGATTGGCATGAGGATGATTAATGAAATTCACAGTCATCACAATCTTTCCAGAAATGGTAAAAAATGTTCTATCTTTTGGCGTCATAGGTAAAGCCATAGAAAAAGGATTGATTACTTTAGAAATCATCAACCCAAGGGATTTTAGTACAGACAAACACAATAGAGTTGATGACCGCCCATTTGGTGGTGGTGCTGGCATGGTCATGATGTATGACCCATTGGCTGCAACTGTTGAACATTTAAAACAGCATCACAAAGATTTTAGGTTAAGTTTTTTAAGCCCACAGGGTAAAACACTTAATCAAAACACAGTAAATGAGTTAACCAAACAGAAACATTTGGTTTTATTGTGTGGTCGATATGAAGGTATTGACCAAAGATTTTTAGATAAATACGTCGATGACGAAATTTCCTTAGGAGACTTTGTTATCAGCGGTGGAGAATTAGCAGCTGCCACAGTAATTGATGCGGTTGCCAGACAAATACCTAAAGTTTTGGGAGACAATGACTCAGCGAAAACTGATTCTTTTATGACCCCTAAGTTAGGTGCTCCACAATATACAAGATCAGAAGTTTTAAAAACAACAGGTGTTCCAGATGTTTTATTATCTGGCAATCATGCAAAAATCGCCAAGTGGCGAGATCAGCAAGCATTGAAAAACACTGAGCTAAAACGGCCCGACTTGTTATTTAAAAAACCTAAATAATTCATCAATGAATTTATAGGATTATACGAAAGCTGATACTTACGAGTATCAAAAAATAAAGTAAACTTAGTTTACTTTATTTAAAAAAAGAGTAGAAATACTCTAAAAACGGCAGAACCTCTGATTAATCGTTTAAGGCAACTTAAATTTGTAGAATGAACGTTCTGGATTGTTAAACTTTATTGGTATTAATCAAAAATGAGAACCAATAATTAAATTAAGGTAAATCGCAATGAGTGATATTATAAAACAGCTTGAAGCAGAACAAATGGGTAAAGATATCCCTACGTTTGCACCAGGCGACACCGTGATTGTTGGTGTAAAAGTAAAAGAAGGCAAAAGAGAGCGTGTTCAGAATTTTGAAGGTGTTGTTATTGCTAAGAAAAACCGTGGATTAAATTCTGCTTTCACAGTACGTAAAATTTCTTACGGTGAAGGCGTAGAACGTGTTTTTCAAACTTATAGCCCTATGATTGATAACATCGAAGTTAAAAGACGTGGTGATGTTAGACGCGCTAAACTATACTACTTACGTGGTCTAGAAGGACGTGCTGCAAGAATCAAAGAAAAATTAGCAACTAAATCTAACAAGAAAGGAGCATAATCATGGCTAGAGTCTGTCAAGTAACAGGAAAAAGACCCGTAACTGGTAACAATGTTCCTCACTCATTGAAAAGAACTAAACGTCGCTTCTTACCTAACTTACACTCACATAAGTTTTGGGTTGAAAGTGAAAATCGTTTTGTTAAATTACGTTTGACTTCAAAAGGAATGCGTATTATTGATAAAAAAGGCATTGATGCAGTTCTTGCTGATTTGCGTAAAAAAGGGTTAAAGGTGTAAATCATGCGTGAAAAAATTAAATTAGTTTCAACGGCTACACACGTTGGTGGAAAGAAAGATGGTCAAAAAACCGGCCATTATTACACAACCACAAAAAACAAAAAAACAACTCCAGATAAACTTTCATTTATGAAATATGATCCAGTTGTTCGTAAACATGTTGAATACAAAGAATACAAAATTAAATAAGTAATCTTTAACATTCACAACTATAAAACCCGCTATCTAAATTAGATATGCGGGTTTTTTTATTCATAAATATTAAGCTAATTATTTTCTTGATGATAGTTATTTTATAAAAATAATTAAGTGATTATGATAAAATATTTACCTATGAAAATCCCTGTATTAACTTATCACGCTACTAACATCTTTGGTAATGAATACCATACAAATGATCACCTTGCATTAACCCAAGATTTAAATATCATTTTAAAGCATAACATAACGATTATCTCCGCACATAATCTTGTAAACTGGATTAAAGGTGATTGTCAATTAGATGAATCAAAACAATATGTCGTGCTTACATTTGATGATGGATCAGAACTTGATTTCACAGATTGGACACACCCTACTTGTAAGTTTCAACAATCTTTTTATACTATATTGAAAAACCATAAAGATAGATCTAATACCTATGTTCATGCGACATCATTTGTCATTGCTTCAAACAAGGCCCGTAAAATACTAGAAGAAACATGCTTAGGTGGCTATCCTATGTGGGGTGATGAGTGGTGGCAAAAAGCTGAAGACAGCCAACTACTTTCGATTGAAAATCATTCATGGGATCATGTACACCCTACCTTAGATGAAGTAAAACAGATCAACAATTTAAAAGGTGATTTTAGTCAAATCAACTCACTTGAAGATGCGCACAGACAGATAGCTTTATCATCTCAATATATTGATAGCCAGATTAAAAATAAAAGGACTATCTTATTCGCATATCCATACGGAGATACAAACACGTATTTAACCGAAGAATACTTCCCTCATTCACAAACTGATATAATTGGTGCGTTTACATGTGAACCAAAGCATGCATCACAAACGAGTCACGCTTGGAAAATACCAAGATATGTATGTGGTTCAGACTGGAAATCACCAGAAGAACTTGAGTCCATTCTTTTAACTATTTAAAAAGCACCCAATTTGTGAATCATTTTTAACATTTTTTTCTTCTTTCGTTGCGACATAGGTTTATGAAAGTTTGCCACAAGATATTGATATTCAGTTTCTTTAAATCCCGCTGCCAAATCAACTTCTAATGCACGTGGATTATTAACATGTCCAAAGAATGCGTCACATTTATCTGCATAATGTGAAAAGCCAAATTTAAGCATATTGTATAAAATACCGCCGCTTTTACTTATGATTTCCCTCTGCTCTTCTGGAATCTGTCTGATAGCCTTGCCATCTGTTATGGCTCCTCCAACTAAGATGGTTTTTTTATAGGGTAAAAAACTGATATAAGATACTGGCATGAAATGGCCATTGGGGTGTTTATAAAAAGTAATCACATGATTAGTTAATTCCGGAGCATCTGATCCGAATTTATCATTAAATAGGTCATTGATAAAAAATTGCGCATTATCAACGAAAATTGGAGTGATAACGTCAAATAATTCAGATTGATAGTGTGACATACAGAAAGATAGTTAAGAATATTAGTAAATGATACATTTAGTCATATCACATTAAAAGTTAAAACAATCAATTTTGCTAAAATCTATATATACTTGAATTCCTTCTATTTAATATTTTCAATTTATTTATAATTATTAAAGTATAACATATTGTTTTCATTGTTATTTTTTAACATTGCTTTATTAAGTAAATTTATATCAATTATACCCAAGCTGCTTAAATCATTATTTTCCAATAATCGATTTATTTTAAATATTATATAATTTTTCTCTTGACTCTTATTTTTAACTAAGAGACTATACTCGCAACAACAAACAAAAATTTAATTGATAACTAGAAAATTAGAAAAATGAACTTAAACCAAAATATTATTATTGTCGTCATTATTATTCTTGCACTTATGCGGTGAGAATGGCGCACAATTGGATTTTCCAAAAAGCCCTTCTCAAAACAAGAGAAGGGCTTTTTTTTTACTTGAATGATTTACCCAGAACTTAAGAGAGCTAAAACATGTACTACGATAAAAATACAACCATCTACTTAAATGGCCAATGGATAAAAGCACAAGATGCAACTACGGGCTTATATCAACAATCTTTTCATTATGGCAATGGAGTCTTTGAAGGCATGCGCTCTTACAAAACAGACAATGGAGCAAAAGTCTTAAAGATTAGAGAGCATTTTGAAAGGCTGCTCTATTCTGCTGAAAAGATGTACATCAACCTTAACTATACTGTAGATGAATTAACCGAAATTTGTTATGAACTATTAGAAAAAAACAACATGCAAGACGCTTATATTAGGCCACTGGTCTATACCGATGAAAATATGGGCTTACAACCTGAAAGCAGTGCAAATTTATTTATGTGCGCTTGGGAATGGGGAAAATATTATGATAAAGCCGCCAAAGTAATGACTTCTCCTTTTCGCCGTCCTGATCCCAAGTCTTGCCACGTAGAAGCTAAAGTAACAGGCCACTACACAAATTCATTAATTGCCATTAAAGATGCCAAACAAAAAGGCTTTGATGAAGCCTTGTTATTGGATGGTCATGGATTTGTAGCAGAGGCCACTGGTGCAAATTTCTTCTATCAAAAAGACAATACATTATTTACCGCTCCAAGAGGAAACATAATGCCTGGTATCACACGTTCTTTAGTCATGGATCTAGCAAAAGAAAATGGTATTAAAGTTGAAGAGAAACATTTTACTCCTGATGAAGTATACAATGCTGATGGTGCTTTTTTTACGGGAACGGCTGTTGAAATTAACGCCATTGAGTCCTTAGATGAGAAAACATTTAAAAAAGATTGGCGAGATACTTTTGGACATGAGTTACATCAACAATTCAACCATTACGCCAGAAGTAATGGCTAACTGAATTTTAATTATGAAAAAAGAACTCAATAAATACTCAAAAGCTGTGACTCAAGATCCAACTCAGCCGGCTGCAAAAGCCATGTTACATGCCATAGGGCTTAGTAACACTGACTTAAAAAACCCAATAGTTGGCATAGCAAGTACAGGTTATGATGGTAACCCATGCAATATGCACC
>Ga0316204_10011326_pt1 | contig 11193 bp, 10 predicted proteins | sample 6monrhotite_MG_2_FD_205661 | JGI IMG/M metagenome (GOLD analysis project Ga0316204, IMG submission 205661) | Microbial mat bacterial communities from mineral coupon in-situ incubated in ocean water Damariscotta River, Maine, United States -... | ecosystem: Environmental > Aquatic > Marine >...
CCAGGGCGAACTGTCGGCGTTGACGGCATTTGATGAGGCACTGGCCCGAGGTGCGGATGCTGAAGAGGCCTTGTCCGCAGCGATCAGCGCCGCAGAATCCATTGGTGGCCCGAGCGGCCTTGCTGACAGCCCGCCTTCTCTTGTTCAGACGGCAGTCCTTGATGATATAGACCGGTTTGTCGGTATCGCGCCCGAGGAGCGGCCCATTGAAGAGGTTCCCCGCCAGCAGACCACAGACGCGACGCCTTACGCCCCGCCACCACCACAGCTGTCTCTTGGGCGCCTGAACGGAGTTGGCCTTGGCGGCGCCCTTCTTGCGGACCCGGCATTTGGGTTCGGGTTTACGTTCTCTTTGGATGCGGTGCCGATTTTCAAACCAGGTAGTAGCGCTCTGGCACAGGCTGATCGCAATGACCCTGTGGACACGACGCCCGACGTGGATACGGTTACGTCTTATGCGGGCTCTTCAGGAGCCGACTTTCTGGTGGGAACGTCGGCGGTGGAAATTTTCGGATCGAAAGAGGGCGCTGATTTTATTTATACGGACCTGCCCACCAACTATGATTCCGCCAACCATTCGGCAGCTAGTCCCCTGAGCAATCCGGTCTTTTCCGCCAGTGGCGGTAATGACATCGCGTCCGCCGGCTCCGGTGACGATAGCATCTGGGGCGGTGCTGGTGATGACCAGCTGCACGGTGATGTACCCGATTCATCATCCGCGCTTTTTGCTGAATTCTCGTTCCCGCTGGGCCTGACCACGGGTGGCAATGATGTGATTGATGGCGGCGCGGGCAACGACACCTTGTGGGGTGGCGATGGCGCCGACACCCTGATTGGTGGCGAGGGCCTGGACACGCTTTATGGGGATGCCGGGGTGGATAGCCTTTACGGCGGTAGCGGAACAGATAATCTATTTGGCTATGCGGGAGACGATGTCCTGTCGGGTGGTGTTGGTGATGACACACTGGCGGGGGGCGATGGTGCGGATAGCTTTGAGTTCTCCGGCGGTAGCGGTGCCAGCGCCTTCGATAAGGCCCAGTCTCTCGGCACCGATACGATTTCTGACTACTCAGCAACGGACAGCGACACCCTTGCCCTTGCGGACAATGATTTCGGGCTCGGCAACAGTGGTGCCCTGACAGCCGGATCGGATTATTTTGAAACCACATCGCTGACTTTGGATGCCAGCGGCCAGAACATGTCGGGCGGCGTTGCCAGTGCCGGGATTGTCGTCGTCGGTGCAAATTCGGGCTCCGACGGCGTTGCTGTCTATTACACCGATAACGCGGCGGCCATGACCAACCTGAATTCCTATCAGATTGCCGATGTCATCAGCGCCAATGCCTCTGATTTCGAGGCCGCCGACTTCCTGCTAAAATAAACCGCAGACCACCTTTTGGCGACCGGGCTCAGCCATAACGCCGGTTCCATAATCCCTAACCAGCCGCCCGAAACTGAACCGGTGCAGGGCCTCGCGCCGCCTCGAGCCTGCGATAGGACAGCGCCTCGGCGATATGATGGCGGCGCAACGTCTCGCTCTGGTCCAGGTCAGCGATGGTCCGACCGACCCGCAAAACCCGGTGATAGGCGCGTGCCGACAACCCAAATCGTTCAGCCGCCTCGACCAGCAAACGTTTGGCCAGGTCATCAGGTTTGGCAATGCGCTCCAGCCACTTGCCATCGGCATCGCCATTGTTACGAATTTTCGTTCCCGCACCCAGTTGTTTAAGCCGCTGGAGTTGTAGGGCCCGCGCCCGCGCCACCCGGGCGGCGACCTCAACCGACCCTTCGGCAGGCGGCGGAAGTGCCAGGTCAGCGACCCTTACCGCAGGCACGTCGATGTTCAGGTCAAACCGGTCGAGAAGCGGGCCGGAAATGCGATTCTGGTAACTTTCGGCACACCGCGGTGCGCGCGAGCAGGCCCGCATGGCATCGGCGAGATGGCCGCACCGGCAGGGATTCATGGCGGCGACCAGCTGAACCCGCGCTGGGTAGGACACATGAGCGTTGGCCCGGGCGATGGTCACGGTGCCGGTTTCCAGCGGCTGGCGCAGGGCCTCAAGTGCGCCCCGATTAAACTCCGGCAGTTCATCGAGAAACAAAACACCCAGATGGGCCAGCGATATCTCTCCCGGTCGCGCCTTGTTGCCACCACCGACAAGGGCGGCGACTGACGCCGAGTGATGCGGGTCGCGGAAGGGTCGACGGACTGCCAGTTCACCGTCTTTGAGCAGCCCAGCCAAGCTTTGGATCATGCTGGCCTCCAGGATTTCGGATGCGTCCAGAGGCGGCATCAGTCCCGGAAGGCGGGCCGCCAGCATGGACTTCCCGGACCCCGGTGGCCCAACCATCAACAGGTTATGCGCTCCGGCGGCAGTGATTTCCAGGGCCCGTTTGGCGGTTTCCTGGCCCTTGATTTCCATGAGGTCGATGTCCGGGCGATCATTCTCTGGCGCCAGACTGTCTGCATCAACCGGCTGTAACGGGCTGAGTTGCTGGGCACCCTTGAAATGATTGATCAGGGCCAGCAGGCTCGGCGTCGCCAGACCATCCGGGTGGCCAGCCCAGGCGGCCTCACGGGCCTGCCGGACGGGGCAAATCAATGCCTTGCCAAGGCCGTTGGCGTGAACGGCAGCTGGCAGAACACCGCTGACCGGTAACAGTTTGCCGTCCAGCGTCAGCTCACCAATCGCAGCAAACGGCGACAGGTCTTCTGACTCCAGCACCCCCATTGTGACCAGCAGACCCAGGGCGATGGGAAGATCATAATGGCTGCCTTCCTTTGTCAGGTCGGCGGGAGACAGGTTCACCGTAATGCGCTTATTGGGCAGGGCCAATCCCATGGCGTGCAGCGCCGCCCGTACCCGCTCGCGGCTTTCACCTACTGCCTTGTCGGGGAGCCCGACCACGGAAAACGATGGCAGCCCCGACGAGGTCTGGACCTGAACCTCGACATCAACCACCTTAATGCCCTGAAACGCCACCGTCGATACATAAGCAACCATTACGTGCTCCTTCTATTTTGCACAACCTAAACGTATAGACAGCCAAAAGAGCCTTCAACCAATCATGGGTTGCAAAATTCGAGATAACAAAGAGGCGCTATGTTGGGTGAACACCCATTGTCCCATTAGAAATATAACTTGAGCATGATCCGTTGACTGGAAACCAAAAACATTACATCCTTAATTTGAGAAGCCTAAAATGAAATACACTTTAGAACTGCAGGCCTGTCGATGAACCTAACTTTGGTACCGCTGAAACGAGCCGCCCTGCTTGGTTTGGTTGCCGCGGGTATGTTGTTTGGCGTATCCCCGACCTATGCGCAGCAGGCCCCTAATTTTGATAAGGCCCCTCAGGTAATCAAGATATTCGAAGCTATTGTAAGCTATCCATTGCCGAGCTGGATCAAGCCTCCAATTAGCCTGGATCAGAGTGAGTATTACAAAAACCAGCAGGGTCCCTCATTCTTGCTAGGGCAAATTCCGAAGGGAGAGAAATTTGAGAGCTGGTCCCGACTGTATGCGGTTCACGGCGTTATGGTTAAAAACGGCCAAAATATTATGCTGGATAACTACGCGATTTTAAATTTTGGACCGCTGATCAAGGCCTGTGGGAAAGAAAATATATCCTTACAGCGAATACATCAGTCCAAACATTCTCAGTCATTTGTCGTTCTGTGTCAGGATACACCGCATGCACAGGCAGGAAATGGATACGGGCAGGGTATCGGTGAGGTTGGGTTGTTCAGGTTTATAAAATTTAAAAATACATTCATCAAAGTATATCAGGAATGGCGAGGCCAAAGCTTTGATTCTACCAATAACACCACCTGGCCTGTATCGCAGGAAGAGCTCAAGACCATGATCCGACGATTTGGATATATCAAGGTTGCCCCAACGCTCAAATAACCTTCAAAATTAATGGGCGAGCCAGCTTTTCCAAATTTTAGTGGTTCACGCGATTACCCCTACCCCAACCTCTCCTCAATGGCATCCCAGATATCGACCTCAAGCTTGACGTTGTCGAAGCCGTTGACCTCCTGAATGCCGGTCGGCGAAGTGACGTTGATTTCGGTCAGGTAACCGCCGATCACATCGATGCCGACAAAAATTAGGCCACGGGCCTTCAGGTCAGGACCGATGGTGGCGCAGATGTGGTGTTCGCGCTCGGTCAGCTCGGAGCGTACTGCCCGCCCGCCAACATGCATGTTGGAGCGCGCCTCGCCTTTCTGCGGGACCCGATTGGTGGCGCCCACGGGCTTGCCGTCAATCAGGATAATGCGTTTGTCGCCGTCGCGAACTTCCGGCAAATATTGCTGGACCATCAGTGGCTCGCGATTGATACCGGCAAACATTTCCAGCAGTGAATTCAGGTTTTCATCACCGGGCGAGATATGAAAGACCCCGGCTCCGCCGTTGCCGAACAGCGGCTTGACGATGATGTCCTTGTGTTCGTCGCGGAAGGCCCGAACGGCAATCGGGTCGCGGCTGATCATGGTAGGGGCCAGCAGCTCCGGGTAGCGCAACATGAACAATTTTTCCGGCGCGTTGCGAACCTCGGTGGGGTCATTGACGACCAGCGTTTCAGGGTGGATCAGGTCAAGCAGGTGGGTTGCCGCAATATAGGACATGTCAAAGGGTGGGTCCTGGCGCATATGAATGACGTCAATATCGCCGAGATCAATCCACTCCAGCTCACCCAGGGTATGATGGTTGCCCGCTTCGTAGCGGACCTGCATCTGTTCCGCCCGCGCCATCACCCGCCCGTCTTTCAGGGTCAGGTTCTGCGGCTCATAGTGCCAGAGCTCGTAGCCGCGCGCCTGCGCCTCCAGTGCCAGCACAAAGCTGCTGTCGCCGGTGATGTCGATGCTGCTGATATGGTCCATCTGAAAGGCCGCTTTACGGACCATGGGAATCTCCTGTGGTAATTGGGTCAGGCCTAATTTAGGCGCTGGCGAAGTTCCTGCAAGAGCACAGACGTTCCATAGCGCACATCCCTATGAAGGCCGAGTTTTAAATATTGCTCCAATGCAGCGATGGCGTCGGCAACGTTATCGAGGCGACTGTGCAGTAATCCGCACTCACGCCAGAGATCGGCCTCTTTCGGGGCAAACAACAGCATGGTTTCGATCACCTGAACCGCATCCGTCAGCCGGTCTTCACGAAGCAGGCGCCCACGAACGTTGCCTTGTAGCCGAATCAAAACCTTACGCGCCGACATTTCCTCGTAGTGGCGCGGTTTCAGTTCCGCGTGATTACCGGAAAGAGCTTTCAGCATGTCGCGCAGGTCTTCGGCCGACAGCACGCGCCCACCGGAAAACGGGTCAATAATCAGGCGCTCACCCAGATGCTCGAGCCGGACCAGAAACCGTCCGGGAAAATCAAGGCCGTCGGCCACCCACCCCTGGGCACGCGCAGTCACCAGATAAAGTATACCAAGTGTCACCGGCAAACCGGACCGGCGATCAATAACCCGGGTCAGGTTGGCGCCCTCCGGATCGTGAAAGGCCTCCTCAGTACCCGTGTAGCCATAGCGCCGGTGCAGGATTTGCGTCAGTGCCTCCACTCTGTCTTCGATTTCGGGTTCAGGATCAAGGCCGTGCAGGAAATTAGCCACCTCATCGCCCAGCGATTTTAAGTGGCGGCGGTAAGGGTCAAGATTAACGCCCGGCCGGTCAATCGACCCCAGGACCAGGGCCGTCTCAATCAGACATATCTCGTCATCGGCCAGATTTCCGGCCTCTACGAGGCGGTTGCAGATGTCTGCAGTCGGTTTCACGATCCCGCTTTCTTGATCTGCATGTGGCTGATAACCCGTTGCACACCACCGATCTCCCTGGCTCGCGCAATCACCCGGTCGAGCTCTCTCTGGCTCTGCGCAAGGCCGATCAGATAAATGATGCCGTTGACCGTTTCGATATTGTAATTAATGGCTTGAACGTCCCGATCAAAGGTCAGCGAAGAGGTCAGCTGTGCCGTGATCCAGGAATCCTTGGCGACGTCAATGAGCCCAACGTCGGATATCTGAATCTCGTTCAGCACGTCTTTGACTTCCTTGACTTTCCAGGCCAGCTGAATGGCCTCGGCCCGGAACTCCTCGGTGGGCACGGTGCCGGTCATCAGAACCCGTGATGCATAAACCTCAACGGCGACGCCGAGCGCCAGTTTTTCATGGGTGTCGACAAGACCGAGTCTGATCTTGGTGGCGATGGTGGTGTCGCTGGCGATGGTCTTGGCGGTGCGCTCTTCAAGTGCCGCGACGCCTGCCGTCGCTCCCGCACCGACAACAATACCGGCGCAGCCCGATAAAGCGCCGCCAACCAATCCGGCAATAATGAGGACCCTTGCCACCCGTCCTGCTCCAGAGGTCGATGCCCATCGATTTAAGCTATCAATCATGTTGTTATCCTGTTTCAGATCCAGCGAATAGGCCATTCTACCGCTGCTCATAACGTCCTGAAAAGGGCATTGATCACAGCTGGTGCGATTCGGCTCGCCACGCCCCCCTGATCTGCCGAGGAAGCGCCCACGGGTGCACCAATACCAAATCGAACCGCATGTCATGATCAGCAAAGGTCTGGTTCTGCTGAACAAAGGCCAGCGCTGCCCGGGTGATGCGCTGTTGCTGTTTTGAAGATACGGGCTGGTCGCCCACCCCTGCTGCCCGCCTCGACTTAACCTCGACAAAAACCAGAACGTTGCCGCGGCGGGCGACCAGATCGATTTCACCGACGGGCGTTTTGAAACGCGAAGCCAGAATGCGATAACCCTTCAGGCGCAGCGTCCAGGCCGCCAGTGTCTCACCCAAATGACCGAACCGAAAGGCCCGGCGGCGGGCAAGTCGGTCGTTCATTCTGTCTCTGACTTCAGTTCCAGCGCCCGATTGTAAATCTGGCGCCGTGGCAGGCCCAGTTCTTTCGCCAACACCGAAGCGGCTTCCTTGACGGCCTGTGTCTTCAGCGCCTCAAGGATCAGTTGATCGAGAGCCTCACCTTCAGGCATGCTTTCTGCTGCGGGTTGACCGACCACCAGGGTTACCTCACCCTTGGGCGCACCGTTTTCAGTATAATAATTCGCCAATTCCGCCAGACTGCCGCGACGCACCTCTTCATACAGCTTGGTCAGTTCACGGGTCATGGCGGCGGGACGGTCCCCCAGTATATCGCCCATATCGGTGAGGCTGGCAGCAAGACGCTTTGCTGATTCCAGAAACACCAATGAGCCGGGGATGTCGGTGAGACCTGAGAGGGCCTTGCGCCGTTGCCCCGTTTTATTGGGTAAAAACCCCTGAAAGAAAAATCGGTCCGTCGGTAGTCCCGACAGCACCAGGGCACACAGCACCGATGAGGCCCCGGGCAGCGTGGTCAATGGAATACCCTCTTCAACGCAGGCCTCTACCAGTCTGTAGCCGGGATCAGAGACCAGTGGTGTGCCGGCATCGGAAACCAGCGCCACACTCTCGCCATTTTTTAGGTGTTCCATAATCAGCGGGCGCATGCGTTTGGCGTTATGTTCGTGATAGGCCAGCAGGGAATTGGAAATCTGGTGATAGCTGAACAGTTTTCCAGTGACCCGGGTATCCTCGCACAACACGACGTCTGCGCCCCGGAGTACTTCGAGGGCGCGCAGCGTAATGTCGCGGGCGTTGCCAATGGGTGTGGCGACGATGTAAAGACCGGGCCCCGGTTTTGGTGGCGATGGTTTACACGCCGCCTCTGCCTCGTTAGGTTTTATGTGTTCCGCGTGAGCGGCAAGATCGTTGGTTGGCACTGTGAGGATTTCCCCCGTTCCATGTCAGGCGCTTCATTACTTAGACCGTTTCCGCGATCACTGCTAACTCTGCTTGCCGTTGGCACACTGGCATTGTCAGGCTGTCAGTCTCAGCAAAATAATGAGGCATTGCAAGTCGAGGCTCGAAATCAGGCCCTGAAAGCCGCCGCTGAACAGGCGAGCCGGCGCCTCCCACCCTCACAACAAAAACCCCCTGTTGCCGGGTCCAGATTGCCACCGGAACCCCCAAAAGAAGTCGTTGCCGCCGCCCCCGTGCTTGAGTCCGTGCCAAAGGTGCCGTCGTTTCTGCCCTACCTGCAGGGCCGGGCGGGGGCCGCCGAGACCAGCCAGCCGCAGTATGCTCCGGTGCCGCCACCGGCCACATCCGATACCGTACGGGTGGCTTTGATGCTGCCATTGTCTGGGCGTAATGCTGCCATTGGCAAGGCGATGCTGAATGCCGCGCAGTTGGCGGTGTTTGATTTTGCCGACCCGCGGTTCGAGTTATTGCCCTTGGATACCAAGGGCACACCTCAGGGTGCCGCCCGTGCCGCACAAAACGCCGTCGGTGACGGCGCATCGCTTATCCTCGGCCCCTTATTGGCAAAATCAGTTGGTGCCGTAGCCCCGGCAGCACGGGCCGCAAACGTACCGGTTATTGCCTTCTCCAACGACAGCTCCGTTGCTGGCCGAGGGGTTTATACGATGGGCTTCCTGCCCTCTGCCCAGGTCGCCCGCGTGACGCGTTATGCCAGCCAGAGAGGCGTGACCCGTTTCGCCGCCTTGGCACCCAACAACACCTACGGAGTCCGTGTGGTTAATGCCCTGAAACTCACTGCGGCGTCACTTGGTGCCGTCGTTGTGCAGGTTCAGTATTATGACCCGTTCGCTCAGGACTTCACTGACCCGGTTCGGGTTCTCGCCAATTATGACGAGCGCCGTAAAATGCTTCTGGATCAGCGAAAAGAGCTGAAGGCCGAAGGTGGAGAAGTGGCGGAAAAAGCCCTAAAAAGGCTGGAAAACCTGCAAACTATCGGCGACCTGCCCTTCGAGGCCCTGCTGGTCGCCGATGGCGGCAAACGTCTGCAGGCGGTTGCCGCCTTGCTGCCGTTTTACGATATTGACCCGGGAAAAATCCGGATGCTTGGAACCGGTCAATGGGACGAACCCGGCATCGGCAAGGAGCCGGCCCTGATCGGCGGCTGGTTTGCCGCCCCCCCGCCCAGCGCCCGCAAAGAGTTTGAGGTCCAGTATCAGGACACCTACGCCAGCACGCCGCCGAGACTCGTCACCCTGGCCTATGATGCAACCGCCCTGGCCGCCGTGCTGTCCGCCGGTGACGGCTTTCCGGATTTCTCTGCCCGGACCTTTATCAGCCCCAGCGGGTTCTGGGGCCGTGACGGTATCTTCCGGTTCGAGCCGTCCGGTACGGCTGAGCGCGGCCTTGCCGTTCTGGAAATCGGCCGTGACGTCAATACCGTCATTAGCCCGGCGCCGGACTCATTTGAGCAAGCGATTAACTAAGCGCCGGGCTTAGGCCAGCAGCGCCTTGATCACACCGTTCAGGCGCAACCGCCCTTCTGGCGTTACCGTTAGATAATCCCCTGAGCGCACCAAAACGCCGCCTTCAATCAGGCGCGCCTGACCCTGTTCGTCGATCACGTCGGCCAGCGCCAGATTGGTCTGCTCGGCGATGGTCGACGTATCAAACCCGCCACATAACCGGAGGCCCATCATGACCAGTTCCTGGGCCCGGATTTCGGGGGCCAGCTCCCGGCGTTTGCCAGTACCGTGAGATTTGGTTTTGACGGCGGCGAGCCAGGCTTCGGGGTTGTGAATTTGGTGTGTCGCCTGCGTCAGGCCCTGATGGCTGATCCGACCGTGTGCCCCGGGGCCGATACCGATGTAATCGCCGCCTCGCCAATAGGTCAGGTTATGGCGGCATTCTCGCCCCGGTTCGGCGTGGTTGGAAATTTCGTAGGCCGGGCGCTTGGCAGCCTCCATCAGGGTCTGGGTCAGCTCGTAGAGGTCCGCCGCCCTGTCGTCATCCAGGGTTTCGATGTTGTCGCGGTAAAACGGTGTGCCGGGCTCGATGGTCAGCTGATAGAGCGACAGGTGATCCCCGGCCAACTCAAGCGCGTCTGCAAGTTCTTTCCGCCAGTTTTCAGGACTCTGGCCGGCTCTTGCGTAAATCAGATCAAAGGAAAACCGATCGAAACAATTACCGGCAATGCCCAGTGCGGCCCTTGCCTCATTTGCCGAATGGCCCCGTCCGAGAAATTTCAGTACATCATCATTTAAGGACTGCACGCCAATCGATACCCGGTTAATTCCCGCCGCCCGGAAGTTGCGGAACTTTTGGGCCTCGATTGATGTTGGATTAGCCTCAAGTGTGACTTCAAGGTTATTGTCCAGCATCCAGTAAGTGCTCAATTTATCGAGCAATCTACCGACTGTCTCCGGAGCCATAAGTGATGGTGTGCCGCCCCCGAAAAAAACACTCGTCAGCCGTCGGTCCGAAGTCTCCGTGCCATAGTGATCAAGCTCGTCGAGAAGGGCATCGCGCCACTGGGCCTGATTAACCCCGCCCTGCACATGGCTGTTAAAATCACAGTACGGGCACCTCGACAGGCAGAAGGGCCAGTGAATATAAAGGGCAAAGCCGGGGTCTGGTGCCGCCATGAATTTCCTTATTGAAAGCAGGCCGTGACCAGTTGGCGAAAAGCGTCGGCGCGATGGCTGATCCGGTGCTTTTCCGCGGGCTCGAACTGGCCGAAGGTGATCTCACGTCCGTCCGGGCGGAACATCGGGTCGTAACCAAAACCTTGATTGCCACTGGGCGGCCAGACAAGGCTGCCGTCGACCCGACCCTCGAAGACCTCGAGGTCCCCATCCGGCCAGGCCAGGGCCAGGGCGGCGATAAAGTGTGCGGTCCGGTCCGTCTCTCCATCGAGTTTTTCATTGATCGTCCGCATGGCCAGATCAAAATCCTTGTCGGGCCCGGCCCAGCGCGCCGAATAAATGCCGGGATCACCGCCAAGCGCGTGGACACAAAGCCCCGAATCATCGGCCAGGGCGGGCAGTCCGGACCCCTGTGCTGCGGCGCGGGCCTTTATTTCTGCGTTGGCAATGAAGGTCGTTCCGTCCTCAATGGGTTCCGGCAGGCCGAGATCACTGGCCGATACGACCCCGACACCGAAGTCGCTGATCAGATCAGCAATTTCCCTGACTTTGCCGGGATTGTGGCTGGCAATGACCAGTTTCTTGTCGTTGAAATGCCGGGCCATGGGTCAATCGAGTCCCAGCGCGGCCTTTTGATGGACACTCAGCTCGTCGACACCCTTCTGGGCCAGCGCCATCAGCTCGAGGAAGGCGTCGCTGGAGAACGGTTTGTCTTCGGCTGTTCCCTGAACCTCGACAA
>Ga0316204_10011328_pt1 | contig 11192 bp, 10 predicted proteins | sample 6monrhotite_MG_2_FD_205661 | JGI IMG/M metagenome (GOLD analysis project Ga0316204, IMG submission 205661) | Microbial mat bacterial communities from mineral coupon in-situ incubated in ocean water Damariscotta River, Maine, United States -... | ecosystem: Environmental > Aquatic > Marine >...
TCAACGCGCTTGTTCCACCATTCCTTCTCGGCCTTGAACTCATCAACGCGCATGGGTTTGGTTTTGCTGTAGCTTTTGTATCCCTTTGGGTAAGGATGCTCATAGTACCAAATCTCTTTGGTTGGTTCGCCCTTGGTGAAGAACAGCAGATTGGTCTTAATGCTGGTGTAGGGGTTAAACACGCCCTTTGGCAGGCGTACGATAGTGTGCAGATTACACTCTGATAACAACTTCTCCTTGATGCGAGTTTTAATGCCTTCACCAAACAGGGTGCCATCGGGCAGAACAACCGCTGCGCGGCCATTCTTCTTTAGCAAGCGCATGATAAGCACCAGAAACAGGTCAGCCGTTTCACGGGTTTTAAAGCTGCCGAAGTTGCTCTCAATCCCGTCCTCTTCCATGCCACCAAAGGGCGGGTTAGACAGGATGATATCAACCTGATCTTTCTTGCCGTAATCCTTTAGGGGGCGCTTCAGTGTATTGTCGTGGCGGATATTGTTGGGCACATCAATACCATGCAGCATCATGTTTGTTGTCGCCAGCAAGTGTGGCAGCGCCTTTTTCTCAACTCCCCTTACAGACTGTTGCAGGATTTCAATGTCCTTGCCTTTTATCTCATCACTATCAGCCTTATAGTCAATAGCGTGGGTTAAGAAACCGCCTGTACCGCACGCTGGGTCCAGCACTGTTTCTTTCAGCTTGGGCGCTATCATTTCCACCATGAACTGGGTGACGGCACGGGGGGTGTAGAACTCACCTGAATTCCCTGCGCTTTGCAGGTCTTTCAGTAGCTGTTCGTAGATGTCACCAAAGGTATGTTGGTCGTCCGTGTTGTTGAAATCAATCTCGTTCAGCTTATTGATCGCTTGGCGGATCAGTGTGCCTGATTTCATATAATTGTAGGCATCTTCAAACACATTACGGATGACCGTCGCACGAGCCTTTTCTTGGCCAGTGGAATGCAGGTCTTTTAGCGTGGGGAACAGATCATTATTGATGAAGTTCAGCAGGGTTTCGCCCGTAATGCCTTCTGGGTTAATCGCCCATGAACTCCAACGCAGATCTGCTGGCATTGGCGAGGTATATGGCTTGCCATTAATTTCAGCAAGGGTGATCAGTTCTTGCTCTTTATCATCAAGGATTTTCAGGAAGAACATCCAGACAAGCTGACCAATACGCTGTGCATCGCCATCAACACCCGCATCCTTGCGCATGATATCCTGAATGGATTTTATAACACCCGAAACATTCGCCATACCTAGTTACGCTCCCCGGAAAATTTCATTCTGCAGCTCTTTTATGGCTGTTTTATACCCGTTCGTTCCACCAAATATACCCTTAATAATCTCAAGCGGAGTTCCCATGTCACTAATTGGCTTGAGCTGTAGGACTTGGCCACTTTCAAGCGGCTCCAAGCCTTCATCGGCATATTTATCTAGTAGCGCTTCAAGTACGGCACGCGCTTGACCTTCATATTTGGCGAAGTAGTTGCGCTTTTTGACATTTTTCGCTCGTTCAGCACGTGTTAGTGGGGGCTGTCCATATGCCACATGGCAAATGAGATCGAAGACCCCCATATCCTCACCGCCATCAACTTCCTCACGCAGGCCTTCAAAAATAATACCTTGCTCTTCCAGCTCTGTGATCAGGACATGCTTCCGGTCTTCATCCGACCAGCGCTTAATGAAATCGTCGAGGGTTTTATAGTCCGCCTTCATCGCCTTTTCGGTTAGGAGGCTTAGGCTGTCGGTCATTAGCTTGCCGTCAGCATCAAGATATTGCAGGCGCTTGGCCAGAACCTGCACTCTTACATCATCCAGATAGAACTTCTTTGGACCCGGAGGCGGAGGCGGCGATGTCGGACCTGTAGGTCCATCTTCACCTTCTGGGTCGCCCGGCCAATCATCGTCGGTGGTACCGCCATCATCGCCGCTGTCAGTATCTTCTTCATCTGGGGGCGTCACAGGATCATCAGGGCCGGGCTCATAAATTTGCACCGGGTCACCATCAAAATCAGGGTCAGCGAAAAGCTCTGTCGCTCGTTTGAAGTCCATGATGGTGAAATACTGTTTGCCGTAATCTTCATCAATTCGGGTACCACGGCCAATGATCTGCTTAAACTCTGTCATGCTCTGGATGCGTTGATCAAGTACGATGAGTTTACATGTTTTAGCATCTACGCCAGTGGACAGCAATTTCGATGTGGTCGCGATAACGGGGTATGTGCTCTCCGGGTCAATAAAGTTATCAAGCTGTTCCTTGCCCTTCGTGTCTTCGCCCGTGATGCGCATAACATAACGGTGGTTCTTGGATACTTCATCCGCATTTTCATTCGCAATGGCTTGGCGCATACGGTCTGCATGTTCTTGGTCTTCACAAAAAATAATCGCCTTATCAAAGCGATCTGTGGCCTTCAGGTATTCTGTGATTTTCTTTGCTACCAATACAGTGCGCTGATCCAAAACAAGCTTGCGGTCAAAATCACGCTGATTGTAGATGCGGTCTTCTACCTCATAACCGTGCTTATCCAGCTTACCTTTTTCAGGGCGATAACCCACAAGGTCTTTATCAAGATCATACCGGAGAACCTTGTAGGGTGCGAGGAAGCCGTCTTCGATACCTTGCTTCAAGCTGTAGGTATAAATCGGCTCATTGAAGTAATCGATATTGGAAACCTCTTTGGTTTCCTTTGGGGTCGCCGTCATGCCCAGTTGAGTAGCTGATTTGAAATATTCCAATATTTCACGCCATGCACTGTCTTTATCTGCACTGCCTCGGTGGCACTCGTCGATTACGATCAGGTCAAAGAAGTCTGGCGAGAAGTCCTTATAGACCTTATCCTTCTCTTCTGGGCCGGTTAGAGCTTGATATAGGCCCAAATAGATTTCGAAGGCCGTATCCACCCGACGTTTTTTGTTGATTGCCAGTGGCAGGTCAACCATCTCGCCATTGCTTTTCTCAATGGTTTTGGCGCGTGCACTTAACTTGGCCATGGCCCCGGAAAAGGGTTTGAAGTCATTGACCAAGGTTTGATCGACAAGGATGTTCCGGTCCGCGAGGAACAGGATACGCTTCTTGCGACCGGCTTTCCACAGCCGCCAAATGATTTGGAAGGCTGTAAATGTTTTGCCTGCACCTGTGGCCATTACCAGTAGAAGCCTGTTTTCGCCCTTGGCAACGGCCTCTACAACACGGTTGATGGCAACCATCTGATAATAACGCGGTGTTTTATCACCATCATCTTCACGGTACGGCTGGGTGATAATCTTTTCGGCTTCGCTATCAATGTCTTTCGCGCCTGTGTATCTTTGCCATAGCTTTTCGGGGGAAGGGAACTCATCCATTCCTAACTCGGTTGTTATGTCGCCTTTAGATTTCGATCTGTCATGAAATAAGAAACCTTGCCCGTTCGATGAGAAGACAAAGGGAATATCTAATATTTCAGCATACTCAAGGCCCTGCTGCATACCGTCACCAATCGAATGCTTACCGTCTTTGGCTTCGATGATTGCGATAGGGATGTTGGGTTTGCAAAAGAGGATGTAATCAGCACGTTTTCGTTTGCCGCGGGTGGTCAACTTTCCGCGTACAATAATCCTCCCATCGGTGAAGCTGTGCTCCTGAAATACCTGTGACATGATATCCCAGCCAGCCGCTTCAATTGCGGGTGTGATAAATTTAGTTTCAATGTCGCGTTCTGAGAGCTTCATTCGAAGAATTCCTGGTCCACCTTTTTCAGGTGTAAAATCTCCTCATCCCGGCAGCCTACATTATAGCGGATCATCAGTTTGGCCAGCTGCATTCCATCAATCAAATCATTGCGCTTGTTTACCTTGCCTGCTGCCTCTCTGGCCTGTTTGGCAAAAGTGGGTGCTGTTACAAAAATGTATTTCTGAACGTCAGCAATTTCTTGGGTGCCAGAAAAATTACGAATGTCGTCAGGACCGACACTAGTACCACCGTTGCAAGGCTTGAGCACATGCGACATCAATGTTTGATAACTAGGTACCATGTTCTCTCCCCCCAAACATCACAAAGAACCGCTTACCAAAAGTCAATCTACCTATGGAGCCTAAATTGAGCAAGAACAACCTATAGTGCTGTATTCTTGTATCGCCTAACTATCATATGCATGCGGCATATGTTTCACACCCCATGCACCGTTGGTGCATACAGGAAAGGGTGATTCCTGCAGAACATCATTCGTATAAATGCTTACCAAGGTTACGTAATGTATTAAGATTACCGTGAGCGTTTTCTCTCGTGTTTGGTGTGGTGTGGTTCATGCTGCTTTTTCCATAGACTAAGGTGAAGCAGCTCAGAAAGTTTTCTTGCAGCTTGCTTTGCTATTTCAACCCAATATTGCGAGGCCAATTGTGACGCGGTTTTGAGGGCGTTCCACGCGGCTCACTTGTCTAGTCAGCATGCAGTAGGTCTCCCGTGACAGTGTGACAATAGCGACAATAGGTCTGAACTTTGGGGCTATTGTCGCTATTGTCACGTGTCGCAGCGGTGTTAAAGGGCTGGATTAACTAGAAACCGCCCTTGGGTTTTACCCAGTGTTTCGCCTTGGCGGATTGGGGCGGCTTGAAGCCAGTTTGAGCCCACCAGATCAAAACACGCGGCTTTGATCTCTTTTGCAGTCAGGTTTCGCATTGGGCCACTTCTCTGTAACTCCCGTGCACTGACTTCCGTAAAACCGCTTTCCTGAATATAGTGCGCCAGAGTGAGTGTGTTGGCACTGTAGCCGGTTGCGCATGCCACCCCATGCGCCCTCTCTGCCATTGGCCCTGCATAGTTTTCGATAAAACTAATGGCATTCTCTATAGTTCGGACACTCACCTTTGTCGGTTCCAAGCCGTCTGCTGTTACCGCCCAATCAAGATATTCAAGCACTAGCGCTATGCGCAGACAAAGCCCTTGTGCTTTGCCCCACCAACCACTCATACGGCCATTTTCCGGGGCTACAGCAAGCAATTGTTGCCACCAAAGCTCAAACATGTCGGCAGCAGCAGCGGATAGCGGTAGAATACGGGAGCATGGCGTTTGGTTCTCATCCGTATCCGGCGCTAAGGCATCAAGTTTGTTGGTAATTTGTTTGATTATTCTATCATCCGCCAAGTGCTTTGGGCGCTGCCTCGGTGCAGGGTTTGGGTAAATGTACAGAAAACGAGCACTCAAGCCGTCATCATCGCCCTTTAAGAGACAGGATTGCAGCCTGTCAGGCTGGATGCCGCCGAGCACAGATATAGCAAGGCTGGGGATATAGAAGGGTTCGCCGCCATTCTTAACCCGGTCGAGCGTATAGGGACGGCCACCATAGGCCTCCAGCCACAACGCCCTGTCGCCGCCTTTGCTTGCAGAATAGCGGTCCATGCTGGCAAACCAGCCTGCAAGCTCGTCACGTACCGTTAAAAAGCCCTTTGGCTGCCCTTTTAGTGCTGCCAAAAGTGCTTCTGATGTTGCATCCTTGATAAGCAGCCTTTTACGCATCGGCATTTCAGGGGGCACGGCGCTGACTGGCATAACCGGCGTGGCAAAGCGCTCTTCACCAGCGCTTTTAGCGTTTTGCACCCAGCGTTCCTTGGCAAGGTCTGCTTCCAGTTTGTCGGTTTCATAGATGCGAAGCGCTTCAGCATGGTCTTCAAGGCTGTCCCCTTCCAGCTTGGCGAGCACTGAAAGCACTGGGTCCATCGCCGGGCTTTTACCCGCAGACGGGCTGCCAACAAGAGTTGTCCATAGAATGGCTGGTTCTGACCAACCAGACCAAGGCATTACCCTGCGAGCAGTACCAATTAGCGAAGCAGCGCCTGTAAGTAGGGTAGCAGCGTAGCGGCCACATAATCAACAGGGGCTGACTTGGACATAGCTGTTTGCGTAAGCCATTCTGCCAATTGCGGAGGGAATTTCTCTAATGGGAAAGCTGGGGTTGCTGTTTCCTCAATTAAGAAGCCCTTTTCGGGCGCAGGCCAGTTATCGTTGGCCCCATCAGCGCTTAAAGCACTGGTGTTGTGGGTACTAAAAGCGCTTGAAGTACTTAAAGCGCTAGGAGCGCTAAAGCGCTCGGATTGGTCTAATAAGGCCTGTATTTGGCCAGATTGCCATCCTTCAACAATGGCATCGGCAACATCCCATCCTGTTGGGAGGGTATCAATTGCCGTTTCAACCAGTGCTTTTTGTGGAAAAGGGGGTGTATTGGGAGTGCTGACAGTGCTTTTAGCGCTAAAAGCGCTCTGAGTGCTCCGAGTGCTTTCACCAGTGAAAGTGCTTTTACTGCTGGCTTCCCGCAAAAGCGCTTTAGCACTGTCGAGTGCTTTTTGAGTGCTGGTAGCGCTTATTGGAACGACACCAACATAATCAGCCCCGGCCTTCAGGCATAACCCTGCAACAGCCTGCGCATATTTTAAACCGGGCACATCATTATCTGGCCATATGGTGACATGTCGGCCCTTTAAAGCGCTCCAGTCACTCTGGGCGGCAGCATTTGAGCCGCCCATGCTGGTGGTGGCAATAAAGCCCTTCATGCTTAAAGCATTGGCGCATTTCTCTCCCTCAACAATGATCACTGGCTCTTCGAGGCGAGTAGTCAGCGCATCAAGCTCGTACAAGGCTGGCTGTTGTGGCCGCACCCAGTTCATGCGCTCCAAGCAGTATGGCCTGATCTCCTTTTTGCCGGTTTGCTGACTATGGAAACGGTAAATAGCGGCGGTGGCATCCCCCGCCGCATTGCGGTAGGGGTAAACCTTCTCAGGAACGCCAAGTTGGGGATGGCTGTTCGGCAGATTAAAGGTCATTGGCAACCCCCGCAATTTGGCAAACATACAGCGCCGCATCCTTTGGGCTCATACCGTACAGATAGCTTGCGAGGCTGATCAGATCACCGCCGCTGTCGCCAGAAGCAAAGTCAGCCCAGCGGCCCGTGTTCAGGTTAACCTTGAAGGAACCAGCTTGTCTGTCATTGCGTGTAGGATTAAGGGCAACCCACTCGCCCCCAACCCGTTTTCCTTGGGGCAATATGCGAGGAACCAAGGTGCTGATGTAGGGCTGTGTCTGCTGGCGGGTGTAGGTAAATATATCGTTAGGCATCGTTCGCAGCCTCCGATGTAGAACGCACAAGTTTGCTCTCAATCCATGCGTCGAGGTCGCAGCGCCTATAACGGATTGAACGGCCCGATATCTTGGCGAACCTTGGCCCACCACCCCTAACGCGCCAGTTTTGCAAAGCGCGAACGCTGTGGCCTATATAGTCAGCCGCCTCATGTTCGCCGATGAGCCGGTTAAAATATTCATGTCCGGGACTGGGGTTCATATAAGTTCCTCAAAGTTGCGTTAGCCAGCGCACTATTGCGCTGTGCAACCCCTAAGAACTCCACCTAGAAAGGTTTAAATATGGTTTTAAATTAAAAGCACTCAGAAAAATCCTGCCTCTATTTAAGGCGTAATGACCGGAGCCTGACCCGACAAACAGTATCCAGTTAGATGTAGGGGGGGGGAAAGCGGACATTTAGCTACCCTCTCAATCTGGCGGCAATCGACCAGAAACAGTTGTTCCGTTTTCTTGGTTCTAAGGTCTGCATCTGTCCCCTTTGCGGACCCTGCGCCACCGTTCGTGCAGAACCTTAGTCGGACCATCCCGCTGTTTGAAGATTATATACATAGTGATCAAAATCGAATTTATGGTCGATAATTTCTTCTAGGGCGTCTTTCAATTCAGGATCAACTTTCCAATTTCCGAGGAAAGGATGTTCCGAAGAAAAACCCCAAATGTTTTTAAGGGGCAGTAGGTATTCTGAAGGAAGCTCAATTTCAAACTCCTCATCGACATACTCTGACGTTTTCATATAGCGGTCGATATGTATAATGTTGGTAGACTTGTTCCGCGACACATACGGACTATCTGGGATTTCTACGGCATAGAGTCCGCTTGCTTCGATCTCATCTATAATGTTTTCTGCGGCTTCATGGCTTCCAACGTACATATAGTAGTCCCAGCCAAAATGCGCATAGAACTTACCACTCCACTCTAGGCGGGCCCATGCGATATTTCTCAATATCAGTTTGATTACGGTAGGTATTTCTTGACGCAGAATTTTTCTATCCTCAGCAAAATCGAAGTCGAAAAAAGCGGAATCGTGAAGGTGACGCTTGCTGGTCAATAGTTTATTCAGATCCTTTTTGTCCAAGCCTGCGCAACAGAGACGCAAATAGGACAAATTGCTCGCATCGAAAAGCCGTAATACAGCGTCAATATACAAATTTTCGACCCGCAGATATTCTTGGAGGTCCAAGATTTTCCCGCCGACCAAACTGCCGATTTCGCTTGCATCAGTCCACTCATCTGGGCCAAGGAAAACGCCCGTATCGCCTCGAAGAGTTTTATCGTATTTGGTGATCTGGTAATGGTGCATTTCGTCCCCCTCAGGGCTAAAGGGCTACCTGCTTAAGGCTGGGGATTAAAGACAATTGTTGGGTTGTCAATCAATCGAATGAGCGCCCGCTTTGGAAAATATGTGGCACTGTCCGTCAGATCAGGTCTTAGCTATTACATTTAAGACGTTCCTGAGATATCCGTTTTGAAAGATATTTTTTCATAGGTGTATCACCCAAGCCTTTGCCTTCTTCATATTCGGTTGGAAACTGAGACTTAATAATCTCGCGGACCTTGTCGTAAATGACCGTTTTACTGTGAAAGAGTTCAATTCTGTCATTGTCAATTCCCCACTGAAATGCCTTCAAAAGGATAGCTTCACGAGACGGACGCCCTACAGGCTTTCTTGCGGTCGGTTGAATATCCGGTGCGTCTACTAATCGAACAGATTCAAAATAAAGCCCGCTCCCATGGGCTGTAGATTCCTTCCAATTGATGCGACCATTCCAGACATCAATTGGGATTGGCTTTGGAAAATCATTGATATTTCTGGGCTGCAAATAGCCCAGAGCAATCATACTGCCTTCCTGCACCGCCTCTTCGTTGAACTTCTTCAAGAATGATCTGGAAAAGTCCATTGGGCTGATGTTTGCAAAAAATTGCCGGGCGTATGAATTTCTCTCCAAAATGTCGATAAATCCCATGACATGGGAAATTTTATCATTCGGGACAACATCATCGACAAAAGAGCGTGCATCGTCCAAGTTTTCTTTGGCAATATCCATGACTATTTCGAGGATGCTTTCAAATTCTTCCTGACCGTAGCCAAGAATATCATGTAAATATTTACCCTGTTCCCAGAGCTCAAGCGCGTGACTGGTTGCCATCGAAATACCTCTACTCAATACAAAAGACCAACAACATGGCCGGGCATCACTTAGTATGCCGACCGCCCATACTGTGTTTGCCATGGGAGCGATACTTCAAGGTCCCAACTTTTTCAGGCTGCTGCCTAATTTCCCGCCAATATTCTTCTTGAACATCCTCATCAATATGGACTTCCATTGGATAGAGAGCATCGTTCCCATCTTTTCGACACCCAGATACCCAATATTGTTCGAGAGTTTCAATATCGAAATAGTTGGCTTTGTATCCAGTACCTTCAAGGCTCTGCATCGAAGCCCCTGCATAGCTGAGAGTGCGGCCTGTTTTGGAAAGGCTCACCCTACCAATGCGCCCTGCGCCTACGATATCGTCGTCCTTGTATTCAACATACATAACGCGTGATTTACTCATTCTACTTCCCCCAGTGTGATTTCTGACCTTTAGCTACTACTTTTTAAACAGTCCGCCAATAGCACTCGACATACTATCAGCCACCTCATGCATGGTTGCATCCGCGAGGTGAGCGTATCTGGCCGTGGTTTGAGGCTGGGAATGTCCCAAAAGCTTGCCAATCATGGGCAAACTATGGCCCGCTGTAACCATGAAAGAGGCAAAGGTGTGTCGCAGGTCATGAATGCGCACATCTTCCAGCCCTGCCCGCTTGCGAATGCGCCGCCACGGCTTCTGCATGTCGTTCATATATTCACCCGCCACGGGGCCAACAATAACATAGGGGTTATTTGGCACACGGGTCAGCCCGTCCAACAGGCCCTGAACCTCCGGGCCAAAATAGACCTTCTTCGCGCCTGTTTTGCTGTCAGGCAGCATAAAGCAGCCCTCTTTGATGTAATCCCATTTTAAGGTCTGAATTTCTCCAAGCCTTGCCCCGGTTAGAAGAAGTAATTTGAAGAAGGTGACAACATACGGCGTTTCGATACCACCGCGCTCACACTCACTCAAAACATTGCCCAGTCGTTCCATTTCCTCATTTGAAAGATAGCGCTCGCGTTTATTCTCTTTATATTTTTTCACATGGCGGCACGGATTGCTGCCATCAGGGCGAAGCCCCCACTGTTCGCACAGGTTCATCATTTTAGAGAGGGCTGCAAACGTGCGGTTCGCCTGAATAGGCGTTTCTCGAAGACCGTGCATAAACTTGGCGACATCCGCTCGCGTTAGCGCCTCAACTTTGTACATACCCAGCTTTGGCTTGATCTCTTTTTCCACAGAAATTTTGTAGGTGCGCTGTGTTGACGGCTTCAAATGCACCTTTACGTGCTCTTCAACAAACCGCTCACATACATCACTAACCAATGGCGCATCCCGGAACATGCGCTTTTCTTCGCTTGGGTTACCGCCAAAGGCCACATCAGACAAAAGCCGCTTGGCTTCTTTGCGGGCTTCATCAGCGGTAATGGTGCCATGCCCACCAATTGTGAGCCTCCGTGTGCGTCCGTCCGAACGATATTGAATCATGTATGATTTTTTACCAGTCTTGAACACACGCAAGCCAAAGCCCTTGAGTTCATCATCCCAAATGAAGTAGTCTTTGGCTCCGACTTTGGCGGCATCAACGGCGCGTTTGGAAATTCTCATACATCCCCCATACAATTGGTCTATGTGCTTCCGCGGAAGCTATACGGAAGCAAACGGAAGCGAAACACAGCGTATCCAAGCGAAACTTAACGCTAGGTGAATCGTTATAACTATCTGTTATACATAAGCAATTGTTAATTTGGAGTAGTATGGAGAAACCATTCAATTCGGATTTGTAATCATCAGGCCCCGAGTTCGAATCTTGGTGCCGGCACCATTTTTCCCCTTATATTCTGATCATCGACTAACCGTTTATAAAAGCACGTAGTACAGATGATGTATTCATTCATGTGGTTTGATAGTAATTTACCATCAAATTATTCTACATTGGGCAGTAGTTTAG
>Ga0316204_10011329_pt1 | contig 11190 bp, 6 predicted proteins | sample 6monrhotite_MG_2_FD_205661 | JGI IMG/M metagenome (GOLD analysis project Ga0316204, IMG submission 205661) | Microbial mat bacterial communities from mineral coupon in-situ incubated in ocean water Damariscotta River, Maine, United States -... | ecosystem: Environmental > Aquatic > Marine >...
GGGGTTGCTTGCTGCCGCAGAAAAAGAGACAGAGAAAAGTAAGTCTGAGCTCGAGGCTGAGAATGGTCGGTTAATGGGGTTGCTTGCTGCCGCAGAAAAAGAGACAGAGAAAAATAGTGAACTTTTAATCGAAGCATTGCAGGTACGAGTGGCGTTGGATAGCGCTAATGAAAAAATACAGGAGTTAAATCATTCTTCTCATTATTGGTGGACTCAGGCCGAACAGGGGAATATGCAGCTGGAATCTATTTATAATAGCCGGTTCTGGCATGTTACGTTGCCTTTACGTAAGTCATTTATTTTTTTTACGCATTTACAAACGACTGTACATTCTTCTAAAGATTTAATTGTTCGGAAGGTAAAATCTTTTGTAAAAAAAGTCTTTTTACGAGGAATTAGTCTGGTTTATAGGTATCCTCTACTTAAGAATAGATGCAGAATATTATTAGATGAATTTCCAAAGCTTCATAGTTTAAGTTTGCTTTTGACGAGGCGCATAAATCCAACTAACTTGGAATGTAAGGATCCTTCTAATCCCCCTATTAGTGTTGAGGTAAGTGTAGATGATGCTTCAACAAAACTGAGATCAGATACACGATATATTTATAATATGTTGAAAAGTTCGGCGGAAAAGCGCAACCAAGGGAGAGAATAATGCGTATTGTCATAGATATGCAAGGAGCTCAAGGTGCTAACTCTCTCAGGGGGATTGGGCGTTACTCTATTGCATTGGCAAAGGCTATCATTTTAAATCGTGGCGAGCATGAAGTTGTGCTTGCATTGAACGGGATGCTTGTAGACTCAGTTGATATGATTCGTTCTGAATATGAAGGACTACTACCTCGGGAAAATATAGTGTTATGGTATTTCCCCACACCAGTCAATACGTTAAATTGCGAGAATGATATTCGTCGAAACTTTGCTGAATTACTTCGCGAAGCATTTTTGGCGAGTCTAAGGCCTGATGTGGTCCTGGTTACAAGTTTGTTTGAAGGTCTGGGTGATGATGTAATTACAAGTGTCGGAAGCTTTACCTTAAATTTAAAAACTGCCGTGATTCTTTATGATTTGATCCCTTTTATACGAAGAACGCCCTATTTAGACAATTCATTGGTAGAGGTTTGGTATGAAAAAAAGCTTGATCAGTTGAGACGTGCAGATCGTTTGTTAGCTATATCTGAGTCATCTAGGATGGAAGGGCTTCTATATCTGGGATTTCCTGAAGATGAATGCGTTAATATTTCTACTGCAGTTGATTCATACTTTCATAGGTCGGATGTTAGTGCGTCTTCTGAAACTGAACTTAGGAATGCGTACAAATTAACGTGTTCTTTTGTAATGTACACAGGGGGTATTGATCACCGTAAGAATATCGAGGGGTTGATTCGAGCTTATTCTTTATTGCCAATTGAGCTTAGGAAAGAACATCAATTGGCTGTTGTTTGTAATGTACAGGAGACGGATAGATTACGGTTGCAAGCTCTTGCTAGGCAGAGTGGGCTTAGGGATGGTGAATTGGTTCTGACTGGCTATGTGTCTGAACAGGACCTTCTGATATTATACTCTTTATGTAGAGTATTTGTATTTCCGTCCTATCATGAGGGCTTCGGTTTACCTGCGCTGGAGGCAATGGCTTGCGGTAAGGCGGTTATTGGTTCAAATTCTTCAAGCATTCCAGAGGTTATAGGGAGGCCTGATGCTTTATTTGATCCTTATGATGATCAAGATATTGCTAATAAACTTAAATCTGTATTGATCGATGATGATTTTAGATATGAGCTAGAGAGTCACGGGTTAGAGCAGTCGCGAAAGTTTTCATGGAATAATACGGCTCAGTTGGCAATAAAAGAGTTAGAGAGTCTTTATGAGTCTAGTACTAGTGATGAAGAAAGTTGTTATAAGAAAGCTATTAGTTGTCGTAGGCCTAAGCTAGCTTATCTATCTCCGCTTCCACCTGAACGTAGTGGTATCAGTGATTATAGTGCCGAACTTTTGCCAGAGCTTTCTAGGTATTATGATATAGATGTGGTAGTGGATTCTGATTCATCAGATCATCCGTGGGTAAAGGCAAATTGCATTAGGCGAGATGTGGAATGGTTTAGAGCGAATGCTAGCGATTACGATAGAGTTCTTTATCATTTTGGGAACTCTCATTTTCATCAACATATGTTTGATTTGTTGAATGAAGTGCCAGGGGTTGTTGTATTACATGATTTTTTTCTTTCTGGGATAGTTGCTCATTTGGAAGTCACTGGACTTAAGCAAAATTTTTGGATAAATGAGCTATATCGTTCTCACGGATATAGGGCGCTACAAGAAAGGTTTTATGCTAAGGATACTGCTGATGTCGTGTGGAAGTATCCCTGTAATGTCGGAGTGTTAAAAGCGGCACAAGGTGTCATTGTTCATTCTGATAATTCAAGGCGATTGGCAGAAGATTGGTATCCTTCAGTTGCTTCATTTGACTGGTCAGTGATTCCCCTGCTACGAGGGTCTAATATTGATTGTGATAAAGGTTATTCACGCAAGGCTTTGAATATTGATGATGACGTATTTGTTGTCTGTAGTTTCGGTTTGCTTGGACCATCTAAGTTAAATCATCGTTTGTTGCGCTCGTGGTTGGATTCCAGCTTGTCTATAAGTGACAAGTGCATACTTGTGTTTGTTGGTGAAAATAACTTGGGTAGTTATGGTCAGGAATTGGTATCAGCTATCAAAGACAGTGGCTGTAGCCATCGAATTTCTATTACTGGCTGGGCTGATGCGGAAACATTTCACAATTATTTAGCGGCAGCGGATATTGGTGTGCAATTGCGTACTTTGTCTAGAGGGGAAACATCTGCAGCAGTGTTGGACTGTATGAGTTATGGTTTACCTACTATTGTCAATGCGAATGGCAGTATGGCTGACTTGAATGATGATGCAGTTTGGATGTTAGATGATGACTTTGACGATTCTGACCTAGTTAAGGCGTTAGAAAATCTATGGTTAAATGATTCTTCTCGGGAAAAATATTCTAAATCTGCAAGAGAAGTTATAATTAACGATCATGCTCCTAGGTTGTGCGCTGATCAGTATTATGTAGCAATTGAGAAGGCATTTCGCGATAGTTCGTCAGGGGTTGTATCGTTAGTTGACTCTATGAGTGATGTCGTAAATGGCTCCGTAGATGAGGGGAGGTTACTTCAGTTTGCTGATTCTATTGCGCAATCGTTCGTGCCTCCTTTTTCTGTAAAGCAGTTATTTGTTGATATATCGGAATTGGTAAAGGTTGATAGTAAAAGCGGTATTCAGCGTGTGGTTAGGAGTATTCTCTATGAGTTGCTCAATAACCCACCTGCAGGCCTTCGAATTGAACCTGTCTATGCTACTTCAGAGCAGGAAGGGTATTTTTATGCCCGCAATTTTACGATGAACTTCTTAAATTGTCCGCAAAGGTATTTACTTGATGAGCTCATTGAATATTATCCTGGAGATATGTTTATTGGTCTCGATCTTCAGCCTCATACAATCCCTGTCCAACAATATTTTTATCAGAAACTTCGTCGCCATGGAGTAAAAGTACAGTTTGTTGTATACGATCTGCTGTGTATATTGAAGCCACAATTCTTTGTTGAAGGTGCTGCTAAGGGACATAGCCGTTGGTTGGAAGTTGTTGCTGAAAGTGATGGTGCCATTTGTATATCTAGGGCGGTTGCAGATGAGGTGGCAGAGTGGATAGCCAATGCTACACAACCTAAGCATAGTGTTTTTCATATTTCTTCATTTCATTTAGGTGCGAATATAGATAACTCTATGCCGTCGACCGGGTTGCCTAATGATGCAAAAGATATACTCAAGTTAATTTACGAAAAGTGTAGTTTCCTTATGGTTGGAACAATTGAACCAAGAAAAGGGCATTTGCAAACGTTGTTGGCATTTGAGCAGCTTTGGCTGAATGGCGTTGATGTAAACCTAGTCATTGTTGGCAAGCAAGGTTGGATGGTAGAAAATTTAATTGAACAAATACAAAACCATTCAGAGTTAGGTGAACGTCTTTTTTGGTTAAATGGCATCAGTGATGAATACTTAGAGAAAGTGTATGCGGTATCCACTTGTTTAGTTGCTGCGAGTGAAGGCGAAGGGTTTGGGCTACCCCTGATAGAAGCTGCGCAACATAAAATTCCAATTATTGCTCGTGATATACCAGTTTTTCGAGAAGTAGCGATGGACTACGCTTACTATTTTCAAGGTGGTGCTGATGACATTGCGATTGCTGTAACTCAATGGATGACTCTTTTTCGTGAAAACCTTGCCCCGTCATCAGAGTCTATGCCTTGGTTGACTTGGAGTGAAAGTACTAAACAGTTATTGAATGAAGTTCTTGATGTTTAATGTATATTCTAAGAATGGTGCGGCAGAATCAGGTAATGTTTCAGTTTTCTTAGTATTATCTATTTTTTTGCTGGTGCAGTGATACATGGGAAGCTATGCGTCATAGCGAGTGGGGTATCATAAGTCCCCGATAGGGGCTAGAGAGAGGTGGGCCTTTCGATAGAAAGCCCACAGTCTCTACTAGCTCCGTCAGCCATTTGATAGCCGATGCGTAAGCGAGGTGACGAGGACGTCCGAGGCATAAGATAGATGTCGAAGAATGGACAAGGCAACTCTTTAACGAGGCTCCGAGACGTCCTTGAGAGTTGAATTGAAACAGGGTGAAAATGTACTTAGGTTTGCTCATCCCTGTGCAAATAGCCCTTAAGTCTATATTTCTTCAAAGGTATAGTAAGGGTTGTAACAGATTTTTAGTTTTTGTGGTCGAGTTATGGCAGTTCATTGCGAAATTATTTGCTGGCCTATGCCTTTATTTGAAATACATTGATGATGTTTTAAGGGAGTTAAAGATGGATAGTAGCGTCTCTGTGATAATTACTGGCATTACAGGTCAGGATGGGGCCTATTTGGCGGAATTATTGCTTGATAAGGGTTATATTGTTTATGGTACTTATCGTCGAACGAGTTCAGTTAATTTTTGGCGCATAAATGAGTTAGGAATACAGCATAATCCAAACTTAAAACTAGTTGAGTATGACCTCACTGACTTAGCCTCAAGTATAAGGTTACTTGAGTCTACTGGAGCAACCGAAGTATATAATTTGGCTGCCCAGAGCTTTGTCGGTGTTTCCTTTGATCAGCCTATAGCAACAGCAGCGATTACGGGGATGGGGCCTGTGCATCTACTTGAAGCTATAAGAATCGTCAATCCTAAGATCAGGTTTTATCAAGCATCTACCTCTGAGATGTTTGGTAAAGTTCAGGAGATTCCACAAAAAGAATCTACGCCTTTTTATCCTCGTAGCCCCTATGGGGTAGCTAAATTATATGCGCATTGGATGACCATTAACTATCGTGAATCCTATGATATTTTTGGTACAAGCGGCATTTTATTTAATCATGAATCTCCTCTACGCGGTCAAGAGTTCGTGACCCGAAAGATTACCGATAGCATTGCTAAGATTAAGTTAGGAAAACAAACTATTCTTGAGTTGGGCAATATGGATGCGAAGCGTGACTGGGGATATGCGAAAGATTATGTCGAGGGTATGTATTTAATGCTTCAGGCTGATGAGCCAGATACCTTTGTTTTGGCCACAAACCGTACAGAAACAGTGAGAGACTTTGTCACAATGTCATGTAAGGCGGCGGATATTGACGTCGAGTGGAAGGGCTCTAATGAAGATGAAGTAGCCGTAGATGTTAATTCCGGTAAAACGATTGTTCGAGTTAATCCAGCATTTTATAGGCCTGCGGAAGTTGAATTATTGATTGGTGACCCTTCAAAAGCTAAAGACAAGTTAGGTTGGGAACCTAAGACCTCATTGGAGGAATTGTGTGCAATGATGGTTGAGGCGGATATGCGTCGGAATGAAATAGGCTTTTCTTTCTAATTATTATGGGTAATAAAATATTAGTTACTGGGGCCTCTGGTTTTACTGGGCGTTATATGGTTAGGCGTCTTAAAGAGCAGGGGAACTATGTTGTTGGTATTGGTCGATCAGATTCGGGGGCAGATGTTACGTTAAATTGTGATTTGGCTGATGCTGCGAAGCTTAAAGCTGTTGTCAATGAAGTTCAGCCAGATAAGGTAGTTCATTTGGCTGCAGTTTCATTCGTTGGTCACGGTGATCCTATCGATTTCTATCGGATTAATGTGGTTGGCACAAATAATTTATTGTCCGCATTGGCCGGTTTGTCTATAACGCCTAGTAAAGTTCTTATTGCGAGTAGTGCAAATATTTACGGTGTTCCTGAGGTTTCTGAGATCGATGAATCTATTGCCCCTGCACCAGTAAACGATTATGCGTGTAGTAAGTTGTCTATGGAATTCATGGCTAAGACGTGGAAAGAGCGTTTGCCTATTGTGATTGTAAGGCCATTTAATTACACGGGTGTTGGTCAGGATGAGAGGTTTCTCATACCAAAGATGGTCGGTCATTTTGCAAGGCGTGAGCCTGTCATTGAGTTGGGTAATATTGATGTAAGTCGTGATTTTTCTTCCGTCAACGATATTGTTGATGCGTATAATTCTTTGTTAAACACACCTTGCGTTAGCGGTGACGTGTTTAACGTCTGTTCGGGGAAATCTTATAGTCTTTTGACAGTATTGGAGTGGATGAAGGGAATTACTGGGCATGATATTGATGTCCAGGTTAATCCTGCATTTGTTCGTAAAAATGAGATTCCAATTTTAGTTGGCACCTATAATAAGCTTGAACGGCTTAATGGTTGGAGGCCTAAACAGGGATTTCAAGCTGTGGTTAAAGAGATGTTAGAATTTACTTAAGTTGATTAATTAATGACGCTGAATGTAGTGATAGGTGGGGATGCTTTACAGGGCCCTTTAACCGGGATTGGATATTATTCTAAATGTTTGAGTCAAGAATTAATTAGCGCAGATGATATCGAATTATCGGGCGTGTTTTCGAACGGTTTATTGGGCAGTCGGGATTACGAAAACTTATTAAAAACGTTTGATTCTGAGGATTTTGATCATTCTTCTTATAATAGAAAGTCTTCTATAATTATTCCTTTAGTTCGAAGTAATCAAATCCTTTACCGATTGATAAAAAGATACAGGCACTACAAAGTAAGTAGTGCTTTAAATTCTTTGAAAGATAAAAATACCGTATATCATGAGCCTAACTTTATTCCATATTCATATAAGGGCCCAACGGTTATTACTGTTCATGACCTTTCATATATTAGATACCCACAGACTCATCCTAAAACTCGAATAGACTATATGACTAGATATTTGCCTCAAGCCGTTAATGAGGCTGGTGCGATAATGGTCGATAGTGAATTTGTTAAAAATGAAATGTTAGATTTGGAGTTTGTAAAGGAGCCAGGGCGTATTCATGTGGCACATTTGGGCTGTGATACGGGCTTTAAGGTGCGTGGTGCGGAGGAATCTGAGCTTCTCGATGTGTTAGCTCGTTATGGGCTTAATTATCGTTCATATATTTTGGCTGTTGGCACTATCGAACCTCGTAAAAACTTGGAGAGATTAGTGGCCGCTTATATGGCGTTACCTAAAGAGATTGCTGATAGTAATCCGCTTGTACTCGTCGGTGGGCAAGGCTGGAAGAGTGGTTCGCTCATGGAATTAGTTAACAAGGTTGAGTTACCACACAGAGTTATATTTACTGGCTATATTCCTAAACAACACTTAAGAGTTTTGACGTCAGGAGCACTGTTGTTTTGCTATCCTTCACTTTATGAAGGGTTTGGGCTTCCTGTTTTGGAGGCAATGTCTAGTGGAACACCTGTCGTCACGTCAAATACAAGTTCTTTGGCTGAGGTAGCAGGGGATGGTGCCTTACTTGTTGACCCTAAAGATGTAGATGCAATAAATAATGGATTAGAGCAGGTTATAAGAAATACTTCGTTACAACAAATGTTGATAGATAATGGTTTAGTTCAAGCTTCTAAATTTTCTTGGCAGAAGTGTGCTGCAGCAACTCGAACTGTATATAAAGCGCTCTCGTAGGCATTTAATAAGTTATGTCAAATAAAAAAATCGTATTGAGTAAAATGGTTGCCCGGACTGGGGTCGCATTTGGCACTAGCGGTGTTCGTGGTTTAGTTTCTGATATGACAGATGAGGTATGTTTTGCATATACCAAAGGTTATATGCAGTATCTTCAACGAAATGGGTTGTTAGATATTGGTACTTATGTCGCAATCGCTGGCGATTTAAGAAAGAGTACTCCCAGAATTGTATTAGCTATATCCGAAGCAGTGGTGGACTTTGGTTGCATACCTGTTTATTGCGGTGAGATACCTACGCCAGCAGTGGCTCTTTATGGTATTAGGAGGTCAATTCCTTCAATGATGGTGACGGGGAGCCATATTCCAGATGATCGTAATGGTATAAAGTTTTATCGGCCTGATGGAGAGGTGCTGAAGTCCGATGAGGCTCTAATGCTGGCGGAAGAAGTATCAGTGCCTTGTGGGCTTTTTAATGAAAAAGGAATGTTTCATACGCCAAAAAGTATGCTAAGCGCAAACCAAGATGCTAGAAGGGAGTATATCCAACGCTATTTGAATTACTTTTCTTCGGACTTACTTCAAGGGCAGAAGATTGGTGTGTATGAACATTCTTCTGTGGCGAGAGGTATTATACCGAAGGTTCTTCGAGGACTCGGAGCTAAGATTGTTTTGCTGGGAAGGTCTAGTAAATTTGTTTCTGTTGATACTGAGGCGATAAGAGAGGAAGACGTAAAGCTTGCTGACGCTTGGTCGAAGGAACATCTATTAAATAGCGTTGTTTCAACTGATGGCGATGGTGATCGCCCCTTGGTTAGTGATGAATATGGAAAGTGGCTTAGAGGGGATGTCGCAGGATTTCTTACGGGAAGGTTTTTAGGAGTATCACATATGGTTACTCCTGTTAGTTCTAACTCGATGGTAGAAAAGTCTGAGAGTTTTCAGAGTGTTTCACGTACTCGAATAGGTTCTCCTTACGTGATAGAGAAGATGAAGGCTCTAGCCATTGAGGAGGGTGTAGCCGGATATGAAGCCAATGGCGGTTTTTTGCTTATGTCTAATATACCCAATAAGAATGGTAGGGTATTAGAAGCACTTCCGACCCGAGATGCTATGATTGTCATTATCTCTGTTTTGGCATCGGCGATACAAGCTGGTAGGACTGTGTCTGAATTATTGACTCAACTTCCGGCACGGTATACTGCTAGTGATCGGATAAAAAACTTTTCGAACGATGTTAGTGGTCGAATTTTATCTAGCTTGAATACTGATGATTTTCAAAATAACTGTAGTAGCTTTGAAGAAATGTTTGAAGAAATAGAGGCTAAGGTAGTTAGTCTTGATAATACTGATGGGTTAAGGTTTATGTTATCTAGTGGTGATATTGTGCATTTGAGAGCTTCGGGTAATGCACCGGAATTGCGTTGCTATACTGAGTCTGACTCGCTGGAGAGGGCTAATTTACTGAACAGGTGCTGTATTGAAAGCTTGGAAAAAAGGAAGCATATTCAAAACAAAACGGTCGAATGAAAAGTATAAAGGTCTTACATGTTTATCGTACTTACTTTCCTGATACACAAGGTGGATTAGAGGAGGTCATTAGACAAATATGTCAAAGTACTAAGGATTGCGGCATTGAGAGTAGAGTATTTACCTTAAGCCGTAGTCCAATCCCTTCGGTTCTGGAACGGCCGGAAGCCGAAGTATATCGTACAAAGCTTACTGCAGAAATTGCTTCTTGCAGTATAGCATTTGGGGCTATTCATTTGATGAAGGAGTTAGTGGAATGGGCGGATATCATTCATTTCCATTTTCCCTGGCCATTTGCTGACGTGTTGAATTTGTTTGTTCCTAAGAATAAGCCAACGATGCTCACTTATCATTCAGACATTGTTCGGCAAAAAGTTTTGTTGAAGATGTATAAACCTTTGATGTATCGTTTTTTGCATTCAATGAAGGCTATCGTAGCGACCTCGCCTAATTATTTTGCTACGAGTGAGGTGCTTGGAAAGTATGCTGAAAAAGTTGAAATAATACCTATTGGTTTGGGTAAAGATACTTATCCGCCTATAAATTCGAGCCTTACGGAATTAATGCGGTTGAAGGTTGGGAGTGATTTCTTTCTTTTTGTGGGTGTTTTGAGGTATTACAAAGGTCTTCATATTCTACTTGAGGCTGCGAAAGGGGGCGATTTTAAGGTAGTGATTGTAGGAGCCGGGCCTGTAGAGCGAGAGCTTCACGAAAAGGCGACTAAGTTAGGCTTGGATAATGTGTTGTTTTTAGGTTATATCACTGATGAGGAAAAGGTAGCATTATATGAACTTTCTCGGGCCGTAGTTTTTCCTTCCTACCTAAGGTCTGAAGCTTTTGGCGTAACTCTTGTCGAGGGCTTAATGTACGCTAAGCCGATTATTTCCTGTGAAATAGGTACGGGCACTAGCTATGTGAATGAGCATAATGTCACTGGACTTGTTATACCTCCCTCAGATTCAAAAAGCCTGAAACAAGCAATGGTTCAATTGTACCGTGATGATGCACTATGTGAACGATTTGGTATCGCAGCGAGGAAACGCTACGAAACTTTTTTTACTAGTCAGCTGATGGCCGAGAGGTATGCATCTTTATATAAAAGGTTGGTTGAAAATTTTTGAATTCTGTGGTTAGTTTTAAATCGTTATACATTTTACTAGCTTCCTGTGCCAGGATAGCGTTTTTTTTCAAGATAGTTGTCGTCTTTTTCTGGGTTATCTTATATTTCACTTTGGCTTGGGGGAATTTGTTGTTGTTGCGATAAGATGTTTGACCCAGTCTTTATCAATTTCCAGCACGGGTGAGTTCCTTCTAGTATGACGATTCAAATAAGCGCTACCGAACCGTGGATCGATATTAATATCGCCAATCAACGCTTGTTATTGCGCAAAGGTGATGCGGTGTTGATGGAGGCTGTTATTTCCACGGGGGCTAACGGTGCGGGAGAATTAACGGGCAGTGAGTGCACACCACGGGGCTGGCATCAAATTCGCGCTAAGATTGGCGAGGGTTGTGAGGCTAATACGGTATTTCGAGGCCGACGGCCGACGGGGGAGGTGTATAGCGTTGGATTAAATGTGGCTGAACCTGGGCGGGACTGGATTCTAACGCGTATTTTATGGCTTAGCGGTT
>Ga0316204_10011330_pt1 | contig 11189 bp, 12 predicted proteins | sample 6monrhotite_MG_2_FD_205661 | JGI IMG/M metagenome (GOLD analysis project Ga0316204, IMG submission 205661) | Microbial mat bacterial communities from mineral coupon in-situ incubated in ocean water Damariscotta River, Maine, United States -... | ecosystem: Environmental > Aquatic > Marine >...
TAATTGCAGTGTGTAATAAATTAATAAAACAGGCTTATGGGATAGCTAAATCAGGATTGGATTACGATAGAAATTATGTTGGAAAATTAAGCTAAAGCTTATTCGTTTTTTAGCTCAGTTCTTTGTTGGCAATAGTTATTTTTCAAAAACAATTTTTCCTTCCTTTATTGTTTTTAAGACTTGTATATTTTTTATTTCTTCAGCATTTACTTTTAAAGGGTTTTTATCTAAAATCACTAAATCAGCTAATTTTCCATTTTCAAGACTACCTTTATTGTCTTCTTCAAAGTGTTGATAGGCCGACCAAATGGTAATCGCTTGCAATGCTTCGTATGGTGTTATTCTTTCATCAGGTCCAATAATTTTACCTGAACGAGAAGTCCGTTCTACAGCTGTCCATAACACACGCATTAAGTTGGGTAATGCGACTGGTGCATCAGTATGAATAGTGACATCTAAACCTTTGTTTAAGGCTGTTTTAACAGGGCTGATATTCTGAACTAAAGAATCACCAATTAATTGAGTATGCCAATCTCCCCAATAAAATGTATGAAGAGGAAATAAGGATGCAATCATATTCATATCCTTGGCTTGGTCTAATTGGTCTTCTCTTATATATTGGCCATGAATAATCACATCTCGTCTACCTACATTCCCATACTTTTCTTTTAATGGCTTCATTGTTCTTATGAGCTGGTCAACTGCTGCGTCTCCATTTGTATGTGTAAGAATCTGCCAGTTATTTTTGAAGCCTTTTTCAAATATAGAAGATAGAACACTATCATTAGGAATTGCAGGATAACCACTATAGTCATGAGGCATTCCCTCTGGTGGAATAAGATATGGTTCTGTTCTCCAAGCAGTTCTACCTTGTGGCGAACCATCTAAAGTTACTTTCATACCACCTATACGATATTTGTTTATATAATCTTTGCTGTTCCATTTACTATCCATGTATGTATCAACAAACATGTAATCTATATAGCTTATAACATCAATTTTATATTTATCTTTTTCGGCCATTGCAACAAGCATTTCTTGATTTTGCATAGCTCTACCTTCTTGTGCTGTGGTATAGCCATAAGACAGAGCCATTTCTTGTCCAGCTTCAAAAAACTTTATTATAGCTTCTTCTGATTGAGGTGCTATAGCTTGCAGCATATAAGGAATTGCAGCTAGTTCTTCGAGTACACCATTAGGTTCATTTGAGTTTTTTTCACGTCTTATAATTCCGCCTTCAGGATTTTTACTATTTTCATCAATTCCCAATTTCTCTAGACCTTTTGAGTTTACTACGGCAAAGTGACCAGAAATATGAGTAATCATTATTGGAAATTCAGTGCTTACTTCATCCAAGTCGTGTTTGGTAGGAAATCTCTTTTCTTTTAAGATTGAATCATCAAAACCAGTACCAAAAATCCATCCAGTTAATGCTCTATTTTCAGACGTATTCCATTCCTTAAGAACTGAAATTAAAGTTTCCATGTCATCAACATTGGCATCTGGTGAAGCTAGTAATTGCGCACCAATAGCTTGCGCACCAAAATTAGCAAAATGCGCATGACCATCAATTAATCCAGGAACAAGTGTTTTTCCTTCAAGATTAATCATATGGTGACCTTTACCAGCGATTGTCATTGCTTCTTCGCTAGAACCTGTAAAAATAATTTTCCCATCCTTTTCAACTATTGCCTCAACATAATTGGGTGAATCACCAACCATGGTAATAATATCACCATTGTAATAGACTGTTGCTTGATTTAATTTTTCGGTTTCTTCACAGGAATTAAAAAGAGCTATTCCAAAGATTAGAAGCAAGATTTTTTTTATCATAGTCATTTTGTTTTTTAAATTATTGCCAACGGTTTGTATATGATCCGTATCCCGGAGGGTATGGATTATATACTTTGTTGTATGCAGTATTTAATTTAATCTTTTTTCGCCTGTCTTTGAATAAAATTTTTCATCAGTACTAAGACTTCAGGGGCAATGGTCATTTCAATACTATCTATTTCTTTCGGTAATCCTGTTTTTGCTGGTTGTAGCATGTGATTGAGGTTTGGCATTAGTTTAGAAGTGACCTCGGTATTACCAGCTTCTTTAAGAATTTGGTCAATGGCAGCCACATTAGGAACACCAGGAACATTCAGATCTAATGTTCCGCCAATTGATAGTACTGGACATTGAACCTGCTTGAGATAATCTTCTGGAGTTGGTCCTTCCCAGAACTCTTTAAAGGCAGGTCTGGCATAATATTCTAAATAAAGCCACCCGATTACTTCATCAAGATCTTCTCCTGTAAGTCCTCTCAACTCTGAAAGATCCTTACGGTTTCGAACGACCAAGTTATGAATTGAATCCTCTAGTGCTTGCCCGATCTTCATATCTAAAGCTAGTGTTATTATAGAATCATTAACTTGAGCTTCTCGCAATATCTGCTCTTCTGAATAACCCCTTGCCTTAGCCATCCCACTAGAGTACAAACTGTCTGCCACGGGATAAGGTATTCCAGATGCGCCCAATAGGATTAAAAAATCTAGTTCATGTTCCGCTGCAACCATAGGACCTGTATTACCTCCTTCACTATGTCCTGCAATCCCAATGGTATTAAAATCAATGTCTTCCCTTTCTTTTAAGTACTGCACGGCATTCCAGCCATCTGAAGCAAAATCATCATAAGTCGCCTCATCAAAATTGCCTTCCGACTCTTTAGAACCCCGTTTATCATAGCGCAATACGGCTATGCCATTCCTACTTAAATAATCAGCAATTACTAGAAAGGGTTTATGACCATAAGCATTATAATCACGACCATGCTTCCCCGTTCCGTGCATGAGCACGACAGCTGGATAAGATTTGGATTCTGAATCGGGATAAGTAAGGGTGCCTCGCAGCACTATACTATCCTCATTATTTATGAATTCAATGGTTTCGCTTTTATAAGGAATAGGAGATTCGAGCGGCATGTTTCGGAAATAAGTAGCAACATCAAATTCCTTTTCTTTGGATTGATTGGCACAACTCACCAATAGAGTCAATACCAAAATACTCAGTATAGCTTTCATAATACAGGGTTTAAATTTATTGCATACAACGGTCCTGGCTATGGCCCGACACCTCACTGCGCATACCACTCCAGAATTGATTAATAAACCCTAATGTAGGAAAATTTCCCAAGTTATAGCCGGTGATGGGCTATAGCCGATGTTGTACGTAGTTTTTCAATCCTTCCAAGATACCACAGACACTTATGTGGACCAGTAAGTAAACCACATAATCCAAATAGCAAAAAATAGCAATGGGCAAAAAATTGAATTTCCAAGAAATACGAGTCCTATAGGCTTCTTGATCTTGAAGAAAATTAGACCAATGAGTAAGTTTAATACAAACAAAATTGGAACCACCATAAAGACATCTACTCCGGATTTTGTTTCAGGCTGGACGAGATAAAACCATAAAGTCATAATTACAAACTCAATGATGAATAGAAGAAAAATAACTAATGATACTCTCTTGCGGCTCATGAAATCAAAATTACGTACAACGGTCCTGGCTATGGTTTGGCGCCTGCACACCCAAGCCTCCGTTTTGTTTTTGTTAGACCCTAAAATAAGAAATAAATACCCGAAGTTGGCCGGCGATGAACCATAGGCGTTGTTACCTAACGTAGCTAACCCAAACAGACCTCTCGAAAGATCCCGAATCTTGACAAGAAGTCCCGGAGTTATCCGCTATGAGTAAGCCACTACATACGAGAAAACTTTGGTCTTTACCAGACCTTTCAATTACAACCTAATTTTTTTGGAAAGCACTAAAGATATGTGCAATGGTAGGTAACGTGTTTGTGTATGATTTCGTTGCGTGTTTCAGCAATTAAATTAGTAAACTAAAACGAACCAGAGGAAATTCCGAATGAATTTCCAAGTAGGCTAGCATTAGCAATGAATTATACACGTTGTTGTGCTTTCGTTATTCTATTATCTCGGACTCTACATCTTCTAGGATATAATCAATTCGCTTCAGTAGTGTTTCACCTTCTTTGTTATTAAAAGTATTTAGGTTTAGGCTCCAAGCAATTATACCCTCCAGTTTTTGGTCTGAAAGCAATTGTTCTTTACTGATTGAACTTATTTTAGATGTTCCTGGAATTGGATTTTGAACTTCTTTATCTTCCAGTAAACTAGATCTTACTTTCCGCCAAAAAGAAAACCCTAAATCACGTTGAATACCTATTTCATTAATATAAGAAGCAAATGAGGTCTCGTAATATCTTAAATACATTTGCTCTACCTCTTGTAGCTGAATAACATCTGTACTCCAGTTGATTAGTAACTGTTTTAATTCTTCATTTTTTATAATTTCAATATTTCCTGATTTCACCAAATCATTTTGTATGGGGTCAAAGGTGGTCGGAACCAAACTACCTAAATATAAAAAGATGCTATCTTTTTGGACATGTTCTGGCTCATTATAAAAGGTTAGTAAGCGTCTGCATTTTTTATTTATGTCATTTCTACTTTCTATCTTTTGGAGAAGCTGTTTCCGGTTAGACACAAACTCTTTGGCGAGTCTTTTAAGAATTGCCTGTTCTTTTTGGTTTTCGATTCGTTGTTCGTTCCAATTATTGATTTGTAGCGCAATCAATATCCCAATAACAACTAGTACAATTTCACCAATAGCATATTTAATATACTTTCCAGTTTTGTTTTCCATTAGCAAGTTTTGTCTAATTTTTCTAAAGAATTTTATCATTCGTTATTGGTTGGTTATAATGAAGCACAACGGTGAGTATAAACCACGTTTCAATGTGGTTTTATACAATGTTAGCGTACGTTTTATTATGATTAAAAATATCCTATCACTTTATTGCTATTGGATTTCCCGGTGAGCCTGTGCCTCCCTTGATTGGTAGTGGCGAAAATATGAATGCAAATTCATACACCTTGTCATAGTGAAGACTCTCAAGATCCAAGCTCTCCAAAAGGTGCACACCCCTATCTTTTAAACAAAGTAAGTGTACTGGCCATCTTGGCGCTCCCTTAGAAAAAGGGATGACTTCTACACCAAAATTATCACTACCAATGATGACCACCTTTTGGTCTGCTAACCAGGTAGCTCCTGGCACACCAAGTCCGGGCTCTGCTCTCCAATTATAATAGGCATCTTTATCAACATCCCAAAGCTTGCTATGTCCAGTGCGGATTAAAACGACATCCCCTGCCTGAATCATAACTCTTTGCCTGTCTAATGCACCTTGCAAATCGTTAACAGTAATCTCATATCCTGGCTCCAGGTGCTCAACACCTTTGTAATCTGCTACATCTATCAAAATCCCCCTTGTAAAAAAGGGTCTTGCTTTCTCAACACCTAAATTTTTTAAACCAGTTGAAGAATAAACTTCTGACCCTTTAAATCCATTGTAAAACTCATCATCTTCCATAGGACCATCACCACGATAACCAGCATGACCAAATGCATCAAATTGAGTTCCTATATGACCTAAATCTCCAGCATAAAAATCATCATTGAACACAGGTCTATTTTTGGAACCTCCTGGTCCGGAACTTACAATGTTTAACTTAAATGTTGCACCCCCAGTAGGCATATTTTCCTCATAAATATGGCCTAACTCGTAAATCTTTCCCTCTGTAATAAGTCTGGCCGACTCAACTATTTTTTCCTCGGTGATATAATTCGCTGCCCCTCGCTGATCATCAGAACCCCAGCCTTGCTGCGCCCGGCCAGGGTGTGTAGTAAGTAACAATCCTACAAAAAGGAGGTAAATAACTTTATAATCTCTTGATTTTTTCTTCATAATTCATCCATTGTGATTAAAACAAATGTTCGCTAACTTGTTATATGCACACTAAAATAGTCCTTTATCCCTAAAGGTTTCCGGATAAGGATTCATTCATTAGATTTTTATCCGAGCCTTAATGCTATTGGACTACCGTATCTAATGGTTTTGTATCTGAAACAGCATCTTCCGGACCAGCTATATAAATCATAGATCGCTTATCCTGATCTGTAATGTACAATATTTTTTACATTATGTACATTATTTTGTACATTTGATTATTCTTAAATACTATTATTATGAAAAACTACCTCTTTCCAAATCGGTATAAAGTCATTGCGGGCTGGATATTTTACATGGCCATCATCGTTGGATCCTATCTTTTCTTCACAGATTCTTTTGATGATTTGTTAGTGGTACCCGTCCCCGACCTATTCGATACCCATACTATTTTCAGCAGCGGAGATGAACCAGTAACCAATGGTATCCTGGATGAGCTTATAACCATACTCATTATTATCTCTGGCCTCATTCATTGTTTCAGCAAAGAGAAAGTGGAGGACGAACTTATTAGCAAAATTCGACTCGATTCCCTAATATGGTCACTCTATGTAAATTACGGGCTGGTCATCTTAGCAACGATATTGTTGTATGATTTTGTGTATTTCAATGTGCTGATCTTTAACCTCTTCACCATCTTGCTGTTTTTCAATGTAAAGTTGCGCTATAACCTCGGCAAACATTATAAATCCTGAACATGAAGAATTCTATTAAACTGCAAAGAGTGCTCCATAACTTAACCCAGGATGATGTGGCTAAACAACTAGAGGTATCCAGGCAAACCATTAATTCCATTGAGAACAATAAGTATTTCCCATCACTGGAATTAGGTCTTAAACTCGCAAAGATCTTTGAATGCACGGTAGATGATCTGTTTAGTTTAGATTAGTTAAAGGAAAACCAACAAGACATGGCAACTCAGCGGTAATTTTTTATATCTTTGAATTGAGGCGTCTTGCAGGCCACAGGACTGCTCACTTTTAGCATATTTACAGCCAAAAAAACCACACATTATGATGAACGAAGACTATTCCCTTCTCGGCGGCAATAAGAAGAAAGATTTGGAAACCGCTTCTAAATTAGAACTCATTAAGAACTTAATTTTTGGGGAGAACATACAGGAATACGAATCGGAGTTCGAGTTATTAAAAAAAGATATCCTCACCAAGAAAAAAGCCCTGGAAGAGCTCATCGAAGCTACCAGAACCGATCTGCGTATATCTATCAACGATGTGGCTACCGATGTGAACATCCGAATTACAGAATTGGAGGACAAACTGGAGGACCGATTTGAAGATTTGGAAAAAGACCGTTTAAATCCACAACAATTAGGCGACCTGCTCATAGAACTGGGTAAAAAAGTGCGTAATTCCTAAGTATACGTCTATGCAGCCTAAAATAGATGAACAAGACAAGCTAACCATCCTTAAAGAACTATTGTTTCCTGAAGATCATGGTGCTGTTAAGGACATCTCCAATAGAATTCAGCTGCTAGAACAATTTCTGAACGATCCTCAAGAATTCGCTTCCAAAATAGATCCACTCATGGATCAAAAATTACAGGCCTATACAAAAAGGATGCCTAGTACACTGGGACCGACATTTACGGCTACGTTAAAACATGAGATCAGCAACCATCCGGAGGCTGTAGCGGAAACCCTTTCTCCTATTCTTGGGAAACTGATCAAAAAATATATCGCTCAAAAAATACACGCATTTTTTAGCATACTGGGGAAACCCTTTCGTTTTTTGGGACAATGGAAGCGAACCATCCATAGTTGGTTTGGAGGGCCATCGAAAGAACAACTACTGCAGCGAGAATTAAAGTCGGCCACCATAGAACAGGTACTATTACTAGAAAGGCGTACCGGAATCTTAAAAGCGAGCTATTCCGAAACCAATACAATGGATGAAGACAAAATCGCTGATTTGTGTGATGTCATTATCAGCCATGTAAATACCTCCAGAAAGCCAGATGACCAGCATCTGGAACTATTGCCGTATGATGGGTACCAAATACATCTTCAGGCTTTTGTTACGCATTATGTAGCCGTAGTTATCTCGGGTAAATGCATGGTGTCTTCCCGCAACAAATTACAAGACATTATTTTTAATTTTTACTACCATTTCATGGCTATGAATTTGGACCTGATAGGAGATGATTCGACTTCAACAAATGGACCCAAAACCATAGACAAATCCCTGTTGGAAGAAGAAATGGCAGCGAGTTTTGCCAATACTACGCTTTAAAACCACTAATTCCATTTCACATATACCCATTTTGGTTAAAAACAGAAAAGTGTATCTTTAAAAGAATACCTATGTTTATAACATAAATTAAGATTCTATGGATGCTGCGTTAAAAACCATGATAGATAATATGCCAGAGAAAACCGGCAAAACCCTGACAGATTGGAAACAATTGTTGGGTGCAAAACAATTTTCGAAACACTCTGAAGCCGTAAATTTTCTTAAAAGAGAACACGGGGTAACCCATGGTTATGCCAATACCATTGTAGCACTTTCAAAAGATACCGGCACCTCCCCCGATGACCTGGTTGCAAATCAATATAAAGGGAAAGAAGCGCTGCTGCCCATCTATGAAAAAATTCATTCGATCGTGAGAAAATTGGGACCAGATGTGACCATAACTCCTAAAAAAACCTCGGTGAGTTTTATCCGAAAAAAACAATTCGCTCTTATTACCCCGGCCACAAAGACCCGAGCAGATCTTGGGCTTAAATTGGTGGGGGAACCTCTCACCAACCGGCTGGAAAACTCTGGCCCATTTGGGACCATGTGTACCCACAGGGTTCGACTGGAAGATGTAACTCAGGTCGATGAAGAACTCATTGGCTGGCTGAAACTAGCCTATGAAAAAGCAACTTAGTTAGCAACTAACTCTATAAAAAACAAGCACCCATGGCCGAAAAACCCGCTGCGAAACAATATCAGATTAACGGACACACCTTGGAATGCCCTGTCTGCAAGAACAATACGTTCTGGACACGAAAAACTTTAATGAATACGAAAGGCATGACCTTCTTTAAGGTAGAATGGGCCAACAAAGAAGCTGACAACTATGTATGCAATAATTGCGGCTACGTATCCTGGTTTCTTCATCCATAAAGCACCAGGTTGTTCTCTTTCCAAGCTACAACGACATAAGTAATTAAGATAGACTGTCTCTACAGTCTTAGTAAATAAAACCACAGATGACCACCACACGGAAGATTACGATCGGAACCCTGGAATTCGACTGCCGCGTTTCCGGTTCCAAAACAGATGAACTAATAATCCTGCTCCATGGCTTTCCGGAAACTTCCATTATGTGGCTCCCATTATTAGAGGACCTGGCCTCACAGGGATTTTACTGCGTGGCTCCAAACATGCGGGGCTACAGTAAAAATGCCTGCCCCAAAGGCAAAAAGGAGTACAACATAGATAAACTTAGCAAAGATGTCCTGGATCTGGCACAATCTCTCGGGGAAGAAACATTTCACCTTATCGCCCACGATTGGGGGGCCGTTATTGGCTGGTACCTGGCCGCTACCCAGCCAACTGTCTTACTAAGCTATACAGCCCTGTCCGTACCCCATCTAAAATCCTTTTTTAACGCCCTTGCCGTAGACAAAGACCAGCAAGAAAGAAGCAAATACATTAAAATGTTAGCGGTCCCCTTTGTGGCAGAATACACCATCCGGAAAGACGATTTTAAACTCTTTCGAAAACTGTGGAAACACAGCGACCCGGAAGAGCTCGAGGACTATCTTATGGTCTTTCGGGAAAAGAAAGTGCTAACGGCTGCCTTAAATTATTACCGGGCCAATTTCGGCAAGGTACCCATAGAAGATATTGGAACCATAGCAACCCCCACCTTATTTATTTGGGGCAACCATGATATGGCCATTGGCTCCCATGGGGTTGAAAACGGACATAGATACATAACCGGTCCTTACACCTTTTTAGAATTAGATGCCGGACACTGGCTAATGCAAACCCATTATGCGGACATGAAACCGGCTATTATAAAACATCTAAAAGCCTACCGATCGGAATCCCAGACCTTATAATATAGTACTTATGATCAAATTTTTTAGGAGCATCATACTAGACCTTATGTAGGATGGTCAAAAATAATTCGTGGAAAATTCCGTTAAATAAATGCTATTTCTTCGACTTGACAAAAGTTAAAACCGCCTTGGTTTGAAACCTTTTTGTGAAAACGAAGTCCTATCTAAAAAGAAACACATGAAATTCCAAACCCTTCTTCTGGCCAACCTCGTTTTTTTCTTTTTTAGTTGTAGTTCTTCAAATGACGAAGAAGATATAGCAACTACAACCATTCAATTTGGTAATCCACAACGAGTTACTGTCCAGGGATATGACGGCCAGATCATGGAACCATTTCTGAGCAGAGATGGCAATACACTCTTTTTTAATAACCTCAACAACCCTTCCGTAGACACCAATCTACACTGGAGTACAAGGATCAGCAATACCCTGTATGAATATCAGGGTGAACTGCAGGGGGTTGCCACCGAAAGTTTGGAAGGCGTCCCAACCATGGACCAAAATAATAACATGTATTATGTGTATACGGGCGACTATTTCCAAACCCTCAATTCTATTTATACTGGCTCTTACAATAACGGTAGTCTTGCCAATATCAGTGTCGTAGAAAATCTTTCCCTAAACCAACCTGGGTGGTTAAATTTTGACGTTGAAGTTACCAATGATGGTGAATCTCTGTATTTTGTAGACGGTCTGTATGATGAAAATGGCGGGCCCCGCGAGGCAAATTTTGTAATTGCCCGTAAAAATGGGAGTGGATTTCTACGAGACCCCAATAGTAGTATACTCTTGGCGAATATAAATACGGACAATTTGGAATATGCAGCCGCCATCTCAAAAAATGAGTTGGAACTCTGCTTTACACGTATCATAGGGGACATTTCTGTTAATTCAGAGGCCCATATTTACATAGCCACAAGAACTTCAACCAACCTGCCGTTCTCGGAACCACAGGAAATTACAGAGATAACAGGCTTTGTAGAAGGTCCTACCTTTTCGCCAAACGATACCGGCCTGTATTATCATAAAAAAGAAAATAAGGTCTTTGTACTCTACTATATTGAAAAATTACCCCTAAATTAACTTCAAATAGCAACGAAGTTTAATTTTATGAATCCCATTTTTATTGTCGTTTACACCAGTTGGTTCTTGTCTGAAATAATCTTTATTAGAGTACTTCGGGTTAAAAAAACAGACCAGCAAAAAGCAGACCAGGGCTCCCTCCTGTTTATCTGGGTATTGATTATTATCGGAAACG
>Ga0316204_10011331_pt1 | contig 11189 bp, 10 predicted proteins | sample 6monrhotite_MG_2_FD_205661 | JGI IMG/M metagenome (GOLD analysis project Ga0316204, IMG submission 205661) | Microbial mat bacterial communities from mineral coupon in-situ incubated in ocean water Damariscotta River, Maine, United States -... | ecosystem: Environmental > Aquatic > Marine >...
GCCGACATAGCCAAACAGATATTCGTACCCTTTTTCACCACCAAACGGGCTGGCAGCGGAGTGGGTCTTGCGCTTACTCGCCAAGTGATGATCTCACACGGAGGGGCGGTTAGTTTGTCCGAGCGCGAAGGCGGCGGGGCTGCTTTCTCGCTGACTTTTTAAGCACAACCCACCAACGCGGAAATCACTGCGGAAATCACTGCGGAAATCATCGGGCCTGCATGCCGCAATAGCGGCCTGTTTCCTTGATCATACGAGTGGTTATGGATGTATTGAAACGCGAGACGCCGGGCAAGCTGCTAAGTTCCAACCTCAAAAGATCATCAAGTGCTGACATGTCCGGTGCCAACACCTCCAAGACATAATCATATTCTCCCGTCACGGCATGACAGCACCTTACTGCACGGTGCTGGATGATGGAATCCTCAAACGCCTGGTAACGGTCGAACGATACCACCACATGGACCAAAGCCCGGATACCAAGACCAAGAGCTTGCGGCGATATACGCGCGCTATACCCTTCAATTGCACCGGAGGCCTCCAGCTCTTTCACCCGGCTCCAGCACGGCGTTTTACTCAGTCCAACTTTTTCCCCCAAAGCGATGAAGGAAATCCTGCCGTCACCTTCAAGCGCCGTCAGGATTTTTAAATCAATCGAATCCATTTTTGTTCCTAAAAATATCTCAATTACAAACTATTGTTTCACACTTTCTTTAAAATAAAGAATAATAAGAACAATGTTCATGTCAGTAAAGCCTATAGTCCTATTTAAAACTTGGCCAATGAGGAATGAAAATGGACCGCGAAAAATACTATGCCCGGATCGAAAACCCGGAAATGCTCGACTACGGCGTCTACCTAAAATGCGACCAATTGCTTACCTGCCAAAAGCCGCTTGATGAGTTGTGCAATGCCGATGAGCTCCAGTTTCAAATCGTACACCAGGTGGAAGAGCTATGGATGAAGTTGATGACTTTCACTCTTGTCGACGTAATCGACTTCCTGCAACAAGGTGAAACCCACAGAGTTTTGACCCTTATGGGGCGAGTGAGCGCGCTGCAGCGCCTAATGACCAACCAACTGGATATTCTGGAAACAATGTCGCCCAAGGAATATCAGCAGATCAGATTGCAGCTGGGCAATGGCAGCGGCCAAGAATCGCCCGGTTTTCGCATGCTGCTTAAAATGCCACCAGATATGTGGAAAGCTTACACAGAAACCTACTTGGCGCCAGATAACCTGACTATCACCGATATTTACGACGAGAAATATTGCCATGATGGCCGCTACGCTATTGCAGAAGCACTGATCGAGTTTGACGAGCAGTTTCAAAAATTTCGTTGGAACCATTTGTTTTTAATTCACCGCTCTATAGGGCTTAGCTCCAAGTCCCTTAAAGGGCGACCTGTCGATCTATTGCAGTCCGGCGCAAAACACCGGTTTTTCCCAGAATTATGGGATATTCGCAGTGCGATGACGGACAAATGGGGCGGTGAGTACGGTGTTGTTCGCGACGCAATTCACAAAAAGCCCGCTGCTAAGTAATAGCGGGCATTTAAGTATTTCCGGCGTCGGCGCAGCTTACTCCTGACCGGCGAGAAAGCGCTGAACGCGCTCTACAAAAACGGTGGGTCGCTCAGCAAAGGGCAAATGTCCGGTCGCGGATAAAATTGCAATTTCGGAACCTGGGATCAGTTGATGAAGCTTCCAAGCTGTGGACGGGGCGATAACTGGGTCATAACGACCGTGAATAACTAAAACCGGAAACTCATAATCCCCGACCGATGCCGTATAATCCAGTTCAGCCATATCACGCCGTAGTGCATTATTCACTTCAATATTATAGTCATAGTCCTTGATAGCTTCCATAAAAGCGTCGCCTTTAGCCAAGTCAACAAACTCCATCGCCGTAAATACGGCGATATCACGCGCCTTAAACCTAGGGGTTAACGCTCGCCTTGTTTGTTGCCATTGCTCAATACGGTCAGGAAATACATCGGCTAGTATGCTCGCGGTCTCCTTAATCGACGTTGCGGTAGAGTTTGCAAACACGATTGATTTCACATGGTCCCGGTAGGCGTCTGCGTAGGCCATCGCAACAATGCCACCAAAGGAATGCCCTAATAGATTAAGCTGAGAAACCGCAAGGTCCCCTCTGATTGCCTCAACGTCGTCGGCCCACTGCACTAACCGCGGCTCTCCTGTGGCGGGCCCAGAGTTAGACGTGCCGCGCTGATCGAACGTAACCACTTGCAGCGACTTGCTTAGTTCATCAAAACTTCCGCCAACCCGCATGTAGCGATGGTCACTTCCCGGTCCGCCAGAAATTACCAACAAAGGCGCAGCACTGTTAGCCGCCTTGGCAACCCCTTTGACATAATAGGCGATGGATGTCCCGTCAGCGCTTACAGCAGTGTGTTGCACCCAACCATTTTCAGTTAATTGAGAGCCAAAGGCTGGAAACCCAAACGCCGAAAAAATAAAGACAAAAAATACTTCCAATACTTTCATTTGAGCTTCCCTCTAATTATTTTATGCCAATATTTTTGGCTAGTTGGCGGCTGGGGGTTTCGCATATGTAAGTTCTGTTTGATCTATGCCCGCACGGGCACATTCGGCGTCTTCAAACCCCCGCGCGCCCGAAACACCAACACCGCCGATATGTACGCCGTCACTGGTGAAAATCGCTTCGCCACCTTCAAAGACTGCGATGTTTGGCGCATGCCCAATTGCTGGGAATGTTCGCGCACTTTCTGCGGCGCCTTTAGTTGGCCGCGGAAACGCAGCCGCCGCATTGGCCTTCCACTGCGCGATATCGACTGATCCCAGCTGCGCGCCGTCCATGCGCAGAAATGCCATCAGGTTTTTGCCCTGATCAAAAACCGCAATATTCAAGCGCCATCCCTTGTCAGCGGCATAGGCCTCGCAGCCAGCAACAATCGCTTTTGCTGAAGTGGTTGTGAGGATTGGGCGCATTTCCTGTGCGGTAACGGGCGTAAACCCGGCACAAGCTACACTTGCCAAACCAAGCATTAAATTTATCGTTTTCCGTGACATGATGTTCTCCCAAATGATCTAGAAAAAGGTCCACTCTCCAGCTACCGCCTGTGACGCGGTGACATAACAATAAACACATATTCTACGGTCGGTCTTTATTTGCGGATAAAAATTAATGAATGACAATCAACAAAAATGACGGTACCTAAACATTTATGAATATGATTAATTGGCAACGGCTTCGAATATTGAAAGCAGTTCTTGAAAGTGAAAGCTTCTCGGGTGCAGCGCGGCAACTGGGCATCAGCCAACCAACCGTCAGCCGACAAATTAAATTTCTGGAAGATGAACTAGGTGAAACCTTGCTCGACGTGACGCCGGACGGTGTCATGGCAACCGCCGCTGCCTTGCGCTTAAATCCGATTTTGGATGAAATGATGCAGGCTGCCGAGCAAATTCGGCGTCCTACTGAACAGCCCGCCTCCACGCCGTCCGTACGCATCGCATGTGGCCCCTGGATTGCCAGTTTCCTCTCTCGGCATATCGATCATATTGTTGGTGCCAACGTAGACCGGCATATTGACATCATTTCAAGCGTTCTATTTGCTGATATCCCCCGCCGCGAAGCAGATATAGCTATTCGAACCACCCGACCGGACCGAGGCCGCATGAGGGTAAAGCGGCTGCCAAGTTATACATATGCCGTCTACGGCGCGACAGAACTGGTGGCCGACCAACCTGCGGCCTTGGACGACCGACGCTTTAACATGTTCCAATGGGCGATGCTGGCGCAAGAATTGGACCATTTTGCCACATCCAAATGGCTGTTAGACCAAGGTGTCACTAACCCCATCATAAGATGCTCTGCGTCTGTCAATTTATTAGACGCTATCAAGAGCGGCAAGGTCCTGGCCGTAATACCCTGCTTTTCCGGCAACGGGGAAACCGGGTTATGCCGCATTAGTGAACCCTTCGTCCCTGGCAGTGGGCAAATTTGGATGGTGCTGCCGGAAGATGTAAACCGGCGCCCGCATATTCGGCAAACTGCCGACCTTTTGGTGGATTTGTTTAACAAAAAGTTTGCGAGCAACTAAGGTCTATTGATTAACCAGCGGGCTCGGTCAGGGCGTCACAAATATTCATCACTAAAACGGTGCGGTCCCGGCCAATACTTGCTGCGCTTTTTATCGTCGAAAAAGCCACGCTGCACCCATCAACGCTTACGTCTGCCTGATCAGGATAGCCTTCCCATATTTTTTTGGGCACACTCTTGCCAGACCAACCAAACCAATAGAGGCCGCCGGGCCGCTTTCTAACTGGTGTGTACCGGCTTTTCATTAGCCTGACTATGCCAACTTTGGTGATGAGCGTTTGGGTTTTACTTCGCTCATTAGGGATTGGCGGAAGGTCTGTTGCATCAATCTCCAGCGTACTCCCGTTCAGTTTCAATAAGGAAACATCCAGAAGGTTCTGGTTCATCGGCTCGCCCTCGGCCGATACATAGGAAACCGGGCAGGCAGCCATGTGAATGGCACCCAGAAAGGGAATAAACTTCATACATTTCAGCGGGTACTGCCTGTTGGATACGCGCACAGCATTTGCATCTTTTGTCGCATAATGAAATGTACCTGCCGCAGTCGATTCTAGAAATCCAAGCGCGCCGCCCAGTTCAACGGTTTTGCCAGCATCGTAGTTTGCTTGCTTAACATCATCAGAGTACCGCCAATTGCAGCTCAAAGAGCTCTGGCTCCAGTCCGCGAATTCAACATCAGTAGCCCGCGCACGTTGAAAGCCCCCGGCTGAAACCCTGCGGCCACTATACTGGTAGGAGTATTGCTGCATTTCCTGACCCAGCAAGCCCGCTTTATAGAGCAATGTTTTTGGTGCATCCGGGTCTTTTTTGAGGCGGCGGTCCGATACTTTTGGTGCTCTGGTTCGGTACGATACAAAATCACCAGCAAGACACAGGTTTGATCCACCGACATCAGTTTCAAGTGTACGCAATGTTCCCATGTCCCAAGCAAGCAGGCGGCTTGCTTTTCGAGGCACTGTTTCTGTCATCACCAACCCTTGTGATTGCGACCAAAGCACGTTGGTGATGCTTCGCTTGGAGACAACAACAGCGGGAACAATAGCTGGCACCAAAGGCGCTATGCTATCTTCCATTGGTTGTTGCAATTGTTGAAACATCTCACGGGTTTCACTCATCAACTTAGCGTAGCGCTCTGCCATTTTGGTCTCAGGCACCAACCATGAAACAAGACCTGCACTATCGATTTTGGTGCTGGCATTGGCTTGGCCAGTATCTTTTTCTGCACCAATTTTAGGATTAACTTCCAGCCCGGCTTCCGGCCCGGTAGCTAGCTCACTACTCCGCGAGCAAATCCACCACGGTGACACTTGGCTTGCGCGCAGATCGGGCCGTGTCAGAACTTGCTCTCCGACTTCGCCGGCCACATTAGGATTAACTCGGATATATTTAGCAACCGTTCTTGCCCTGGCGGGCAAATAAGCAACTGCACCAACTGCGCCAGCATCGGCGCACAATGCGGCATCCATACTTGCTCGGATATGACCCAACCAATACCACTCAAGCGCCGCCCTTACGTCCGCTGAAAAGGTTCGTTCGGCCAAATCAAATAAATAAAGTGGTGGCAAATGATTGTATTGGCGCGCCAACTCCTGCCGAAGGGGAATATCCTCAGGTGGCGCTGTTTCCAGCCGTCGTTCAAGCTGTTTCAGCTCTTCGGAAACGGTTAAATCCGTGGAAACCGAAAAACTGCGGTCTATGGCACTAAAACTTCTAAGTGTTTTCGGTTCTGCGCCTTGCAAGCCAAAGGCAATCGAGAAAGCCAAACCAGCCGTTAACAATAACTTCAACCACATATAGCACTCCAGGACCCCAAAATTGACTATAGACAATCAACTTCAGACCAACAACCGGGCGTAAGGTCGCCGGTCAACAAATAAATGGCCAAGTGGCCAGTTTAAAGCAATTGGCCTATACTGCTGTATGGGTTATTGCTAGAACAGCTTCAACTTCGGACAATATAATGGATCTTCTCAGAAAATCAGACCCTAGCGCGACAAATGCCGACGCAAATGAACCCTCTGAGCTTGACCTGGACGTGGCTAACGCTTTCGTCCAGATGGGCACCCGTGACAGCAATGCGCCGATCAAAAGTGGCCTCGCCAAGGAAACACTGGTGTCACTGCTATATCAGCACGCGGACCTTCTCGCCAAACAGGGGCAGAAAAAGCAATCCTCCACCTTGTTTGAATTTGCTATGCATCTGTCAGAAACCAAACTGGAAGATGCCAAAACCGAGCAAGGGTTCGCCGATCTGGAACACCAGGCTCGATATCTGATAACTAATGGTCGTTTTGCGCTGGCGGCCAAAATGCTCGAATCGCTGGCAGCAGTTACCCCGGAAAACTTGGAGGTTCATCTGAACCTAGCCAGCATTTTCCACGCGCTGAACCGGCAAGATGATGCTCGAAATTTGTTAGTTAACTTCTTTGCTCAGCACCCCACCGAGTTTATTCCTGCAGCGGAAGGCAGCGCTAAAATAGGCACACTATTGGTCGTGTCTGGCTTCGACAAAACCTATTACAAAATGGGCACCCGGGAAAACGGTACTTTCAAGCGATACAGGCGCGGTGGGCACTTCATGCTCAAACACCTCATCAATACCGACCCATACGACCAATATGCCTACACAGTTTCATCCGATAACATTAACCAGTCTGCCCCCAACGCGGAGTATGACCTGTTGTTAAATACAATCGCTGATGCGGACACCGAGCACAACTCATTGAAATCACTTGAGGTTTACACCAGTAAACACCCAGACGTACCTATTGTAAATCACCCGTCTAATGTTCTGAAAACCACGCGAGACCAAAACTATCAGCGGCTGAACGCCCTTCCGGGAATCCGATTCCCTAAAACCGAACGATTTCTTGTTGGCGACAAACCAGTACCAACCATCATTGATGAAATTGAGGTGGCAGCGTTTGCGTTCCCCTTGATCATACGTGAAACCGGCACGCATACGGCGGTCTCCACCATGCTGGTATCCGAAAAAAGTGAACTGGAGACATATTTAGCTGATGTCTCAGGCGACAGCGTATATGTGATCGAATTTGTCGAAAATGCTTCGACCGAAGGCCACTATACTAAAATGCGTTTCTTTGCCATTGAAGGTCAATTGTACCCGGTTGTTCGACATGTGGACAAGGTTTGGAATGTTCACGGTGGTAACCGCAAAGTCTTCATGAATGACCATACTTGGATGGTTGAGAAAGAGAAGCAATTCCTGAGCAACCCAGCGTCTGTGATCGGGAAAGATACATTTGCTCTTTTGCAAAAGCTTCCTGATTTTGTTGGTCTTGAGTTTTTTGGCTTTGACTTCACCATTCTGGATGATGGTACCGTCTTGATTTTTGAACTTAATCCAGCAATGCGTCATAGTTTCAGTCACGCAAAAAACTCACCCTACATGCGGCCATATTTGCAGAAAATTTCCGACGCTTTTCAGGAAATGATTGACCAAAAGGTTGCCTCAACTTAAATCGGCGGCAACTCCTCTAGTGACTTAACTCCTTTTTCAAAAACGTCGTCACTGGAGCATAAAATCAAACGAATGCAGTCGGCGGAGGTTGGCCCGTATACATGACCCGGAATAGAAACCACTTTCTTTTCCGACAGAAGGTAATCTGCGACCAGCGCGCCTGTGCCTTTTTTCGTTCCTAGATCAGCCGACCTTACCTTGCCGCCTAGGTTTGCAACTTCTGGAAACGCAAACATACCGCCCTGCGGCAGGCGCGGCCATGTAAAACCCTTTTCCGGCGTCAACGTATCCGACAATATTGTCGCACGCTTTTGTAACATTGCTGCCACCCCGTCCATCCAAGGGTCGGCGGACACGTCTGAAATCATCCGCAAAGCGAACCGTTCCGACAGCATGTTGACGCCGAGATACAGGTAGTCGTGCAGTTTTGCCGCCAGGTCAATAACTGCCGGCGGCGCGCACAACCAACCAATGCGCAGGCCTGGCACACCGTATTTTTTCGAAAAGCTGTTGATAAGAATTGACCGGCTTTCAAGGCCTGAAATGCATCTTGCAGGGATATGGGGCCGAGAAAAAGCCATACTGTCATAAACCTCATCGTGGATCACCCACAGATCGTTTTTTTCGGCAACACCTGCGAGCGCCTTAAAATCAACTTGGCTGGCAACATATCCGCTGGGATTTTCCGGCGAATTGACAATGAGCGCCCGCGCGCTTTTTGCGGCGTTTGAGAGTGCATCCAGTTCAGCATACTCGTGGTCGCCGCATTGCCGCGACAGGCAAACAGGGGCTCGCCCAAGTGTGCGCACAGCGCGCTGGTAAAGCATATAGGTGGGGTCTGTGATCAGTATTTCTTCACCCGGTGAACTTGTCACTAGCGCCGCGAGACTTATGGCCTCTACGCCGCCGTGGGTGATCAATATTTCACGTTCCGGGTCCACATCGAGACCGTAACGGCGTGCATAATAATCAGCGATAGCAACCCTGAGCTCCAGCATGCCGCGGCTTTTTTCATATGACTTGCTGGACTGTATAAAAGCATCCCAATTCAGATCTTTTTCTTCGATTACCGAGCGAACACCGGGGGCCGGACCAAAATCGGGCTCACCGAAGGCCAGGTTAATCGCACCGGGTATATCTTTTGCCTTTGCAGCAGTGGCTTTGGTTGCATAGCCGTCAAGTTGCAACAGGTCTTCACTCAGTGGGGGCATGTCCATGTTTTCTACTTTTGTCCAAGTTGAGATAAAACATCATAAATTACGGTACAATATAGGAACACTAACGTCGTCAGCATACTCTGTTGCTTTTGCCATGACATTGCAGCGCTGACTGCGCTAAAAGGTCCTTTATAATTGTATTGGCAGTATGCGCACTAGATTCAATTTGGCAAATCATCGGTGCCACCAATTGTTCGGAAAAAGAAAATATGTCTAAGGCCCAATCAACAACCACTCAGCTAAAAGCGCTACTGCAGGCAAGTGAGCTATGCTTCATTATGGAAGCGCATAATGCACTGGCCGCACGATTGGCTGAACGCGCTGGGTTTAAGGCTGTTTGGGCTTCCGGCTTAACAATTTCAGCTTCCATGGGGCTCAGGGATGCCAACGAATTGACCTGGACTCAGGTATTGGAACTGGTCGAGCCCATGACAGATTTCATCAATACGCCGGTACTACTCGATGCAGATAGCGGCTACGGCGATTTCAATATATTCAGCCGTTTTGTCAAAAAGGCAGAGGCGTGCGGCATCGCCGGAGTTTGCATTGAAGATAAGGCGTTCCCTAAACGGAATTCGTTCGCCGATACCGATCATACCTTAGCTGACATCGGTGAATTCACTGCAAAAATTCGCGCTGCCAAGGACGCACAACAAAACCCTGATTTTTGCCTTGTAGCGCGAACCGAAGCGCTTGTGGCAGGGGCTGGCATGGATGCCGCCCTCGAGCGTGCAACACGGTACGAAGACGCTGGTGCTGACGCACTTTTTGTTCATTCAAAGCAATCTACGGCCACCGAAATTCAGGAGTTTACCAAACACTGGGGCGGTACTATCCCGCTGGTTATTGCACCAACCACCTATGCGTCAACGCCGACCAACGACTTCGAAAACATGGGAATTTCGACGGTTATTTGGGCCAATCACGGCCTGCGCGCAGCCATTAAAGCCATGGAAAACACGTACCAAGATATTCATAACCGACGATCGGTCGAGGGCGTCGAAGGTCATATAGCGACGATCAAAGACATTCTGTCTTTAACCAAAACTGAAGAGCTATTGAAAGCCGAGCAAAGCTATAGCAATCCAAAACCAAAAGGCAGTAACGATTAGTGCTGGACCCACAGGATTTCATCAACTCACTCGATAGTTACGGCACATCGTTTTATGCGGGCGTGCCCTGTTCCTTTTTAAAGGGCCCTATGAGCGTTCTCGCTAACCGCGAAAACTATGTGGGCGCCGCCATAGAGACTGATGCTTTGGCAATGTGTGCTGGAGCGTGGCTCGCTGGCAAAAAAACCGCTGTTTTTTGTCAGAATTCCGGCCTCGGCAACCTTATAAGCCCTTTGAGTTCACTGAACGAACCTTTTGCTATCCCAACGTTATTAGTGATTGGCTGGCGCGGAAAACCCGGCGAAACAGACGAGCCACAACATAGGCTGATGGGCGAAACAACGCGGCAAATACTAGCTGCAATGAACGTGGTCAGTTTTGAGTTGCCTACAATGGCATCAGAGGCAAGCCATATATTGGACGAAGCCTTTTCTTTGATGGAGCGTTCGGGAAAGCCTGTCGCGCTACTGGTTAGCCCAGAGACCTTCAAAACCGTTGGCACAGTCATTCGGCCAAAGGTTCGTACTGCTGTGACCATAGGGCACAAAACCGTTGTAAATGATGTGAAAACCGGTGCGGACTATCCAAGTCGCTATGACGTTCTAAAGGCGCTTTCGGCCCAACTGCCAGAAAATACCGCCGTAATTGCAACCACCGGAAAATGTGGTCGGGAACTTTATTCGATCGACGACAAGGCACAGCATTTCTATATGGTTGGCTCGATGGGTTCGGCCAGCGCAATTGGTCTGGGTGCGGCGCTCAACACAACGCGAACAGTGGTTGTTCTGGACGGAGACGGCGCAGCCTTAATGCGGCTGGGCACCATGGCAACAATTGGCAGAGTTGGACCATCCAATTTAATCCATATTATTCTCGACAACCAGGCGCACGATTCCACAGGCGGTCAACCGACAGGTTCTGAGGCCATCAATTTTTCCGCCGTTGCGTCGGCCTGTGGCTATGCGTCAGCAACCAGTTGCGATGATATATCAACTGCCGTTGACGCGCTTGAAAAACACCTTCCAGATTCAGGCCCTCATTTGCTACATATCCGCATTAATACGGGGTCGTTGGCTGGCCTTAGCCGACCAGCCATCCAACCGCATGAAGTGGCCAGACGCTTTCAAACTTTCCTAAACAGCCATACATCGCGCTAAAAATCAGCCACCCTTCTGTATTTCATCATGTCCAAACATTCACTTTGTCCCAACTTGATTGCCTCAGTTGATAAAACAATGTGACGCTTCAGCAACGTAAATGGGGAGTTAGGCTCAGTGAGTAAGTTTTTG
>Ga0316204_10011332_pt1 | contig 11188 bp, 9 predicted proteins | sample 6monrhotite_MG_2_FD_205661 | JGI IMG/M metagenome (GOLD analysis project Ga0316204, IMG submission 205661) | Microbial mat bacterial communities from mineral coupon in-situ incubated in ocean water Damariscotta River, Maine, United States -... | ecosystem: Environmental > Aquatic > Marine >...
TGAATTCTATTTTTAATATCGTTAAAAGTACTGCTTCAATCTCACCACTGCATAATCTGGATAGAGCCTTGAACAAATAGTAATGATTCTAGTTTTGGGCTAACAGAAGGAATATAGGTAATGTTTAATGCAAATCTTTTTGTGCCGACAGAAATAAAAGGCAATGCACCAAAAAATGGCTCATTGTTGTTATGATCTTTTCTTGTCATGATAAACGCTACTAGCCCTGCATCAACATGCCAGCCGTCTTTATCATCTTCCAGGTAATAACGACGCTTGCTGCCGCCACCTATATATTTTGAGGTATTAGACAGGCTGTCTTTAAAAAAACTGCCCGTTACAAAGTTGACCCATTGCTCTTTTTCTTCAAAATCATATTCAAAGCCTAATCCCCAGTTATCTTCATTATAATTTTTCTTATTTTCATGCATGGCTTTGCCATTAATAATAAGATGCAGTGAATCTGCTTGAATTTGAGCAGATAAAAAGAGGGTTGCTAGTAAGAAAACAGCTCTAAACACGACTAAATCACTTTTATAACATTGTTGTAATTTAGTTATCGGCTCATAAATAACGAGCTTCACTTTTTTTTGTTACAAACTGTAAATAACCCTCAAATTGTGAAGGACTCTGTAAACGCTGACATTGGTAAGCTACAAAAACAGCCTTTTATGGCCACAGTCATCAATTTTGCTCACCTTTTAATTTTTAGGTGTTTCTAAATTTAATTCAATCCAAAATTTACTTCCCTTTCCTATTTCGCTTTCAACGCCCATGGCACCATCCATTAACTCAACTAAATTTTTACTTATGTATAAACCTAAGCCCAAACCTTCTTTCGATAAATCAAAGCGTTCAAATGGATCAAACAAATGAGATAATTGTTCTTGATGTATACCTTGGCCATTGTCAGATACTTCAACCTTTATTCTATTATCGTTTAGCTTGGCTGCATGAATATTCACTTTGCCATTATTGTGGTTATATTTAATTGCATTAGCGATAAGATTAATAAATATCTGTTTTAACCGTTTATGATCTGCTTTTACGACATAATCATTCGTAATCTCATTATTAATGCTTATACCGTGCTCTGCTGCAATGGGGTTTAAAATTGATAAACTTTCTATTAATACATCATTCAAAATAACCGGATGATTTTCTACGATTAATTTATTCGATTCTATTTTCGATAACTCTAACAACTCTTCTATTAATGTTAATAAATGCTGTCCAGAATCTATAATGCCTTGAGTCTGTTCTTCTTGTTCATCGTTTAACTTAGGACTATCAGACATTTTAAGCAGTTGGCCAAAACCTAAAATAGCGTTTAATGGTGTTCTTAGCTCATGGCTGATCATGGAAATGAAATTTGATTTAGCGCTGTTTGCTTCAATAGCCGCATTTTTACTTGCGATTAATTCCTTCTCATTTACTTCAGAGAGATAGCGCAAACGAATATTTTCTTTAAAATTATGACTAAATTTCGATGCATTGGTTAAAGCAACAACAATAAACATAAGTAATAAACAGCCTATCAATGTTGATATATATGTCCCTTCTGAAAATTCAATAATTAATATAGGAACTAATAACAATAAAAAATATACAAATAAATTTCTTCTTTTAAAGCCTAATGAGGTCACAGCACCGGCGCTTACGCCTATCAACACTAAAATAGGTAAGTAATGAAATATCGAATCGTCATCTGGTAATAACCAAATACTTACGCTACCCCAACATAAAGCGGTAAGGATCATTAAAGCAAAAAAGACTTTATCCCATTTTTGATATTGAGTTAGCTGTTTTTCTTCGCGTAAGAAAAGACGCGCTGAGATTAAGCGTAAGAGGTTGATTACCACCATAACCGAAAGCCAAATAAATAAAACGGTATGATCGACAGCCTGTTCGAGCATCGCCACTAATGTTATAGCGATAATAATATTGGCAAAAACTGAGGTTACCAACGCACTATATAGCGCTTTCACGCTTTCGATGAATACCGTTTCATCAAGGGTATAGTTTTGATTATTTATGATCCCGCGTTCCAATTTTTATCATTCCCTTCTATGCTAAGTAACAGCTTACTCTTAACTTCTATCGGCCTATATCAGCCTAACATAACCTTTAATCTATAGGTTTTAAGTTAAAAATATACAGCTCGCTGAATAACTCGTAAATCTAGTTTATTTATCTCATTATATCCGTACAATAGCTTCTTCGAAATTGGCAGCTTATTTCTATATTAATGACTTACATTACACGCTTATTAAGACTTTCTAATATTAGTTGGATTTTCCTTCGGCATGGTTTAGATGATCTAATCCTCGCGACTCATCTATTTCGCCCATACCGCTTTTTCCGCCTGATAATGCCGTGGACTTGGGTATCTCGTAGCCAAAGTAGAGGGGCAAGAATCCGCTATGCATTAGAAGATTTAGGCCCCATATTCGTCAAATTTGGTCAAATACTATCAACACGTCGTGATTTGTTACCTGATGATATCGCCATTGAGCTAGCTAAATTACAAGATCAAGTAACCCCTTTTGATAATTACACGGCATATAAAGTCATAGAAAAATCTCTAGGCCATTCACTAGATGATATTTTTTCTGCGTTTAGCTCTGCGCCCTTTGCCTCTGCGTCGATTGCCCAAGTTCATGCAGCAACGTTACATAATGGCAAAGATGTCATTGTAAAAGTTGTGCGACCGAATATAAAACCCATTATCGAGCGCGATATTAGTTTGCTGTATATCATTGCTGATAAAATTGAACGTTATTGGCATGCTGGCAAAAACTTACGACCAAAAGAAGTGGTTGCCGAATTTGAAAAAACCCTGCTTGATGAGCTGGATTTAAAACGTGAAGCCGCTAATGCTTCTCAATTAAAACGAAATTTTGATCAATCTGAGAAGCTCTATATTCCTGAAATTTACTGGGATCATTGCCGCAACAATGTCATGGTAATGGAACGAATCCATGGCACACCGATTGGCAATATCGATACTCTTATTGATAAAAAAATCGATTTACAAAAACTCTCAGAGCGAGGAGTTGAAATATTTTTTACCCAAGTCTTTCGTCACAGTTTTTTCCATGCTGACATGCATCCAGGAAATATCTTTGTTGCCGATAACGGTCAATACATCGCTGTCGACTTTGGCATTATGGGTACTCTGAATGAAACCGATCAACGTTATTTGGCTGAAAATTTTCTCGCCTTCTTCAATCGTGACTACAAACGCGTGGCTGAACTACACGTCAATTCAGGTTGGGTAGCTAAAGATACACGAATAGATGAGTTTGAATCCGCAATACGTGCAGTTTGTGAACCGATATTTGATAAACCTCTAAAAGATATTTCTTTTGGTCAGCTATTACTCAGCTTATTTCAAACTGCGCGCCGCTTTAATATGGAAGTGCAGCCTCAACTCATTTTGCTACAAAAAACATTACTTAATATAGAAGGCTTAGGTCGTCAGCTTTATCCTGAATTAGATTTATGGAAAACAGCAAAACCCTTTTTAGAACAGTGGATGAAAGATAAAATTGGGCCGCGTTCGTTTTTTAAACATTTAAAAGAAAACGCGCCATTATGGGCAGAGCGCATTCCTAAAATTCCTAATATGGCCTTTGAAATTTTAGAGCAGGCTAAATCGGGTGAGCTCAAGGTTCAACTCAATAATGCCCAATTAGAACAAATAAAAAGTGAAATTCGTCAAAACAATTCACGTTCTGTTCGCGCCATTATAGGTAGTGCGTTTTTAATTACTGCGGCTTTACTCTCAGCTACAAGTCTAGCTGCTTTCGCACAATACCCTGATTACTTACCCGAGCTAGCTAGCTTTAGTATCGGAACAATATTGCTTTTGAGTTTATTAAAACGCTAACCCATAACGGAAATTATTATGAAAATATCAATTATTAGTGGCAGCCATCGCAACCCTTCACAAAGTGAAAAAATTGGTCGTTATATTGAAAAGGTTTTTCAATCGGAAAAAAACAATGTAGAACCCTTTTTATATACCCTTGCAGATAACCCTTTACCACTTTGGGATCAGTCTGTATGGGAGTCTGACGAAGGATGGGATGAACGCCTAGCACCATTGAAAGAACAATTTAGTGAAAGTGATGCATTTGTCATTATTACACCTGAATGGCATGGCCAAGTACCTGCTGGATTAAAAAATCTTTTCTTGCTTTTTAGCCGCTTCGAATTTGGACATAAACCTGCTCTCATCGTTTCTATTTCATCAGGTGCTGGTGGTTCATACCCTGTCGCTGAATTACGTATGAGCAGCTATAAAAATAATCGACTTTGCTATATACCAGAGCAATTAATTATTCGTGAAGTTGAAAACGTTTTTAATGAAAAACCAGAAGATAATGACGACCGCTCAGATCCATACTATAAAGAAAGACTTAGTTGGTGTTTAGATATATTAATGGGTTACGGTAAAGCTTTAAAAAGCATGCGCTCTGAAACTGAAGTTCACCATGAAAAATTTGGTAATGGATTGTAGTTTTATGATGCGAGCAAAAATTCCTGTCGAACTTTTACGGTAACAACAAGAACAATAAGCATTATTAGCCAAAATATGACAAACACTATCATCGATTGTTTCGCTTTTTTCTGCTCAAACCATGTTCTAGGTTTAACGCCCTTTAATAAGAAGACAAGATTAGAAGCTAAATTTACACAAACAATATTTACTGCTAACAATAAACCTGCGCCTAGTGCGTACTGAAAATTACCTGCACCCAACATCAGACCTAATGTTGCAGTTGGAGGAAGGATGGCAACAGCAACCATCACTCCAACCAGCGCACTCGATAAACCAGAGGTTAATGAAAGCACTGCGGCCGCTCCAGAAACAAGTGCGAGAACAACACCATCCATTCCCACATCCGTTCTAGCCATTAACTCATGGCTATCAAAATTTAATGGCCAAAGTAAACCAATTAAAACTGACAACATTAATGCAATACCAGTACCCATAACATTTGATTTTAATGCCGACCAGAGTAACTTTCCTTCACCTAAGCTTGTAGCAAACGACAAAGCAATATTTGGACCTAATAATGGCGCGATCACCATTGCACCGATCACCACTGCAACATTATCTTCAAGTAAACCAATTGCCGCTACAATGGTAGACATAATAACCATGTAGACATAATTATTATCAAACTTAGCACCAGCAACGATATTTTGATAAAGCTCTTCTCGACTACGTGAAATACTTTTTTGCTTTTGTTCCTCTACATTTGCTTCTTCTACTCGAGGCATGGTTGCTTCGACTGGCAATACTAATAATCGTGAATTTTCTGTACTAGCTAGCAAACCTTGTACTGCATCAATAATTGCCTGCTGCTTATCAGGTCTCACCAGCATGCGAGTACTGCATCGACCATCTTCATCGGTATGACCAACCCAAATATCAACGATGTCCTGTTGTTCTGCAATGCTACGTAAGGTATCAACATGTCCTTGATCTGTAATGACTTCTATAACACGCATTTAAATAACTCTTTGTAATGGCACTTCGACTTCATTTCTTTTTTCTTTGCCAAGTAATAATTCTATTAGTATTAAAGTAAAGTCCATTGCTGTACCAGGTCCTCTTGAAGTAATTATATTTCCATCAACTACTACCGCTTTTTCTTCATAGATCATTTTCTTTGTTGAAAATTGATCAAGTGCACCAGGGAAACTTGTGGCATGTTTATTATCTAATAAGCCAGCTGTTGCTAATACCCTTGGTGCGGCACATATCGCAGCCACAAACTTATTTTCATTTGCCATTTTTTTTACTAACGCTTGTATACGCATATCATTATTCAAATGATCAGCGCCCGGTAAACCACCGGGTAATACAACCATGTCAAAATGATTATCTAATACATCATCTAAAATTTTGTCAGGCACAAGTCGCATACCGCGACTTGCGGTAACGACATTTGCATCTAAACCAGCCGTTACCACTTTAATTCCTGCACGGGTTAATAAGTCTGTAATGGTAACTGCTTCAAGCTCTTCACATCCTTGCGCTAAAGGAACCAGAACGACAGGAGTAGAGTTCAAGGTGCTTTCCATAAAGCCAGCCTCCTTTGTTGCTTTAAAGCAATTAAATCAGAAACAGGTATGAGTTGAATGCCTTTACTTTCCAATTCAGGTAACCATTGCTCTAAAATTGACAGGGTCATTTTCTTTGGATGGGCTATTGCTAATGCTGTGCCATTACGCTGTGCTTTAACAATTAATTTTTTCAATTGTTTCTGAATAAAATCTTTTGAGTCTTCATGATCAATAAAAATATCACGTTTGATGCTTTCAATACCTGCATTACGAGCCATTTTATATGCAACACTGTTGCTCGTTGTTCTGCTATCAACAAAATATAACTTATTACCCATAGCCGCTTTTCGCATTAAACGGGTCATCCACAACTGACTTTTTGTTAATAAGCTACCCATATGATTATTAAAGCCGCTAACATGAGGAACAGAGTTAAGGCTTGATTGCAGTACTTCAGTAAACTTGTCTTCTGTCATACATTCAGTCAAACCACCAGGACCGAGTTTTTTCCCTGCTTCAGACTCCATCGGTAGATGAAGCATAATTTCTTTGTTCTTTTGATAAGCACTTTGTGACAATGCCACTGCATGAGGAGAGTGAGGTAGAAATGAATAAGTAATCGCACCAGGTAGATTTACCGCGCGTAAACCTGATTGTAAACGATAGCCCATATCATCAATAATAATACTAATAGCGGGCTGTTCAAAATTAACATTGGAGAGAAGAGTATCTTTTGCCTGCGCTATTGGTAACAAAGATGCTATTACCAATAACGTTAGACTGGTGAAGTGCAAACGAAATCTACTTTGAATAATGTGATTCCGATTAAGCATGGTAACAGTAACTTACTGTATATTTTTCACCAAATTAAGGGCTTTCAATAAATTCAAAGCTTCATACAAAGCATAGTCTTCTTTTGCCAGTGTTAGTTTTTTATCTAAATCTTTATTGCCATTTTTAGTTTCGCTATCGTTTTCATCTTCATCACCATTGGTTAAATGACGTGATAAATCTTTTTCTTTAGTCGGCTTAAAACCGTTATCGTCTCTTTCCGTGACTTTAACATCATCTAACACGATATCAGGCGTGATACCTTTTGCTTGAATGGATGTACCATTCGGTGTGTAATAACGCGCAGTCGTTAACTTCAATGCACTACCGTTTCCTAGTGGAACAACTGTTTGCACAGAAGCTTTACCAAAACTTTGTGTTCCCATAATAATAGCGCGCTTATGATCTTGTAATGCACCTGCAACAATTTCTGATGCTGACGCAGAGCCTTCATTCATTAAAACAACGATTGGTGTATTAGTAATTAAATCCATACCTTTTGCAGAATGTGTCACCGTACGATTTTCATCACGGCCCCGTATACTAACCACAATGCCACGTTCTAAAAAGGCATCAGACACTTCAACTGCAGCATCTAACAAGCCGCCCGGATTATTTCGTAAATCTAACACAAGACCTTTTAATTTTTTATTATTGTCTTTCTTTAATGTTGAAATGGCTTTGCGTAAATCAGGGCCTGTGCGCTCTTGAAAAGCAGAAACACGAATATAGCCAAAACCATCTTCTAAGGTTCTGCTGCGTACACTTTGCACTTTAATAATGTCCCGGACAATGCTAAGTATTAATGGTTTATCTTCACCTTCACGCACAATAGTTAATTTTATTTTTGTTTTAGGTTTACCACGCATAATACTTACGGCATCTTCTAAACTCATGCCTTTCACATTTTTTTTGTCTAAACGGATAATCATATCACCCGATTTGACACCCGCTTTTTGTGCTGGCGTATCATCAATTGGTGAGATGACTTTAACGAACCCGTCTTCCATACCCACCACAATACCCAAGCCTCCAAACTCACCGCTCGTACCTTCACGTAAATCAGTAAAGGCTTTTTTATCAAGGTAGGCTGAATGTGGATCTAAACCACTTAGTAAGCCACGTATTGCATTTTCTAATAATTCTTTGTCTTCTACGTCTTCTACGTAGTTCTGTTTAATTTTTCCAAAAACTTCACTTAAAGATCGAATATCCTCAAGTGGGATTGATTGTCCTGAATGACGAACATTCTCTTTATCTGCAAGTACGCCCTGTCCGATAGCTAGCATGACGCCCATCAACAGTCCTAAGCCAAGAATCAGAGTATTTCGTGTCATGCTTTTCATTCTTTTTTCCTTCAAATTTCGTCGTTCTTTTACGACATTTTTAAATACTTCGTTATATATCCAAAGTATCATAATACCTTATTGATTTTAAAGTAAAATCAACAACTTGGCATAAATTAAAATATGTGTGAATTTCAGTTAAATCGACTTAACGACGGCACCATTTGACGGGATTACTTGGTTGTCCTTTCACCCTTACTTCAAAATACAGGCCGCTTTTCTCTTGGCCACCACTGCGACCAACAGTTGAGATTACTTCACCTTCCTCAACCCAGTCGCCTGTTTCTTTATATAGTGCTTGATTATAGCCATACAAGGTCATATAGCCGTCACCATGATCAATGATCACTAACATGCCATAGCCTCTTAACCAGTCGGCATAGGCCACTCGTCCATGTGAAATGGCTTTAACGTCTTTACCTTCCGCACTCGGGATAAGCACACCATTCCATTTAAGGTTTTTAGCTTGGCGCGCCGTTCCAAATAATTTTCTGACTTTTCCTTGCACTGGCCACTTTAATCGACCTCGCCTTTTACTAAAGGTTTCACGCTTATCAACTTCTGTCAGAGTTGAAGGCATGATATTACGGATCTCATTCAGCAATTGTTGTAATTGTTGCTCATCCGCTAAAAGTTTTTGCAGATATGAACCTTGAGACGCAATATCTTTATCGAGCGCCTTAATGATACTGGCTCGATCAATAAAGTCGTCTTCAAGTTTCTGCTTTGCCTCACGTTGTTGTTGTCGTGAAACTTTTAATTCTTTAGTTTTAGATTTAACTTGTAGGCTGAGCTTTTTTAATTCGGCTATTGTCGTTATCGCTTCATCGATGTGATGAGTGCGTGCTTTATGAAAATAATCATAATACGTTAAGGTTCGACCCATCGCAGCTGGGTCTTCTTGGTTCAGTAATAACTTAAGATACTCTTGTTGGCCGATCATATAAGCAGAACGGATTTGTTCTCCTAAGATATTACGTTGGCTACTGAGTTTATTATTAGTTTTAAGCTGTTGTTTTTTAAGTTTTTTCAATTCACGTTTTTGCTTACGTAAATGCCGGTTAATTTTTCTCAAAACATAGGCGCGTTCACCAATACGTACCTCAATATCTTTTAATGCTTTTGTTGCGGAGCTCTTTTCAGCTTGCTTGCTCTCTAGCTTATTACGTACCTCGTTCATACGTAAGCGCAGTTTTCTAAGCTCTTGTTGTTTTTGTTCGCGCTGCTCTGGCTCTAAATCTTGTGCGGAAGAATCATCAAAATTTGCATAGAGCAGAGGGATGTAGGAAAAGAAAAAAAGAAGGTAAAAAAAACCTCTGGATAATTTTATATGTTCAGAGGTTTTTTGCACTTATATCAGACTCGGTTGCTGTTCATCCTCACAGGGTCCGACTAATGAGCGCCCTGTCATTTCGTTAGGCTGCTCAATGCCCATTAAATATAATATTGTGGGCGCCACATCTGAGAGTGCTCCACTCGTCGCCATTTTCGCATCACGACCGTAATAAACAAACGGTACTGGATTACTGGTATGCGCAGTGTGTGGTTGACCTGTTTCTTTATTAAACATCATTTCAGCATTACCGTGATCAGCAGTAACAAGCAATTCACCACCCGCTTTATCAACCGATTCAATTAAGCGTGCTAAACAATCATCAACACTTTCAATGGCTTTAACAGCAGCATCAAAATTACCACTGTGCCCAACCATATCGGGGTTCGCGTAGTTACAAATAATGACATCGTATTTGCCGCTTTCCATTGCTTCAACCATATTATCGGTTAACTTAGCTGCACTCATTTCTGGCTGCTGATCATATGTTGCAACATTTGGAGAAGGGATAAGGATACGATCTTCAAATTCAAACGGCTCTTCACGCCCACCATTAAAGAAAAATGTTACATGTGCATATTTTTCAGTTTCAGCAATACGTAACTGACGTATCCCAAGTTTAGAAATGTACTCACCTAAAACATTATTCAATCGTTCCGCTGGATAGGCTATGGGAATATCATAATCAGAATGGTATTCCGTTAAACTTGTGAAGCAACCCAATTTAGGTTTATGCACTCTCTCAAAAGCATCAAAATCTTCTTCAATGAAAGGGCGAGTGATCTGACGTGCACGATCTGAGCGGTAATTCATAAAGATAATGACATCACCATCTTCAACCGTCACTGCACTTTCACCTTCAGGCACAATAGCGGTCGATTTAACAAACTCGTCATTCTCGCCACGTTCGTAGGCATTTTCTAACGCTTGTAATGCTGTTTCTGATTGAAACTCTGATTTTCCAGAAGTGATTAAATCATACGCGCTTTGAATACGCGGCCAACGATGATCTCGATCCATCGCATAGTATCGACCAATAATCGAAGCAAAACGGCCATTGCCGAACTCGTTAAATTTATCCTGCATGAGATTGATAGATTCAGTCGCACTTTTCGGTGCAGTGTCACGCCCATCTAAAAAGGCGTGCAAGTAAACATTTTCAACACCTTGATCAATCGCTAATTTACACATCGCATGAATATGATCTTCATGCGAGTGCACACCGCCGGGTGAAAGCAAACCTAATATATGTACGGCTTTATTATTCGTCTTAGCCACTTCAACAGACTCAAGCAAGGTCGCATTAGTGAAAAATGAACCCGTTTTAATAGAGCGATTCACCCGAGTATATTCCTGGTAGACGACTCGACCGGCACCAAGATTCAAGTGACCGACCTCTGAATTACCCATTTGGTCTGCGGGTAAGCCGACTTCTGCTCCCGAACCCTTAATTAAGGTATGAGGGTTTTCTGCCCACAGTTTGTCCCAAGTAGGCTTGTGTGCAGCGGCAATGGCATTGCCTTCTTTTTCTTCAGAATGGCCAAAACCATCCAATATGACTAAAACAATTGGCTTTAAATTCAATGACATAGTTATT
>Ga0316204_10011333_pt1 | contig 11188 bp, 10 predicted proteins | sample 6monrhotite_MG_2_FD_205661 | JGI IMG/M metagenome (GOLD analysis project Ga0316204, IMG submission 205661) | Microbial mat bacterial communities from mineral coupon in-situ incubated in ocean water Damariscotta River, Maine, United States -... | ecosystem: Environmental > Aquatic > Marine >...
CAGGATTCAGTATCCTTCACGGGTTCAGCCACTACTGGGTTAATGCTGTCACAGCACCCAACGGTGGTAAAAAATGCTGTGCGCTTTATTTCCGAGCAAGATTCGTTGAATTCTTCGATCCTCGGTATTGACGTCACTCCCGATAGCCCCGAATTCAACCTTTTTGTCAAAGAAGTGGCGCACGAAATGACCACCAAGGCGGGGCAGAAATGTACAGCAATTCGCCGCGCTATCGTGCCTAAAAATCTAGTTGGTCCGGTTGGTGATGCGCTGTCGGCAAGGCTAGCCAAAACCATCATCGGAAATCCGCGCGATGAGAATGTGCGCATGGGCGCGCTGGCAAACCTTGGCCAGCGAACCGAGGTTCATGAGCGGATAGATGAGATGGCTGAGGAAAACGAGATCATCCTTGGAGGCACCGGTGCCTTTGAGATTGAAGGTGCCGATTATGATAAAGGTGCTTTTGTTGCGCCGACGGTTCTTTATTGCGATAAGCCGTTCGAGAAACTGAAAGCGCATAGCGTTGAAGCTTTTGGTCCGGTTGCAACCATCATGCCTTATGACACAACTGACGATGCCATCACGCTTGCCAACATGGGCGAGGGCAGTCTTGTCGCTTCACTGTTCAGTTATGATAAACAAGTTGCCCGCGATGTTGTGATGGGTGCCGGTGCCTTTCATGGTCGCTTGGCAATCATTGACCGCGATTCTGCAAAAGAATCTACAGGGCACGGCTCGCCCATGCCTCACCTGAAGCACGGCGGCCCTGGCCGCGCAGGCGGCGGCGAGGAGATGGGTGGTATACGCGGCGTTATGCATTATATGCAGCGAGTTGCGGTTCAAGGCTCCCCGGACGTTATCACCGCCGTGACCAATAAATGGACAACTGGCAGCGCTGAGGTCGTGGATGCTGCTCATCCATTCCGCAAGAATTTTAACGAAGTACAGCTTGGCACCACGCTACACACCAAACCTCGCACTATCAGCCTTGAAGATATCGAGCACTTTGCCAACTTCACTGGCGATACATTCTACGCTCATATGGACGAAGAGGCGGCAGCTGCAAATCCGTTCTTCGGTAAGCGCGTGGCGCACGGGTATCTGCTTCTGTCGTTTGCTGCGGGTTTGTTCGTTGATCCTGCTCCGGGGCCGGTTTTGGCCAACTACGGCCTAAGTGATCTTCAGTTCATGCAGCCGGTTTACCCCGGTGATACCATTCGGGTTCGGCTTGTGTGCAAAAGCAAAAAGGGTCGCCCGGGCCAGATATACGGTGAAGTCCGCTGGGACGTTACAATCACCAACCAAGACGATGATGTTTGCGCAAATTATGAGCTTTTGACTCTGAACGAACGCGCCCCAGAATAACCGGCGAATAATCGACGAATAAAGGATTTATAGTATGGCTTACGATAGCATTTTATTTGATGTGGAAGACGGCGTCGCGACGCTAACTCTTAATCGGCCAGATCTTTTCAATGCAGTCACCGCCCATATGTTGGGTGAAATTAAAGATGCGCTGAATGTTGTTGAAAAACGGGACTGTATTCGCGCCTTATTGGTAACAGGCGCGGGTAAAGGCTTTTGTTCGGGGCAGGATTTGAATGATCGAAGCGTCAGCCCCGGCTCTGAACGCCCAGACCTGGGCTTAACGCTGCGCGATGGATATAATCCGGTTATCACCCAACTGTACGAGCTTGGTGTACCCACCATATGTGCCGTTAATGGAACTGCTGCGGGTGCGGGGGCGAACCTTGCGCTTGCGTGCGACATGGTAATCGCGTCTGAAAAAGCTAAATTCATTCAGTTGTTTAGCAACATAGGGCTTATCCCCGACAGTGCCGGCACTTGGATTTTGCCGCGCCTTATTGGTCTTGCGCAAGCAAAGGCGCTGGCAATGACAGCGCGTCCGGTGATGGCAGAAGAAGCCGTTTCAATGGGCATGATTTATAAAGCAGCAAGCCCAGATAGTTTTCTTGCCGAAGCGAAAGAGTTGGCCGCCAGCCTTGCTAAACGACCAACCCTTGGTTTTGCGCTAACAAAAAAAGCATTTCACGCGTCGTTTCAAAATTCTTTAACTGCGCAGCTGGACTTAGAGCGTCAGCTGCAGCGCGTCGGCGGTTTTTCAGAAGATTATCTTGAAGGCGTAACTGCTTTTAAGGAAAAACGCGCCCCCAATTACAAAGGCAAATAGGACAGTTTTATGAGTGAGTTTAAATCAGACGCGTTTATCTGCGACGGTATTAGAACCCCTATTGGCCGCTACGGCGGCGGTTTGGCCCACATGCGCGCTGACGATCTTGCCGCTGCGCCGCTCAAGGCCCTGATGGCTAGAAACCCAGATTTAGATTGGGGATCGGTTGACGATGTGATTATGGGGGCGGCGAACCAGTCCGGTGAAGACAACCGTAATGTGGCGCGTATGGCCACATTGCTGGCCGGTGTCGGCGAGAGCGTGCCGGGAACCACCATCAACCGTCTTTGCGGCTCGGGCATGGACGCGGCCTCTATGGCGGCGCGTGCCATTAAAACCGGCGAAGCAGATTTAATGATCGCGGGTGGCTCTGAGAGCATGTCGCGCGCGCCGTTTGTCGTTGGCAAAGGAGCAACCGCTTTTTCCAGGGCTACCGATATGTTTGACACCACGATGGGGTGGCGTTTCATCAACAAGGCGATGAAGGCACAATACGGTGTCGACAGCATGCCGGAAACGGCTGAAAATGTTGCGGAACAGTTTGGCATTAGCCGCGAAGATCAAGATAAGTTCGCGCTAAGAAGTCAGGCTCGTGCAGAAAAAGCGAAAGCAGATGGTTTCTTTGACGGCGAAATTACCCCGGTGGATGTGCGGATCAGCCGTAGGCAAACCGTTACCGTTAGCGAAGATGAGCATCCGCGACCTGGTTCAAACCTAGAGAAAATGCTGGCGCTTCCAACACCGTTCCGTGAAGGTGGCACGGTAACTGCGGGCAACGCATCTGGCATTAACGACGGCGCTTGCGCGCTTTTGATTGCGTCGGAAACTGCCATGAAGGCAGGTGGTTTGACGCCGATGGCGCGGATTGTTTCTACCGCCGTCGCGGGTGTGCCGCCGCGTATTATGGGTATTGGTCCTGCGCCTGCTACCAAAAAGCTGCTGGAGCGTACCGGGGTATCCTTGAACGATGTCGGCGTAATTGAACTCAATGAAGCGTTTGCGGCTCAAGGTATTGCCGTTATGCGCGAACTGGGTTTGCCCGACGATGCTGAACATGTGAACCCGAACGGCGGCGCCATCGCGCTTGGTCACCCTCTTGGTATGAGCGGCGCGCGGCTTGTTCTCACTGCAGCGCGCGAACTTAAACGGCGGGATGAACGCTATGCGATATGTACAATGTGCATCGGTGTAGGGCAGGGTATCGCAATGCTGATCGAGCGGGTTTAACCAGAGACGACTAGGAAACTCTTTATGGCCGAGCAAGGCATCCAACATGCGACGCGCGATGAAATAACTGCTTTGCAGCTAGAGCGTATGCGTTGGTCGCTTGCTCACGCCTATGAAAACGTGCCGTTTTATAAAACTGCCTTTGATCAGACAGGGGTTCATCCGGATAATCTGAAGTCTTTGGCTGATCTGGGTCGTTTCCCGCTTACAAGCAAAGATGACCTTCGGGCCAACTATCCCTTCGGCATGTTCGCGGTGCCACGAGAAAAACTTGTGCGTGTCCATGCGTCGTCCGGCACCACCGGAAAACCAACTGTGGTTGGTTATACCCAGAATGATATCAATATGTGGTCAGACGTGGTTGCGCGGTCAATCCACGCTGCGGGCGGCAGGACCGGTGACATGGTGCATGTTGCATACGGATACGGGTTGTTTACTGGTGGGCTTGGTGCGCATTACGGCGCCGAACGGCTGGGCTGCACAGTTATTCCCATATCGGGCGGTAGCAGCGAAAAGCAAATCCAGCTGATTCAGGACTTTAAACCCAAGATCATTATGGTCACGCCCTCTTATATGCTGTCGCTTGCCGATACGTTTGAGCAGATGGGCATTGATCCTCGCTCCACGTCTCTGGAAATTGGTATCCACGGCGCTGAGCCTTGGACCGATGAAATGCGGCGCGAAATTGAAGAAAAATTTGATATCGATGCGGTTGATATTTACGGGCTTTCGGAAGTGATTGGCCCGGGAGTGGGGCAAGAATCCATCGAAACCAAAGATGGACCGCATCTTTGGGAGGATCATTTTTACCCTGAGATAATTAACCCTGAAACGGGTGAGGTTCTTGAAGACGGCGAAGAGGGCGAGCTTGTGTTCACGTCGCTGACCAAAGAAGCGTTCCCGATCATACGCTACCGCACCCGAGATCTGACACGCCTGTTGCCCGGCACAGCCTTCAACATGCGCCGCATGGCTCGGATCAGAGGGCGCAGCGATGATATGATGATCATCCGAGGCGTTAATATATTCCCCACGCAAATTGAAGACCTTATTTGCGCCGACACCCGGTTGGCACCGCACTATTTTTGTGAAATTCGCAGAGATGGCCGGATGGATACTCTGTCGGTTGTTACGGAGTGTGCAACGGGTGCCGCAGACAATGATAGCAGGCAAGCCGCAGCGAAAGATTTAACTCATCATATCAAAAGCTTGATCGGCGTTAGCGTGAAAGTTGATGTTCGCGGGCCTGGCGGCGTGCCGCGTTCAGAAGGCAAGGCAAAGCGCGTGTATGACCTGCGTTAGCGCAGTTTACCGTGTGTGGAATAAAGGATTGTTAGTTAATTGACCAACCGTTCTATTAACTATATAATAGCGACAAATATTAGCAAAATTGACGAGGCATAGCATGTACACGACTGATCTACGTACCGCGGAAGAAAAAGCCAAAGCACGCGCAAGCGAACCGAAAGACATGATCACGGATACAGCGCGTGACGCTGCATTTCAGGCGCGGATCGATAAGGACGAATTTATCGAACCAAAAGATGAAATGCCTGAAGCCTACCGAAAGACGTTAACGCGCCAGATCTCGCAGCATGCGCATTCCGAAATTGTTGGCATGCTTCCGGAAGGTAATTGGGTAAAACGGGCTCCGTCGCTTCGCCGCAAACTTATCTTGCTTGCTAAAATCCAAGATGAGGCTGGGCACGGGCTTTATCTATACAGCGCAGCCGAAACACTGGGCACCTCTCGAGGTGAGATGGTCAACGCGTTGCATAGTGGCCGCGCAAAATACTCAACTATTTTCAACTACCCAACAACCACATGGGCCGATATCGGCGCAGTGGGCTGGCTTGTGGACGGTGCGGCGATCGTTAACCAAATCCCACTTTGTAGAACGTCTTACGGTCCCTACGCCCGCGCCATGGTTCGCGTTTGTAAGGAAGAAAGCTTCCACCAACGCCAGGGTTTCGAAATTATGGCGGCTCTCGCGGAAGGCACGCCTGATCAGAAGCGGATGGCACAAGACTCCCTTAATCGCTGGTGGTGGCCGTCGATTATGATGTTTGGCCCTACGGATGCCGAATCGAGCAACTCTGAGCAGTCGATGGCATGGAAGATTAAGCGCTTTTCAAATGACGAGCTGCGTCAGCGTTTCATTGACCAAACGGTTCCGCAGGCGGAGGCGATTGGTCTTAAGATTCCTGATCCCGATCTGAAGTGGAACGAAGAGCGCCAATCATACGATTTCGGCCCGCTGAACTGGGACGAATTTTGGGCTGTGGTTAAGGGAGACGGCGTCGGTAACCGCGACCGGTTGGAAGCACGGCAAGATGCCTACACAGAAGGCGCTTGGGTGCGCGCAGCTGCAGAGGCATACGCCGAAAAGCAAGCAAATGCTGCCGTCGCAGCCGAATAACACAACAACTAATTTTAGTTTTAAGAGAGGAAGATGATCATGAGCCAAACAAATGGTGATTGGGATCTATACGAAGTTTTCATTCGGTCGAAAAATGGTATGTCGCACAAACATGTTGGCAGTGTTCATGCCGCCGATGATGCGATGGCGCTGCAAAACGCTCGCGATCTTTATACGCGGCGCAGTGAAGGCGTTAGCATTTGGGTAATTGCCTCCAAAAACATTACCGCCTCTGACCCAGGTGATAGCGCAGCTTTGTTTGAGCCAGCAGCTGACAAGGTATACCGCCACCCAACATTTTATACGATCCCAGACGGCGTTAAAAATCTTTAGGAACTGTTGATCATGGCAACACAGCAATTTATCCGCGCAACCGAATACGGCCCAAGCGACAATGCACTTTTTGAATATGTGCTTGGCCTAGGCGACACCGCACTTGTATTGGGCCAGCGTATGGCCGAGTGGCTTGGTCACGCGCCGTCGATGGAGCTTGATATAGCTGCATCTAATTTCTCATTGGACCTTATCGGGCAAGCCGAGCAATTCTTGAATTATGCCGGTGAAATTGAAGGCGAAGGCCGCAGCGGCGATGATTTAGCATTTCTGCGCGACGGAATGTATTTTCGCAATCACCTGATAGTCGAACAACCCAACCGGGACTGGGGCGTTACGATGGTTCGCCATTTCTTTGTCTCAGCTTTCTTGGTGCTTCAATATGAGCTGCTTTCTAGTTCTACGGACGAGAAAATTGCAGGTATTGCTGCCAAAGCGGTGAAAGAAATGCGCTATCATCAGCGTTTTTCCCGCGAGTGGGTTATCAGGCTTGCTGGCGGTACTGATGAAGGCTTCAAGCGTGTAGCCCGCGGCTTTGATACGCTCTGGCGTTTCACCGGTGAGCTATTTGAAAAAACGGACTATGAAGACGCGCTAATTGAAGCTGGTACAGCGACTAACGTGGGCGATCTAGAGGTTAGTTGGCAGGGTGAAGTTGATGCGCTGCTGGCGCAAATTGGGCTCGACAAGCCAACTGCATTGCAGATGATCAAGGGTCGCACGCTTGGGCATCACACCGAACATTTGGGTCATATACTGTGTGAAATGCAATTTATGCAGCGCGCATACCCCGGCGCCACCTGGTAACAACTGAAAGGCCGGTATCTTGATGGTTGCCGCGACAAAAAAACCTGCTCAGAATGAACCTGCCGCTATAGACGACGCGGTGGTTTGGAGCTGGCTTGACGAGGTTAAAGACCCCGAAGTGCCGGTGGTAAGCGTCGTTGAGCTGGGTATTGTTCGCGGGGTTAAGCTTGATGGTTCGGGCGCAGTCACAGTGGATGTGACACCAACATATTCCGGCTGTCCAGCAACATTGATTATCGAAGAACTAATCGCTGCTGCTATCGACAGCCGCGGCCACAATGTGCATATCAACCGTGTGATATCACCGCCTTGGACAACCGACTGGATATCACCGAGCGGGCGCGAAAAGCTGAATGATTATGGCATCGCGCCGCCTGACAAGGCGGGTGAAGGCAAGGCTTCCTTGTTGGGAATAGACCCAAATCTCGCGTGCCCGCGCTGTGAAAGCACTAACACGGAACGGATTAGCGAATTTGGCTCTACTGCTTGTAAGGCGCTTCATCGCTGCAAGGACTGCCTGGAGCCGTTTGAATATTTTAAGTGCATCTAAAATTCTGAATGAAGATCAAAGACAATGAAAAAATTCCATACCCTCACCATCAGCGACGTTAAGCGAGAAACTCCAGAAACCGTGTCATTGACCTTTGTGGTTCCGGCAGAAGAGCAGCGTTTTTTCGCCTACAAGCAGGGCCAGCATTTAACCTTGCGCACCGGGATTGACGGTGAAGAGGTGCGGCGTTCCTATTCAATCTGTACCAGCGTTGCGGATGCCTGTCTAAAAGTTGCTGTTCGGCAAGTGGAAGGCGGGGCCTTTTCAACCTTCGCTAACGAGCAGTTGAAGTCGGGAGACCAAATGGAGGTGATGCCGCCGCTAGGGCATTTTAATATCGACCTGGACCCGTCAAGCGCACGCAATTATGCGATGTTTGCTGCAGGCAGCGGCATTACGCCGATCCTTTCGATTATAAAGACCACGCTTGAGGAAGAGCCAAATGCGCGGGTAACGCTTTTTTACGGCAACAGAACGTCCGAGAGCACGCTATTTAAAAACGAGATTTCGGACATTAAGAACCGTTATCTTGATCGATTTACCTTTTTCCACTTCTTTTCCCAGCAATCTTTGGAAGTTGATTTCTTCAATGGTCGGTTGGACCAGCAAAAAATCGGCGAGATTATGGAAAGGCTAATGAGCAGCCAAACGGTTGATCATGCATTTATTTGTGGTCCGCAGGCGATGATCGAAGCGGTAAGCGAGGGATTGAAGTCTCACGGTGTGCCTGATGGCGCAGTTCATAGTGAGTTGTTTGTTGCGGGCGACGGAGCAGCACCTGCGCCGAAGCGCCGCGCCAAAGCTGTCGAGCAGGCAGGCCGCGCAACACTTGATGTTATCATGGACGGTGAAACAAAACGCATTGCAATGCCTGACGGTGAAACCAGTATCCTTGATGCTGTGGCGCAAGCCGGTATGGATGCACCGTTTTCCTGCAAGGGCGGTGTGTGCACGACCTGCCGCGCCAAGGTATTAGAAGGCGAAGTAGAGATGACGCTCAATTACGGTTTGGAAAAAGACGAAGTTGCTCAAGGCTTTGTGTTGACCTGCCAAGCCTTCCCGGTAACCCCGCATGTGAAGCTTTCATTCGACGAATAAGTGTAACTTTACTTCAATCGCGGGCGGTCAGTTTTGCCATTACAGCTTTTGCAACTGCGATGTCTTGCACCGCCACGCCGGTAAGGTCTGCAATAGTTATTTGGTTATCATCCGTGCGCCCGGCCGACGGATCAGCGATGATGTGGCCAAGTTCAATGATATCAGTTTCACGTAAAACACCCGCGGCCACAGCATGATGGATTTCGCCCTGCGTTAGGCACTGCGACAGGCTATCTGCAACTACAAGATCAGCTTTAGCCAATAAATCGGCAGATAGCTCACGCTTGTCTGGGGAATCTGCGCCCATTGCTGTAATGTGAGTTCCGGGGCTAATCATATCAGCGGTTACCAGTGGTTGTTTGGAGGGCGTTGTCGTAACAATCAAATTGCTAGCGGCGCACAAGCTACCAACATCAGACGATAGGCTGACGTCGTACCCCATTGCGGAGATGTCGTTTGCGGCTTCCTGTGCTTTGCCATCGCTACGCGCCCATAGTGTTAGCTTGCGGCAATCGGTCACTTTGCGCAGGTAATCAGCTTGCAGGCGCGCTTGTACACCAGAACCGACAATGCCAATGCAGTGTGTATCACTGGGTGCTAGATACTGTGCTGCAACCGCACCAGCCGCAGCGGTTCGGTGATTGGTCAGCTCACCGGCTTCCAGCAAAACCGATTCTACTGCACCGGTTTTCTGGGACAGTACAAGCATGCAACCGCCAAATGGGGGTAGGCCAACTTGCGGATTGTTGAAAAAGCCCGTCGCGACTTTGATGACAAAAACATCGTCGCCGCGAATGGCGCCGTATTTGATATGCAACTCACCGTGATCTTCCGGGAACAATAATTCCGCCACCGGCGGCACTGTTACGCGTCCATCTGAATAGGCCTGAAATCCGCGGGCTATTTCGCCGATGACGTCAACCTGCGGCAAGACTGCCATAATTTCACTAAATGAATAAACCTTGGTCATGCCTAGCCCTCAGATATTATCTTGGCTCGCCAAAAGGCTGTGCACTTGTTCGCTGTCAATATTACCGCCGCACAGCAACACAACCGACGTTTGCCCCACAAGGTCAGCTCGAACTTGCTCGTACCCAGCAAGAGCTAGTGCTGCTGCGCCTTCAACAATCATACCTTCGTCTATTGCCAGAGTTCTGAAACAGTGCTCGATGTCTTGCTCGGTGCACAGCAAGGTTTCGTCAACCACTTGCTGGGCGATACCAAGAGTTATTGTGTGCTCGTCGACGCCGCCCGCCACCGCATCAGCCAGTGTTGGCAAATGCGTAGTTTCAACCACATGTCCTTGCTTTAAGGCTTCGTCAAAAGCTGCAGAATTAGCCGCTGACACGCCCCAAATTTTTGTGTTTGGGCTTTGGTGTTTAATGGCTGCACCGATGCCGCTAATCAGTCCGCCGCCGCCTATGGCAATAAATACATTGTCAATTTGGCGGCCAGCAAAGGCCTCCAGAAGCTCAAGTCCGATAGTTCCCTGACCCGCAATGATGTCAGGGTCATTGTAGGGCGATACATAGATGTATCCGTCACTTTCGGCTCTTCGTTTTGCGTGCATTTCAGATGCGCCCGCTTCGTCCCCTTCGACTATTGCGGTGGCCCCGTTTTCTTTAATGCGGTCAAGTTTCATCTTGGGAACACTGGTGGGCAGCACAACTGCCATGGTCAGGCCAAGTTCGGTTGCAGCGGCACTGGCGCCGATGCCGTGGTTGCCAGATGACGCGGTGATAAGTTTGAGGTCGGCCGCCTTATTGGTTTCCAACAATTTGGTCAGCTTGCTCATAGCGCCGCGAATTTTGAACGAGCCGGTATGCTGGAAATTGTCGGCCTTAAAATAAAGGTCTTCGCCGTAAAGTTTGGAACGAATTACCGGTGTATTGCAAATTCGAGCGCCGATACGCTTACGGGCTGCATTAACGCCTTCAGCAATGGATTGTATTGAATATCTCTGTTCGTTCATGGTGACCTCATTTTTCCCTTTGCACAGACTAGTTTCATCACAGGCAAGATTGCAATGAAGCAATTGCAATGTCATTTTCCAGTAAGGGGAAGGCAGGTGATTTTTTTTGTCATGGCGCGAAGCTTTGCAATCGACGGAAGTAACCATTTGATATTGCTAAATGCTTTGCTTTGAAGAGGTCGTTCGTGTCAAAAAAAACATCCAAAAACGCAAAATCTAGTGTTTCTGCAATTCCCATATACTAATTGAGGTAGTATAGTCTGCGGATTCGGCGCTTAGGCGTCTACCCGTAATTTAGTGCCATGCCCGCGCCGCGCCGTGTGCATATGGTTTAACAAAAAGAGGTTCGTCCATGGATCAAGCAGCCATCCTTGAAAACAGCAATCTGTTGACTGAACGCCAAGCCTATAAGCCTTTCAAGTACCCTTGGGCATACGAAGCTTGGTTGACCCAGCAACAGGTGCATTGGTTGCCGGAAGAAGTGCCGTTGGCTGAGGATGTTCGGGACTGGGCACGCAATTTGAGCCCTTCTGAAAAGAACTTGCTGACCCAGATTTTTCGCTTTTTTACCCAGAGCGATATCGAAGTAAA
>Ga0316204_10011334_pt1 | contig 11188 bp, 9 predicted proteins | sample 6monrhotite_MG_2_FD_205661 | JGI IMG/M metagenome (GOLD analysis project Ga0316204, IMG submission 205661) | Microbial mat bacterial communities from mineral coupon in-situ incubated in ocean water Damariscotta River, Maine, United States -... | ecosystem: Environmental > Aquatic > Marine >...
CTTTGCGCATTAGATAGATCGCAAGGCAACCAAAGATCAGATTAGGCAGCCATACGCCTAATAAAACCGGGATGCTTTCACCTTGGGCAAAAACAGTGGCAAAGCGAGAAAGGAAAATAAACAAAGCGCTTATCCCAAGCCCTATGGCTAAATGAAAGCCCAGACCACCTCGCACTTTACGGGCAGCCAAAGAAACCCCAATTAGAGTAAGAATAAATATAGTGATAGGTTCGGCAGTTCTCCGGCTTTGTTCTAACTCATACTTTCGAATATTACTAGCCCCCCTTTCTCGAAGGGTTCGAATATAAGTCAGAAGTTCAGGAGTCGTCATCATACTCTGCTGATCGGCATAATCAATAAAATCGCCTGGATTTAGATTGATGATCGTATCCTGCATTTTCCCAGAAGATATTTTTAAAATTTCTTCATCGCCATTAAAAGTTCGCAACTCGTAGTTTCGCATTCGCCAAGCTTTCTTTTCTTCTACCCAATCCATCCGATCCGTTTTGACCAATTTAATGAGTTGGTCATTCGCGAATTGCTCAATCCTGACATCAATCGCTACACTATCCCTTTTTCGGTAATTACGTATAAAGACCTTAGCGTCTGGAGCTATAAACAAATGTACATTTCGATTCCTTCCCTTATCCTTATTCTTATCAATATAGGTGTACATGAAATTCAGCATTTTCTTATTCCCACTTGGAATCAGAAAATGAGTACCTACCAAATAAAGGATCATCAGAATACCTGCCGCTATCATATAAGGACGAAGCATTCGGTTGAAACTAACCCCCGCGTTCAGAATAGAAATAATTTCAGAGTTGGAAGCCATCCTGGAAGTAAAGAACATCACCGCGATCAAGGTGAACAGTGGCCACAATAAACCCGACACGAATAAAAAGAAATTGAGGTAGTAATCAAAAAAGATCTCCCGGTTCGTCATTTCCCCTCCAATGAACTTGCCAATCTTTTCACTAAAATCAATGATACCCCCAATCATCAACACAATGAGTAGCGTGAAAAAGAAAGTTGACAGGAACTTACCAATGATGTACCAATCCAGCTTTTTAATCATTGCCGAAGAAATTTTGACAAAAATAGCGATTTGTATTGGCACCCATGCCAATACCTACTTTAAAGGAAACGAATAACCATTAGAGTCTAGTAGCCAAACGTGGTACTATTTGATCTTTCCAGGCTCTAAAGTCCCCAGCTTGAATATGCTTACGAGCTTCCCCAACCAGCCATAGATAAAAACTGAGGTTATGGATACTCGTAATCTGAGCGCCCAGTAACTCTCTGCTATGAACTAGATGTCGCAAATAAGATTTAGTATAGAACTTACTGGTCGGGCAGGGACCATCAGGATCAATCGCACTAAAATCATGCTTCCACTTGGCATTCCTCATGTTTAAAATACCATTGGCGGTATAGATCAGGCCATGCCGAGCATTACGAGTTGGCAAGACACAATCAAACATATCAATACCCAGGGCAATACATTCTAGCAAATTCACGGGCGTTCCAACTCCCATCAAATAACGTGGCTTGTCGCGTGGCAGAATTTGACAGACCACATCCGTCATTTCATACATTTCTTCTGCAGGTTCCCCCACTGATAAACCGCCTATGGCATTCGCCGGCCGATCAAAACTGGCAATAGCTTCGGCCGACTGTTGGCGAAGGTCTTTATAAGTACTCCCCTGGACAATAGGGAAGAGGGTTTGTTCATAGTCGTAAGGCGATGCTGTATTATCAAAGTGTTCACAGCAACGCTTCAGCCATCGATGGGTCATCTCCATAGAAGACTTCGCATACTTATAATCACAAGGGTAAGGTGTGCATTCATCAAAAGCCATGATAATATCCGCGCCAATCGTCCTTTGTATATCAATCGCTTTTTCTGGGGTGAAAAAGTGCTTGGAGCCATCAATATGGGAAGAAAACGTAACGCCTTTTTCCACGATTTTACGCGTCTTACTCAGCGAATAAACCTGATACCCTCCGCTATCTGTCAGGATAGGGCGGTTCCAACCAATAAATTTGTGCAACCCTCCTGCCTCTGAAATGATCTCAATACCTGGACGTAAATATAAATGGTAGGTATTTCCAAGGATAATCTGTGCCTTAATATCGTCCTCCAATTCGCGCTGATGGACTCCCTTTACCGTGCCCGCAGTACCAACTGGCATAAAAATAGGCGTCTCAATTGGTCCATGATCCGTTTGAATCAAACCACTCCGGGCGGATGAAGCTGGATCTGTATGCTGTATTTCAAAAGTGAACAAGTGTTTATGTTTTTACTGGGTGAAAATCTGGAATTTATTGAATTGCGCTTTACTACTACAGTTGGAATCGTTTACTATCAAACTTGAGCAATACTCCCAGCATTATAGTAAATCCTAACAGAGAAGATCCTCCCTTGCTAATAAAAGGCAATGGAATACCAATCACAGGAGCTAAGCCCATCGTCATACCAATATTAATAAAGACGTGAATAAAAATAATTCCTGCCAAACAATAGGCATAAATTCTAGAGAACACCGATCGTTGACGTTCTGCAATTCGAATGATTCTTAATAAAAGGAATAAAAACAATCCGACAACCAATAAGACCCCCACAAAACCTTGTTCCTCACCAATCGTAGTGAAAATAAAATCGGTGAGTTGCTCTGGCACATAATCTAAGCGCGTCATTGTTCCTTGTAACATTCCTTTCCCCGTCAGTCCTCCTGAACTAATAGCCATTTTGGCTTGAATTAAATTATATAAAGACCCTCTAGGATCACATTTTTCGGGTTGTAACCAAACATTGATTCGATCTTGTTGATGGGCCTGTAATACATCATTGAAAAAATAATTAGCCCCGGAAGCAACAGATGCACCAATGAATAAGCCAAGCGTTAATAAAGAAGGAACCCTGGCGCTTTGTTTCCAACCATAGTATAACATAAAGACCAACAGCACCCCGCCTAAACAAAGCAAGCCCTGGTTCATGCTAATGATACCACGGAAAACCGTCCAAAATAAACCAATACTAATAATCGCTGCAACGCCAATAAATAAGGGCTTTTTTTCAAAGATTAATACACTTAACCACAGTACACTTAAAGCGAAAAGCCCCATCCAGATCATCCGGGAGTCTTCCACGACTAGACCTAAAATGAAAACAATGGCGATCCCGGCACCAATCGCATAATACTCTTCGGGAAAACCTTCGCGATACAGCACCATCAATAAAGAGGAAAACACCAAGGCAGAACCCAAATCAGGTTGTAACATAATCAAGGCAACCGGAGCTAGAAAAATCCCTATAGCGACCAATTGATTGGGCAGCACTTTTAGGTTCGTACTTCCAGAACTTAAATATGCGGCCATTGCCAGGCAGGCTCCAAACTTAGCAAATTCAGAAGGTTGAAGGGTAAGCCCTCCAAAGGTATACCAGGAAGTTGCTCCTTTAATCGTTGCTCCAAAAAAGGGCAGCCCCAGTAGCAGTAAAAGTGTAATTAAGTATATAGGATAGGCAAAGGTTTGCCAAAGCTTCCAGTCAATCAGGAAAATTGTAGCTAAAGTGGCAAAAGAAATTATCACCCAAATACCCTGCTTACCTGCTGGTGTATCTAAGTCTAATAAACCTTGCCCCTCCTCATAACCAACCGAATAGATCATTAGCCAACCCAGAATAACTAGGGTTAGGTATATAGAAAAAGTGATCCAATCAATATTACGGTCAATTCCCCGCTTTTGAAACATGCATTATTTCCTTTAGTATCCAATGATTTCGCTGGCCGCCATTCTAGTATCTCGGGTCGGAATACAACCAGGATAATATTCCCGCAACAGATGCTGTAGTTGCAAAGCCTCCAGTCGGGTCGCAAATGCTCCTGCACGTAACCGGTAATAAGGTCGATTGTGCTCCCAACTCGTAGTAAGATAAGGGTAACGCAATTTCAAAGCTTGTCGAATCGATTCCATTCGTTGTCGATCCGTAGTAGAAACTACTTGTACCCGCCAGCCCTCAACCCTATCGCTCTTCTGGTTAATTTCTTTGAATTTTATCATGAGTTGGCTCACCTCATAATCCTCATGAATATTAGACTCCTGGGCCCGCAAGCCAGAAAACATCAATACCAACAAGCAGATCAAAATCAGTCGCATGTTATTATATTTTATGCAAAGATAATCAAGTTGAAAAAATAAGCCCTTGCCTGCGCTAAGTAACTAATGAGTAAGACAGTGCAAGCTAAAACTTGGAGGATACGGCCCAGAGTGCTAAACTCAAAAGCTTCTAAACAAATAATACCACCAAAAAGCTCAGTACTGTAACTACAAAACCTAACATAAATACATTGTAGGAAACACTAAGGTTCCGATATTTTTTATCCAGAACCTTTCCTAAAAAGTACATATCCCGGACCATATTACCATATAACAAAGTGTCATCCTTTAATAAACGATCCATTGCTATTTCATAGTCTTCTAAATCCAATTGGGCAAAAGTACCAAAGAAGATCACATTCTTCTTCAATAAAGTGTCTATACTTTTATCCTCTAAATGGCGCGTCACTTTAGGGCGCGCAGATAAAACCGCAAAAATGAGCGATACCAAACCGGTCGTCAAAAAGATAATCACCGGGATCAGGATAATGGGTTTGGTTTCTGCAATATTCCGATAACTCAACAACGTAATCAACACAGAAATCATGATCGCGTTTACACTAATCAAAATATGTGCTTTTTTATCGGCAATCGCACTGAGATTAATATGGTTCCTGAAGTTGGTCCGAAAGAAAGTCTGTGTCCCTCTGCTTGGCGCTTTTTTCTCTAAATTAAAGCGGAGCGGATTTTCCGAATCGTGTTCAAGGGCAGCCTCTTGTTTTTTACTTTCTTTTTGTAAACGCAATAACTGGGCACCCAAGACCGGACCGAATTGCTTTCGGCCATACGCAGTGTGTAAACGCAATTGCATCAACAATTGCTGTTGAAAACTTACCCATTCCTTAGGATTAGGTGGAGTATCTAATAAAAGCGTTCGTTCCAGCTTCAATAAGTCCATCCGTTGCTCAAAATCTTGTAAATAGGCACTAATTTGATAAACGTCGGCTATTAACTTCTCTTCTGGCGTAACCGGTTTTTGCTGATGCAAAGTGGTTTGCAAAGCTTGGATAGATCTGGAACGAAAATCTTTTGAGCATTCCTCCACGCTAAAAAATCGACCCAATTCACGCAAAGCATAAGTCAAGGGAGACTGATAGTCAAACAAATAACCTAAGGACAGAAACCAACTGACCAAACCCGCAATCTCCAGGGTTTCTTTTTGATGGCCTCCTTCTAGTTCAATCGCTTTCAGATGATCTGCACAAGAACTGGCCAGGTTATAATTGTGAAAAACCAATCTATTATCCTGGTTTTCATCAAAAACGGATAATACAAATCTGCCTGCTTTTTGGGAAAGCGTCTGTTCTTCGAAGGTAGGATGCTTTAGAATATCCATTTTAATGCCTTTTCTGCCTAGCTTTGAAAGCTATATCAAAACAAAATCCAGTGATAATGGGAATAGATACGATACAATAATTATTTTCGAGCGTGGTTAAAATAACAATAAACTGCGTTTTATGCTAACAAAAAACCTGCCTGCCCTAATCCTCCTGCTCTTCTGCTGTGGAGCCTGTGTCGATTTAGGCACCCTAAATGAGCTCCAAAGCCCAGAATATCAGGCCGAATTCGCCGTCCCTTTATTCAATTCAGAAATTGGTATTGGCGAAATTTTGGCTGAAAGCCCGGATCTAGATGCCTTAAGAATTGACGAAACCGGTTTATTACATTTTGAATATAGAGGAGCTGTTTTAAGACGAGAAGCTGCCGAAATTTTTGACCAAATCTCCGCAGCCTTCCCTCCAGTCATACCCATTCTTTCGAATGACCTGGCCTTACCATTTACCATTCCTAATGGTATCTCTCTGGACCGACTCGATCTAAAAGCAGGAACCCTAAGTTATTACCTTGAAAACCCCAATGAAGCACCCGTTGATATCGTGGTGCGCTTTCCTACTTTTGTCCGCAATGGCGAACCCCTGGAGTTCATGCTTAGTCTTCCAGCTTATAGTGGTTCTGGGCCTAGACCAAGTCTCAGCAACCAGGATAATCCTATTGACATCGCGGAGTATGCAATTGTTCCACAGAATGATAGTGTTTATGTCAACTATACGGCTACTACGGATATGGGAGCCGAAGTTTCCGTAGCTAGTTTCCTAATTCAGATGGAAAATCTGAGTTTCTCCTACGCGGAAGGATTCCTCGGACAATTACTTCTTGATGGTGGCATGGATGAAATTAATATCGATTTTTTTGACACCTATATCGGTGGTGATATTTATTTCGCAGAACCACAAGTCACTTTTGAAGTAGAAAGTGCTTTTGGAGTTCCTATTCAATCAATGGTTAATACTTTTGAGGTTAGTACCGTTGACGGTTCTACCCTTGGTGTCATTAGCCCTTTGGTAGATAATGGTGTAAACTTTCCTTTTCCCAGCCTCTCCGAGGTAGGTCAATCTAAAAGTGAGTCTTTCCTATTTGATAAGCACAACTCTAATCTTGATAAATTATTAGGGGAAGGACCGACCAAAGTCAACTACGACATTGATGTGCTAGTCAATCCAGATAATGATCCGAATGTAACAGGCTTCTTAACAGATAGTAGTTATTTTAGTGTGCAAATGGCTGTAGACTTGCCCCTATTTGGAACCGCTACCGGATTTAGTGTAAACGATACGATAGCCTTAGATTTGAGTGGATATGAGGAAGTAGAATATGCTGAATTTAAAGTGATTACCGAAAACGAACTGGGTATAGACTTGCTCACGCAGGTTTACTTTATAGATGAGCAAAACCAGGTATTGGATAGCTTGCTAGATGAGCGGACTCAAATCGCTACCGGAGCTCCGGTAGATGAAAACGGACTCAGTACATCCAGTCAAAGCAAGACTACCCTTATCGATGTAAATGCACAGCGTTTTGACAAGCTCAAAGCCGCTACAGCTTTAGTCATTGAGTTTAACTTTTCAAGTGAATCCAACAGTCCTCGATATGTTAAATTGATTGACACCCAGAAAATTAGTATCCGAATGGGTGCAATTATTGGTGTATCCTCAAAAGAATAGATAATGGCTCTAATGCAAACTACCTTTCGCAGATTTCTGGTTTCTCTAGGCTTTAGTCTCTGTTTAACGGCAAGTCTTCTTGCCCAGCAAGATTTGGGTATCCACTTTATGCAGGGGGTCTGGCAATCTTCCTTTACCAATCCTGCATTCAAACCTGATCAGAAAGTAGTTTTGATGCTTCCTGGTTTTTACAATCAACTCCGGCTTGATAATTTCACCTATAATGATCTGATCCGCACCAATGCCCAGGGAGATAATACCATAGACCTCAATAATGTCATTGATAAAATGGGGCCTCAAAATATCATTAGGAACCAAACTGATGTACATAGTTTTGCCATGAGCATCAAGATCAATAAATTCTTCCTTCAGCTAGGACATGATTTTCACCTGAACGCCTATCTGGATTACCCCAAAGAACTTGCAGAACTTGTTTGGAATGGTAATGCCCAATTTATTGGACAAGAGATTGGCATTGGTCCAGATATAGCACTTCAAGGGTATAGTAGTTTCTATCTGGGGGGGAGCGGCGAGATTGCTCCCGGAATTCGAGTAGGTGGCCGATTTAAAGTATTGTTAGGTATTGCCGATTTGTCCACACAATCCCGGAGTATTTCCCTAAACACTTCTGACGACATTTACCAGTCAAGGATTCAAGCCGATTATATTCTAAATAGTACGGGCGGAATCACCTATAATGGCATTAATAGCGATACAGGATTTGATTTTAATGATGGTAAGGTTGAAGTAAAAGATATTTTCTCTAGTAACTACGGAATTGGCGTCGATCTGGGCGTACAAGCAAGCTTCGAAAAATGGTCATTCGCAGCTAGTGCTATAGATTTAGGAGCGATCACCTGGCGAGACGATCCCAGCAATTTAAAACTACAGGGGGATTTTGAGTATGAAGGTTTGGATGTGATCAAAGATGCTTTGCTTGGCGATGTTAGTGTTGGAGCTTTGGGAGATTCCCTGGAAGCTGCATTTGAAGTCGTAGAAACCAACCGCATCTATACTTCTAGCCTCCCTAACAAATTCTACCTCAGTTCTACTTACAACCTTACGAACACCTGGTCCTTCGGAGCCTTGATTTATCTAGAAAACTATCGAGAAAAAGTACACTCTACTTTTGGACTTAGTGCCCAGGGAAGGGTTTCCAATTTTCTGAATTTTGGAGCCATGTATTCTTTCAATGAAGAGGAACCCTTTCGACTTGGATTCAATATAGGTCTACGCGGAGGACCGTTTCAATTGATTCTTGCGACAGACAACTTAATTACAGCCTTCCAGTTTGAAGAAAGCAATACTGCTAATTTTCGATTTGGCTTAAATATTGTTGCTGGGCAAATCCTCAAGAAAAAGGAAGCTCGGAATGTAGTAGATCCAAATGAATTTTTCCGCTAAACTTATTTACCCATACCTGGGCATTCTAAGTTCCCAAAAAAGCGTACAATACCCACTTTGATAAAAAGAAAGGAGTCATTATTCCGCGCATTTCCCCGCTGTGTTCCGGGTACTCCCAATTGACTTTCCGTTACTCCTGGGATCATAATTGAGCGATCTGCTAGCTCTACAGCCGTTTCGCCCCGCAAGCTCTGTAACTGCCGAGGGTCGGTATATTCTGTACTTACATCATCCAGGTAATCGGTATAGAGGTGTCGAGCACTAACTTCAAAATTAAGGCTCCATTCATAGCTTAGATCAAGCTTAAAACCGATTCCATAATTTAGACCCATTTGTACGGTAAAGTACTCTTCTCCTTTGAACTGCCCTTCGGTACCAAGTGAGCGCAATTCTATCCATTCGCCATTCAATTCGGCCTCTGGGTTAAAAGAAAAGACAGAAATTCCCCCAAATAAATAAGGAGTATAAAAATTGTCCTTGCTCCCGTGTTTATAGGGTAAAAAGTTGAATTCAAGGCTTGTGGAAATATCGTAGATATCTGAGCGAAAGCTCAAATTTCGAGCACGTTCAAAAGCATTATCAGAATCCGAATCATAGGCTTCTACCTGCCCGTAATTAGCTCCGAAGCGCATAGCAAGCCGCTCGTTAAAATTATACCGGGCAATAATTCCTCCGGATATGTTTGGGCGATTTAAATTATAGTTGGTGTTTAAATCTCCAAAATAATAAGCTACTCCAGCCCAAGGACCAGCTTCCCATCCCCTCTGGCTGTATAGACTATTCGCACTGGTCAATACCAGTACCAACACCACAAAAAACAGCTTCTTGACAATTCCCATAGTTCTCATTTATAGTTAACCCGTGCTGATTCAGGCCGCAAAGATAGCAATAGAACGGCAAAAAAATACAGGTATTGTCAGAAGCAGTTTTTTTCCAAAGTTTAGCTTTGGAATTAAGGCCAGATCGCTAGAATTACGCCTTCCAAGCCCAAGAATAGGACCTGGTAACTCGCATCAATCAACCACAACTTGATCGATCGGCGCTGGTATAAATAGTTAACCCCAATAGAGGTTGCGGAGAAGAAAACGCCTACCAACAGCCCTGTATGCAGCCCCGAACGCCAATTGACATGATCCGCTGGCATACCACTAAGCAGTAAAGCCAGCCCAAGAGACATGATTACCATCAATAAAAAACTAGTTCCAAAGATCAGCCCCATATTCCCTTGTTGAATGTATTCATCCGTAAAACCCAGCTCTTTCTGCCAAGGCTTTCCAAATAAAACGGAATACCAAAGGAAACCTAGCGCAAAAGCCGCTATTCCAGCTACCAAAACTGCCAAAAAATTGATTTCAGATAGGTCAAAATGCATAATTGGTGATTTTTTTGAAATAGAATAAAATTGTCAATTGAATGTAATAAAAATAATTGACTCCCTAGATCAATGAACCTCTATGCCCTTTTCCATTTAAAGTAACTATCCGATCACCTTATCTCAACTCAAGCAGTTTTTTCCCTAGGGAATTGCTACTTTTGCGGAAGATTTCAAAACAAGCGAATAGCATGCAAACTCGACTTAGAATTGCCGTACAAAAATCAGGACGTTTATTAGATGGATCGGTTAGCCTTCTTAAACAATGTGGGATCAAAATCGACAACTCTAAAGACCAGCTCAAAGCTAAAGCCAGGAAATTTCCACTGGAAGCTTATTACCTCCGTAATTCAGATATTCCACAGTATGTCCATGATGGAATTGCCGACATTGCCATCTTAGGTGAAAACACGGTAATTGAAAAGCAGAAATCTTTGGAAAAAATCATGGATTTGGGCTTTTCAAAATGCCGATTATCCATTGCCGTACCAAAAGGCGTGGATTATTCCGGGATTGATTGGTTAAACGGCAAACGCATTGCTACTTCTTACCCTAATTCCTTAAGGCTGTTTTTGGAAAAACAGCAAATCAAGGCAGATATTCACGAAATATCTGGTTCGGTAGAAATAGCCCCGAATATTGGTCTAGCCGACGCTGTTTGCGACTTGGTAAGCTCTGGAAGTACCCTATTTAAAAACGGTCTGGAAGAAAAGGAAATCATCCTTCGATCGGAGGCTTGCCTCGTTGCCAATAAAAACCTCGACCCTGAGCGAAGAGCGCTACTCGATAAATTATGTTTCCGCATCAAATCCGTTCTGGAAGCCAATAAAAATAAATACCTGTTAATGAATGCCCCTAATGACAAAGTGAAAGATATTATTGAGGTCTTACCGGGCATGAAAAGTCCTACGGTAATGCCTTTGGCTGATAACAATTGGAGCTCTATTCACACGGTTATCGCAGAAGATCGATTTTGGGACATTATTGACCAACTCAAAAACCACGGAGCAGAAGGGATTTTGGTCATACCTATTGAAAAGATGATCATTAGTTAAATCAAAATTTTGGTCTCCTCAAACCTCAATTATGAAAGTTTATCAAAATCCCGATAGAGCAGATTGGTCAAATATTGTTAAAAGGCCAGGAATAGAAGTCAAACAACTCGATGATATCGTACAGGGAGTACTTGATCATATAAAAATAGAAGGAGACGATGCCGTCGCACGTTATACCAAGCAATTCGACGGTG
>Ga0316204_10011335_pt1 | contig 11187 bp, 11 predicted proteins | sample 6monrhotite_MG_2_FD_205661 | JGI IMG/M metagenome (GOLD analysis project Ga0316204, IMG submission 205661) | Microbial mat bacterial communities from mineral coupon in-situ incubated in ocean water Damariscotta River, Maine, United States -... | ecosystem: Environmental > Aquatic > Marine >...
CCGAGGATGGTGTTGGTCTCTTCGGCGGCGACAGCAGTGAACGATACCGCGCATCCTATGGCGAGGATGAGGATCGAATGTATAAATTTGCTAAGTCGCTGTTTCACGTAATTTATATCCTGAAGTCACTGTCGTTAAAAACGCCAGGCCGCTCAGGATTCCCCCCGGTTATACTACGTCTGATTATGATCTTGGCCGCTTATTTGATTAACAAGAATAAAGCTATCATTGACGTGGCGCAACTATTTGTTTTGCGTCACAATACGTGGTTATGAATACGATCATAAATGACCAGAAACAGCGCGCGGCTTCACCATTATTGTTGGTGGGGGTATTTGTCTCTACATTGATATCTTCGGTAACGGTTCAGGCCATGCCGGGTATGACGGCGGCCGATGATGTGCCCGCCTCGCTACTGGCGCCAGCCACGGCAGCGTTCGCTGAGTTTGAACCGATCTATCGACAACATTGCGCGGCCTGTCACGGCGATAAGGGTGATGGTAATAGTCGTGCGCAGCGTGGTTTAAAGCCGCCGCCGCGTGATTTTACTACCGCCGGTGCTTGGGCTGAACTGGATCGTGACCGTATGATTAACTCGGTAACGCATGGTCGTCCCAATACCGCGATGGTCGGCTGGGAAGGGCGACTGGATGAGGCACAGATCGCCGGTGTGGTGGATTATGTGCTCACCTCATTTATGAGTGCTCCTGTGTCAGTCGCAAGTTCGAATGTTGCGGTAAGCGCGCCGTCGGTTGCTGCGTTGAATACGAGTAAGCGTGCCGGCAATAGTGGGCGCGATATCTATAAGCGTAACTGTTCGGCGTGTCATGGTGATAAAGGCAACGGCTCTACCTGGACGCAAAATGGCCTGAATCCACCGCCGCGTGACTTTACCTCGGATGAGGCGCGTCAGCTGTTAAATCGAGAGCGGATGATTGCCTCGGTGGCCTATGGGCGCGATGGAACGGCGATGATGCCGTTTAATTCTCGTCTCTCGGCATTGGAGATTGTGGCGGTGGTCGATTATATCCGTGGCGACTTTATGCGTGTACCTGGTGTGGCTGTTTCGACAGACACTGCAGGCACATCAACGGCTCGTGCTAATCCGCACTCTGCCGCACCGCATGTGCGCAATCATGCGTCTAATCACCCGGGGCGTGATACTACCGCGGGTGCGATGCCATTGACTGCTGGGCAGCATCAGCCGCCTGCGAGTCATATACCGCCACCACCGCCTCCCACTAAGTTTGCTGCATCGAATATGTCGTTGCAGCTGCCGCATGGTTTGGTGGGTGATGTCGCTGCGGGACGTGCCTTTTATATGGCGAACTGTTTTACCTGTCACGGGGTGCGCGGCGATGGTCACGGCCCGCGTTCTTCATTTATTACTCCGCGCCCGCGTAATTTTCTCGGTGAACGTGCGCGTAATACCTTGAATCGCCCTGCGCTGTTTCGTGCGATCTCACTCGGTCTGCCCGGTACGGTGATGCCTGCGTGGAGTAAGGTGCTCGACAATCAGGAGATCGCTGATGTCACTGAGTTTGTATTTCAGACCTTTATTCAGCGTGATAAAGCAGCGTCGCCAGCTAATGCCTCAACGATGGAGCCTCAAGCTGCGCCGGGAAAGTTGCTAGCGTCACCGGCGATGTCGGAAGTGCAGGCGGCAACAGCGGAGAAGTCGGCGGCTATCAACACAACACAGGCGCCAGCCAGTCCGTTAATGGCGGAGTAACCACTTCGCCGGGCGCGGCGTTTGGGCGTAACGTCTATAATAACTACTGTTATTTTTGCCACGGCTATAGTGGCGATGCGAAGACGCTGGCCTCCACCTACCTGATGCCGCCCCCGCGAAACTTTACTGCGATGCAGCTAACAGACTTGTCGCGTGACGCGATGATCAAGTCGGTGACCGATGGCCGTGAGGGCAGCGCAATGATGGCGTTTATGGCGGTGTTAAACCGCGCGGAGATCGAAGCGGTGGTCGATTATGTGCGCGATGTATTTATCGCGGGCGATGGCATCAATACGCGCTACCATATTCTCGAAAATGGCTGGGACGACCATGAGCGCTACGCCCCAGCATTTCCTTTTGCGCTGGGCGAGATCGCACTGGACACGCCGCTTGAGCAGTTAACCGCGGCGCAGCGTGAAGGGCGACAGTTATTCATTACCTCTTGTGTTACCTGTCACGATCGTTCGAAAGTAAATGATGAGGGTGATCTGTGGAACCCACGTGCGGTGTCGTATCCGCGAGGTGGCTATTCCAATAAAGATGTGGTCAATCCAAATGCAGAGGAGGCGCTGTCGTTTGAGCGTGACGAGGTTGATCTGGCTGGTCCGATTGACCCGATTGATCGGATTGGCCAGATTGATAGGGTTGACGCGGTTTCATCGGCGACGCCCTTTGCACGGCATGAGATTGCGCCAAAAGTGGATGGCTTAACGCCGCAGCAACAGGTCGGTGAGACAATCTTTCAGGCCAACTGTGCCTTTTGTCACGGCGCGACGGGAACTGGTCGCAACTGGGTCGGCAGCTTTTTGCAGCCGCCGCCGCGTGACTTGACCGATGCGGAAGCGATGTCCGGGATGACGCATCAGCGTTTGACTAATGTCATCAGCGAAGGGCTGGTTGAAACCACCATGCCGGCATGGGGTGGCGTGCTGACGGTTGATGAAATCGATGCCGTGGCCGCTTATGTGATGCGGGTATTTGTGCCCCAAGGAGATAAAAAGAGTGATAATAAGGATGGTAATATTCGGTAACGCATCACAGTTTGTGATTTGTGTTGGTGTTTTCTAATGCTTTGATGGCGTATCATTGCGGGTTTGATTTTAGAATAGAAAGTGGGCGTATGTGATGAGTAACAAACTGATTAAAGTGGCAGTCGTCGGCGGCACGGGTTATACCGGTGTTGAGTGTTTGCGTCTGTTGGTGAATCATCCCAATGTTGAAATCGTAGCTGTCACGTCGCGCTCTGAAGCGGGGCAGGCTGTTGCCGACATGTATCCCAATCTGCGTGGCCACATTGATCTGGCCTTTAGTGAGCCTGCGGTTGAAACGCTTGTCGCTGCCGACGTGGTCTTTTTTGCGACCCCCAATGGTACTGCGATGAAGATGGTGCCAGCGCTGCTTGAAGCGGGCGCGCGGGTGATTGATCTTGCGGCTGACTTCCGCATTAAAGATGTTGCCCTGTGGCAGCAGTGGTACGGCATGGAACACGCCTGCCCTGAGTTAATCGAAGAAGCGGTGTACGGCCTGCCGGAAGTCAATCGTGAGGCGACACGGACGGCGCGTTTAGTCGCTAACCCGGGTTGTTATCCAACTGCGTGCCAGCTCGGTTTTTTACCGTTGATTGAAAATGGTTTGGCGGCGACTAATAATCTAATCGCTGATGTGAAATCTGGCGTGAGTGGTGCCGGGCGGCAGGCGAGTGTCGGCACGCTGTTATGTGAAGCGACTGAAAGCATGCGGGCCTATGCCGTTGCAGGTCATCGTCATCTGCCGGAAATAAAACAAGGGTTGGCACTTGCTGCGAAGGGCGAGGTTGGGTTGACGTTTGTGCCGCATCTGACGCCGATGATCCGCGGTATTCACGCAACACTTTATGCTAACGTCAGTGACCGCACTGCCGATCTACAGGCATTGTATGAGGCGCGTTATAAAGATGAGCCGTTTGTCGATGTATTGCCAGTGGGTGCTCACCCAGAAACACGTTCGGTGAAGGGCAGCAATATGTGTCGGATTGCGGTTGTGCGCCCGCAGGGGCAGGATGTCGTGGTAGTGCTGTCAGTGATCGATAATCTGGTGAAAGGGGCGGCAGGGCAGGCGCTTCACAATATGAATATCATGTTTGGCCTTGATGAGCGTAGCGGGCTAAATTCAGTTGCATTAATGCCTTAACATCAGGCGAATAGGAATTCTAATTGAAGAGCCAGGGTAACTAGCGGGTGGCTGCAAAAGGTTCAAGGCATGTGGTGGTCAAACACCACCACCCGCTTAAAAAATCATTGTGGTACGTTGCGATTGCGCTGGCATTGTTGGTAGCCGGCTGGCTGTTGTTCGATTACGGTTTGAGTCGTGCCGGTTTTGAAAGTTCCCAGGCGAGTGAAGAGCGTGAGGATCTTCGAGTTCGTATTCAGCAACTTGAGGCCGAAGTGACCACGCTGCGGGCGCAAAAGGCGATTCACGAGAGTGCCCGTGAGATTGATCGTCACGCCTATGATCAGGTTGATAACATGCTGAAGGAACAGCAGGCTGAGTTGCTGGAGCTGAAAGAAGAGGTAATCTTTTATCGCGGCATCGTCGGCGCTTCGGACCAGGTGCGTGGCTTGCAAATCCTCAGTTTCCGGCTTGAAAACAATGGTGGCGAGCAAAATTTCCGTTACCGACTGATTTTGAATCAACTCGAAAAAAGTAATCGGGTGATTAAAGGGCGGGTAAAGCTGTCGATCATTGGCTTGCAGGGTGACGAACAGGTTGATCTTTCTCATGCCACAGCGACTAAGCAAGAGGCGCAGGGTGAGTTATTCCGTTTTAAATATTTTCAGGAACTTGATGGTGATATTGTATTGCCAGAAGGGTTTGTGCCGTTAAGGATAAAAGTGAATGCAAAATCGAGCGGCAAAAAACCGAAGTCGATTGAGCGTATCTATAATTGGTCGGAACTGGCCGGAACAGACCGGTAAGTAGCAGGCGAATTTTAAGGAGGAGAGCGTTATGTGGGGCGGTGGAAAACAGAAGCCAGAGAAAGTAGATACCCTGATTGGGCAGCAGACCGAACTGCGAGGAGACGTGATCTTTAGCGGTGGTTTGCATGTGGATGGCAAGATTAAAGGCAGTGTGATCGCCGAGGAAGGTGGCCCTGCGGTGCTAGTGCTAAGTGAGCACGGCATGATTGAGGGTGAGATTCGAGTCCCCTATATTGTGGTTAACGGCGTGGTGATCGGCGATATCCATGTTCACGAGACGGCTGAACTAGCGCCGCACGCACGCGTTACCGGTAATGTTTATTACAACCGTATCGAGATGTCGATGGGCGCGGAAGTGAATGGCAATCTGGTGCATCTTGAAGAGCCAGCAAAAGAGGCTGTAAAAGAGGTGGAGCCAGCGGCGGCTAAACCAGAAATTCGTGAGTTTGTCTCGGAAGTGGAGTCCTAAATCTCTATACTTGACTAAAAGAGTCGGGGATGACATAATCCAGTAGAATTAATGTGTGTTAAGGAATAAATTGAAATGAGCGCTGTATCACCAGAGATGCCCCCTCCACCACCTTCCCTTGTTTTCACCGATAATGCTGCGGCAAAGGTGAAAAGTTTGATTGAGGAAGAGGGTAATGATGCACTGAAGTTACGCGTGTTTATCTCGGGTGGCGGTTGTTCAGGTTTTCAGTACGGCTTCACCTTTGATGAAGAGACCAATGATGGTGATACTGAAATTGAGAACGCCGGGGTGACACTGCTGGTTGACCCGATGAGCTTTCAATATTTAACCGGTGCCGAGATCGATTACTCCGAAGGCCTCGAGGGTGCGCAGTTTGTGATCCGTAACCCGAATGCCACCACTACCTGTGGCTGTGGGTCATCGTTTTCAGTTTAGTCTTTAGCGACTAATTAAGTTTTAAGAAAGGAGCCTATGGCTCCTTTTTTTGTTTTATGTGTTCACAATGGGTTGCGCGAGAATCCATAAACTAAAACACGTGAGTAATGTCATGAACACCATCATTGGGATTTGGCTCTGTATTGCTTGTTTGCGTTGTGTAAATAGGCGTACAGCTGTTCGATGAGCAATTAATGCTGAAATCATATGGCCTACGACGATGGCTATTATTGCGATCCACCAAACGTCTTCTGCATTGATAACGGATAGGTCAATTCGATGTAATTTTGTTCCAAATAGATCCCATCCCATACCCAGAGGGTCGCTGATGATTGGTAGGATAAGTTGTCCTGCTAGCAGAAGATAAGAGATGTAGTGAGAGAGATGATAGGCGATGGCAATGGGTATTAAAGAAAAGGCAAAGTGATAAGCAATCGTTTGAAATGCTATCTGACGATTCACCATTAGCCAGATGCAATACGTGAGAAGCCAGTAGGTCATTATCGAGATAACTAACATCGCAATGAGGCCGCCTGTTTTAAGGAGACCGAGAATATCGATGTTCGCATCTTTTATTGATAGTAGAAGTGGTCTCCATGCCTGAGATTGGGTGATGTAATTTAATATGGCTTGCCAGATTGGTGTTTCTGCGATGCCATCAAATAAAACGACGCTGATCAATGCCATGATAAAAAGTGTTGTTGCTGCCTGAGGTGATGGATTTTTTGGTAAGAGCAATCCTGTTCCGGGAAGGCGGATAATAAGCTTATGGTCTGTTGTCAGGCTGAAAGGTGCGGCGCGGCCTAGTAAGTTAAACATGCGTGTTAAAGGGTCTGCATTGTTAAACCAACTATCTATCCCGTAGCGACGGGATAGAAGACAGGAAAATAATAAGTAAATAATAATTAAATAAAATAGGTGTAGTGGGGTTTCTGAAATGTCTGAAACTAATTCTATCCAGGCAAGGAAGAGAAAACCTACGGTTGCTAGGTATGGGCTAAACGACGGCAGTGGTGGGTAGTTTGTTTTAGTGGGTAAGAGTCTATTGACCCACCTGGCTAGGGTGTAAGTGGGGTTTAGTGCGGGCCATAAATCGATAACTAAGGCAGAGAATAGTGTCATCCCGACCCACCATAATACCCAAACTGTGATGGTTGCTAGATTTCTTGTGGGTGATGTATCGCCAAAAAATGCAGTTAATAAAATTAATATTAGAATGATGACACCGCTTATCCGAAGCGAGCCTTTAAGGATGGCGATAGCTATTGGTGCGTTAAACGCTAGTGCGTGATTTGATTCGCCAGATTTAACTATAAAAAATGTAATTATGAATGAGAGCGCAACGGCAATGCCGGCTGCGCTTAGGTAAAAATTTAATGGTAGCGGCAGATCGTATCGCGCACCAAAGGCATGGGGGTATGCTGCGACTGGTAGCGCCAATAGTGCGGGGAAGGTTAGTGCGCATATTATCTTGCGGCGCACCGTTGAAGGCGCTATCAATGGCTTTTCACCTCTATGTAGGCGACTGTGATTTCTTGCGGGCCAAGTAAAGGATCGACTTGGTGCAAGACGAGTGGGTATCGCCCGGTGTGGTCTGCCTGAAAAGATATTGTCAGTTGTGAGGCGCTGTTTGGTGCTGCCATTAAGTTGTAGCCGTGCAGGTGATAAAGCGCATCTTTATTGCTGCTGTCGATAATGAGTTGCACGACTTCACCTTGATGTATCTGTACTGTTGTTGCCGTTTTATGTTCAAACGTTACTGGAATAGCTCTAATTGATATCGATGCGCTGATTTCATTTTCTGTGCTGGCGTGCTGATGTTCCTCAGCTGCAGCTACTCCTACAGTAGCTGCGCAAGAGAGCATGTAAGTAAAAAGGCTGTACAGTACTTTATTGTGCATGCTAATGACCACCAAATGAATTCCACTCTGGAAGTAGTATTATTGAGTTTGGATTGAAGCCAGCATCTTTTAGAGTATCCATGGACTTCACGCGTTTGTGTGTGCTGAGATCTATCACGGTTACTGAGCCATCGCTTAAGCCGGGCAAGTTAAGAAAAGAGTTTTGCACAAATGCATACTTTTCATCTTTAGTGATTCCGACGTGGTGGGCCCCTTCAGCTGTTGGGATTGATGTGATGAGCTGCGGAGATGTGGGATCGTTAGCGATGTCAAAAACATGAAGATGCCCCGGGGTGGCGGTGGTGACATATAAACGATCACCTTTTTTGTTGAAATACATCTCGAGAGCCATGCCCGCATCAACTTTGCTGAAGTCATATACCTGCTTGCTGGTAAAGTCGTTGCGCTTGTCATCCCATATTAAGGCCCATAGTGTGCCGCCAAATATCGTCGTGACGTATGCCGTGGGGGTGTCGGCCCCAGGAACAAATAGTACTTCTGCGGGCGCGACACCTGATTGCCCCTCTTTGAGCGATAGCTTTTTTTGCCCCAGAATTTCAAGGTCGCTGGCACGGAGGATCGTGACAATATCATCTGGGGTCTTCAAATCGCCACTGACGGTGCTTGTGACAATGATGCGGTCAATGCCGGTGTGTATTCCCAGCCCGTGGGGATAGGTGTTTGGCACTTTAACTTCTGCTGTTATCTCATCGGTGGCAACCTTGCCAACATAAAAGTTGGCTGAGTCCATACAGGTGAGGTACCAATTTTCATTGGCTTCATCAAATATTACATTCTCAGCCATGACGCAGCCTTTAACATCAATAGTCTTTATTCTGAAAGGGTTTGATGTCATATCCATTACCTGTAGCGAAGGTTCACTCAGGCCTGTAATGTATGCCTTTGTCATGGTTCGATCGTAGTAGATATGGTGCAGTATATTGTCAGGTGAAATGGGTATGTCTGATACGATTTTTCCGAATGATTGGCTGTCTGGGTCTAGGTCAATGATAGCTATGCCTTCACGGCGAGTATCATCGTTACCTAGTTTTAATGATTTCAACTGATCTGGCATTTTGCTCTCATAATTCATCATGCCTAAAATTTCAGCTCGGCTTTCGCTAGTCAGAGTGATTAAGCCAACAATGCAAAATGTAGTCACTAGTGCTCTTAAATTCATGATCATCTCTTTTAGTTAAAATCAGATTCGATTTTTAATGTGTAGTGAGCATAAGAACTTGCATGTTGAATTAGAAATTGTAATTTTGAATGTGCTTATAGGTGTTCGCTATATATTCATGTAAATGGTTTCTTTCAGTTGTGAACATAGGTCACAATGCAGGCAATTGAATTAACATTTAGGATGGCAGCAAGGCGTGAATTTAAATCATTTGAAATTTGCTCGTGAAGTAGCGGATACAGGGTCATTTACAGAAGCGTCTAAAATGTGTTGTGTAACACAGCCGACATTGTCAAATGGGATTTCTCAGCTTGAGGAGGCTTTAGGTGGGAAGCTCTTTGAACGAACAACACGAAAAGTGAGCTTGACTTCGTTTGGCGTTCATATGCTGCCGGTAATACTCCAGATGCTAGATTCTCGGAATGAGGTAGAGGAGGCCGCAGAGCAGTTTCTTAATCCTGTGGGTAAGCAGTTAACCATTGGTTTTTCTCCTTTGGCTGATATGAGGATTATTAAGGCAGTCGTTGATCTTTATTCTGAAAATAGAAGTGGCGGTTCTATTTTCTTCAAAGAGTGCTTCATGGATGACCTTTACCAGCGTATCGAGGGTGAAACGATTGAGTTGGCAATTTGCCCTGGCGTAGGGGGGCGGGCTAGTGAGGCTGGTTTTAATTCTTTTACTTTTTATCAGGAGCCGGTTTTCGTGTTGAAAAAGAGTGGCGGCAAGGATCTTTCGGGTGCCGGAGAGATGGTGTTTGTTGATGAGCTGAGTGATGAGGTTTTCGCCTTAACCCCAGACTTATGTGGCCATGCGCCGGCTACGCGCCAGTGGTTTAAACAGTGTGGCAAAACTATCAACGAATATCCGGGGCATGCGGTAAGTTATCAGGTGATGCAGGAGTGGGCAGAACTTGGTATTGCCTCTGCTATTTTGCCCTGGTCAAAAATCAATGATGTGAATCGGGCAAAGGTTAGCCAGCTATTTCTTGAACCGAGTGTTCCAGCCATGCTGGAATTTAAGATTGTCTGGAAGGATGATTCAAGGTATGGCGAGCAAATTGACGACTTTCTTGCTCATTGCGCAGAGCGAATATCGCCAATTGTTACCTGTTTGGGGTTGTCTGATGAAAGATTTCAGGTGGCGATCGATAAGGCTAGTTAAGCCTTGGTTGGTCAGTATTTTATTGCAAGGACAGATGTCAGCTCAGGGGCATACAAGAAGCTCGAGTGAGCTGCGACTGCGGTTAGCTTAGTAGTAGGCTGCGCCCAGCACAACCGGGTGTGATGCCCCTGTCACGGCAGGTAGATTCCCTGGTTTTCCCTCTAGCGTCTGTTTGGCGAGCCACGCAAAGGCGATCGCCTCTACCCAGTCGGGGTGAATGCCGAGTTCCTCGGTGGATGTTACCTGGTGTGAGGACAGCTCATTTTGTATCCGCTGCATCAGCATCTCATTGCGTGCGCCGCCGCCGCAGATGAATGCTGCTTCACTTTGTGGGCAATATTGTTTGATTGCCTGCGCGATTGAACTGGCGGTGAGCTGGCATAGCGTCGCTTGTACCGACTCTGGTGAGGGCGCTTCTGGCAGTGTGTCTAATTGATGATCGAGCCATTCGAGATTGAAGTGTTCGCGCCCGGTGCTTTTGGGTGGCGGCAGCAGAAAAAAAGGATCGGCCAGCATCATTTGTAACAGTGCCTGGTCGACTTCGCCCTGTTTGCCCCAATCGCCATTCTGGTCGAATGGCTGTTTGAGATGCCGCATCGTCCAGCCATCCATCAGCATATTGCCGGGGCCGGTATCGAAGCCGCTGACAGTGGCGTCTGAATCTGCTGGAAGGTGGGTGATGTTGGCGATGCCGCCGATGTTCACAATCACGCGATCTTGTTTGCTGGAGCGGAATACCGCGTTGTGAAAGGCGGGTACTAGTGGTGCCCCTTCGCCTCCTGCGGCCATATCTCGGCGACGAAAGTCAGCGACGGTGGTGATGCCGGTGCGTTCTGCGATGAGATTGCCGTCACCGATCTGCAGTGAGCAGCCGGTCTCGGGATAGTGGCGTATGGTCTGTCCGTGGCTGCCGATCACGCAGATATCACTCGCGTTCGCCTCGGCTTTCTTTAGTAGTTGAAGGGTGGCGTCTGCAAACAGGTTGCCCATTTGATGGTCAAGCATCAGCATCATGGTGAGTTCGTTGTGGCAGCCTTCGCTTAGCATCAACAGTTGCTGGCGAAGTTTTGGTTCAATCGGCTGGCTGTGGGTGGCGATCAATTTCGGCTGATCGGCAAAGTCGATCAGCGCGGCATCAACTGCGTCGATGCTGGTGCCTGACATCAGGCCGATGAAGAGCGAGCTCATAAATGTCGGCCTGGGATTAGTTGTTTAATGCGATGGTATTGCGATTTAGCGCATTGAGCTGCGCAAGGAGTGGGCGACTCTTGTTGTTAAAATCTGCACGGTATTTTTTAGGCAGCGGCCCTGCATCAGGGAGTTTAACCGTGAGCGGATTACGCACTGC
>Ga0316204_10011336_pt1 | contig 11187 bp, 6 predicted proteins | sample 6monrhotite_MG_2_FD_205661 | JGI IMG/M metagenome (GOLD analysis project Ga0316204, IMG submission 205661) | Microbial mat bacterial communities from mineral coupon in-situ incubated in ocean water Damariscotta River, Maine, United States -... | ecosystem: Environmental > Aquatic > Marine >...
GTGCGCCTACAATTGGCGATTCCACATCATCGCTCATTCTCGTCACCATTAAATAATCAAATTTACCTTCCAGTAAATCAATGGGGTATGCCGCAGGAACATAAGGATGACTATTAGTGTTATTTATATGTATATATTCACACCGCCCTATTTCCGTAACAAAATCATCTTCCTCAACTCGCCCTGGTAACGGTAGTGGGAATGCAAGCCTACGCGAGTGAAACATAAATTCTTCATAATGTACCGAATAAGCGCACTCACCTTCAGGAATATGCTGTTTTGCTTCGATAAATGACTGCGTTACTTTATTAAAAATTAACACTGAATTGTCTATTTCAGGATTCGAAGTCTGTGTTAGCCACCACTTAGTGCTTCTGTACAACTTCAATTCTGGAGTCACATGTGCGAAAAATCTATTTATGGCATACAGATCAGTAGGAAGAAACGTAACTAATACAATAATAATACTTGCGTAAGGAATTAGTTTTTTATAATTATCTTTAACATGCAGTTTCAGTATTAAGTATAGCGACAAACAACTGTAATAAACCAAAATGGGCATCACAACAAATATATAGCGCATATCAGAATCAATTGATGGCCACAACCACATAAGAGTTAAATAAAACAGTACATAAAGACTATCTAGTCTTTTATTTTTTATTCTTATAGCCCAAGTTATTAATGCCAATACTAAAACACAAGCGGATACTCCTCCACTCCAAAAATGCCTCTGAATATCAAAACATTCATGCCATCCAATCCATAAGTTTGGGAGCTGGCCTAAAAATAAGTTTTCAACAACATATAAAATATCATTTTTATAAAAATTATTTAAAATATTCTCATAAACACCGGAAGATGAATTACTCCTAGCAAAAATCTTCCAAACGATGAAGGGAAAAACACTAATCATTATATATCTAAATCGGTGAGGTATTTTATTAATACAAAGATAGACTAAAAAAGCGAATACAAATGTAATTCCTGTCACCCGAACTAATGGAATTAAACTTATTAACAACGAGGCAATTAACCAATATTTATTATTGTTTCTAGCCTTTCCAATTAGGTACAAAGCACTTACAGTGAATAGCAGATAAAGATGTTCACTCCATAAATCAAGATTCATGAAAAGTGATGCTGGTGAACAAATAATTATTAATGCAAGGCATACACTTGTTAATTTATTTACTCCATCTTTATAGGCCCATAAAACAAAAACAACCAATGCACCTAAAAAGAAACTTGTCGTCAGCAAATGAGCAAGCAATAGCTTCTCACTGCTTGCGCCAAATATTGCTAATAAAGAAGGGTATAGCGGTGGGAATTGGGTGGACTGCATAATGAAAGCAGCACTATGACTAAGGGAACTATAATACGGTGAAAAGAAATCTGTCATTAATAAATACTTTGCATCGTCGGCGATAAATCCAACAATGCTATTTTGACCTGCTGAATAAGCATAGAACATGCCTATTACTACTAGCATTGTAATTACGATAACAAAGCTAACCTTATCCCATTCCAGAGTTTTGCTTTTATATGACAATTTAATTAGCGTTCTATCTGAAATTTAATTATTAACTATATTGGTTAATTTTGATTCGATACAAACAAAATAATATTGAATGCATAGTAAATTGAAATTAACAGTTCGTAGTAATACTTAAAATCATTATATGCGAAGCTGTAGAATTCTCGACATACAGATTAATAAATCTACGAATAAACTTTATGTCAATGAATTATCACCTTACTATCTCTATTTCCTTCACTTCATAAAGTCCTGGATGATTCGGGTAATTCAGTTCCAACACACGTAAGGCATCATTTGAAAGATCTTCCATTTCAAGTACGCGGTAAGCCTTAGCCATAACAGCTAATGCATCAGGGACAGCAGGTGTCTTAGGGTAGTTTTCTATCACATATCTCGCCCTGTTAGCAGCAGCAATGAATGCTCCACGGCGCATATAATAATTAGCCACATGAACCTCATTTTTTGCCAGAACATTTCGTAAATAACGCATTCGCTTTGATGAATCTTCGACATACTGACTATCGGGATACCGTTTAACGAGCTCAGAAAAATCCTGAAAAGCACTAAAAGCTGCGCCCGGATCACGCTGAGATTCATCAGTAGGCATATAACGTTGAAGGAAACCTTTACCCTTATTAAAGTGTGTCAAACCTTTTAAATAATAAGCATAATCAACATGTACATTTTGAGGGTATAACTTAATAAAACGATCACTTGCGGCAATTGCCGCATCAGGTTCTTCATTCTTATAATGCGCATAGGCTAAATCCAATAATGCCTGTTGCGCATGAACACCAAACGGGAATTTCGTCTCCAATTTTTGATAATAATCAATAGCCTTGCCATATGAACCAGAATCTAGCTCGCCTCTTGCCTCAGTATAGAGCCGATCAGCATCCCAGCCTTCAGTATCATCGCCCTTATCTTTGAAATGAGAACAAGCTGAAAGTATAAAAATTAGTAAAAATATTATTGAATGTCGCATAGACTGTAGGTTAGCTCAAACCTATCATGAGGGCAAAGCTTGATACACATGCCTAAACTTCAATTACAAATAATCATACCGGAAGAACTCTCGGGAAGACGCCTGGATCAAGCACTTTCCCAATTGGTTCCTGGGCACTCACGCTCACGAATCCAGTCATGGATTCGGGCCGGTGATGTGAGCGTTAATAAATCAACCTATAAACAACGGTCTGAAGTACGCATTGGTGACGTTATTGAAATAGATACTGATATTAAGAACATTGATAAGCACCAAGCCGAAGCAATCAATTTAGATATTCTGCATGAAGACGAAGCATTAATAATTATAAACAAACCTGCTGGTTTAATCGTCCATCCTGGTGCGGGGAACCCTAATCATACTTTAGTTAATGCCTTATTAAATTTTGACGAAAACCTTGACGCTATTCCACGAGCAGGGATCATTCATCGTCTTGATAAAGACACAACGGGTGTCTTGGTTGTTGCACGAACACTTGAGTCACACACCTACCTAGTCGATCAACTTCAAAAACGATATATTAAACGTGAATACCAAGCGATAGTCTGTGGTCAACTTACATCCGGTGGTTCTATAGAGAACAAGATGGGCCGCCATCCGAAGCAACGGATAAAAATGGCCGTGACGAATAACGGAAAAATAGCAACTACGCACTATAGGATAATCAAGAAATATCAACATTACACTCATTTACATGTTCAACTTGAAACCGGACGAACACATCAAATTCGCGTTCATATGTCTCATATTAAGCATCCAATTATTGGCGATCCAGTTTATGGAAATCATAAATCTATACGAAAAGGAGTAGATTCTTCACTTCGTGATTTCATCCTTAATTTTAATCGCCAAGCCTTGCACGCCTTTTCTCTTGAACTGACACATCCCGTCAGCAAACAAGAAATGAAATTCATTGCAGAATTGCCAGTCGATATAAAATCGTTAATCGATGCCTTAAATAACTATGACTAAACAGCCAGACAATGTCTGGCTGTGGGCAGATTGGCCTATCCCAAAACATGTACGTGCTGGCACATCACTAAGATGCACAGGAACTAGTCTCAAACCATTTAACGAACTAAATCTGGGACTGCATGTTGGAGACGAAACAAAAAACGTCTTAAACAACAGGAAAATTTTATCTCATCATCTAAAGTTACGTTCTGAACCAGTTTGGTTAGATCAAATACACAGCACTAATATTATTTCGCTAGATGTTCACAACATAGACACATCTGCTGATGGCAGTTATACAACAAAAAAGAATAACGTATGCACAATCATGACAGCAGACTGTGTACCTATTTTGTTTTGCAATGCGGCAGGCACAAAAATCGCAGCCATCCATGCTGGTTGGAAAGGAATCTGTAATGGCATAATTGAAAAAGCCGTTAATCTATTCTCAAACCCAGACACTATATATGTATGGATAGGTCCATGCATCAGCAGTGATTATTATGAAGTAGGTAGGGATGTATTTGAGCAATGTTTGAACCATGAAACTAGACTCAGAAGTGCCTTCATCCAAAGAAACGAAGACCATTGGCATTGTGATCTAGTGAAAATCGTAAAAATAATCCTTAATAAATCAGGAGTTGGCCTGATTTATGAATGTGGTTTATGTACCTATCAAATGGACAAACTATTCTATTCATATCGCCGCGAAGGGATTACGGGACGTACAGCATCAATGATCTGGATAGAATAGTAGAAATATTAGACTAAGCTTTATTCTATATTAAAGAACCGAAATAACTATCAGGGGAAGAGAAATGGGGCAAAAGAAGAAGAATAATAAATCACTAAGTTTCAGCGAGAGTGTCAACTTCATGGTTGATCGCGCATTAACCGTTCTTGATATTGATTCTGGCATCGCAGCCGCACTCAAAGCCTGTAATTCAACCATAAAAATCAATTTCCCTGTGGAAATCAACGGCAAAATAGAAGTATTCACCGGTTGGCGATCCGTCCATAGCGACCATAGGTTGCCATCCAAAGGCGGTATTCGTTTCGCCCCTATTGTAAATGAAGATGAAGTCGAGGCCTTGGCATCATTAATGACATACAAATGTGCCATCGTCGATGTGCCGTTTGGTGGCTCAAAAGGGGGCTTATTAATCGATCCTGCCAAATATAAACGCGATGACTTACAAAAGATCACTCGGAGATTCGCACGAGAACTTGTCAGAAAAGGATTCCTCAGCCCCGCAAAAAATGTTCCTGCACCCGATATGGGTACCGGAGAAAGGGAAATGGCCTGGATCGCTGACACTTATAAACACCTTCACCCAGAAGACATAAATTATTCTGCATGTGTCACTGGAAAACCTGTTGCCCATGGTGGCATCGTCGGTAGAACAGAAGCTACTGGTCGCGGAGTAGTGTATGCAATTCGTGAATTTTTTCGCAATGCCGATGATGTTCAGGCAGCAGGGCTTAAACCAGGCCTTGGCGGTAAACGCATTGTAGTACAAGGACTAGGAAATGTAGGTTACTACGCTGCGAAACTCTTGGATGAAGAAGATGAAAGTAAAATCATTGCTATCGTTGAACGTGATGGCGTACTAATCAATGAGAATGGCCTATGTGTCGAAGATGTAAGAATGCACATCAACGAACATAAAACCATAAAGGGATTTCCCGATGCTACTTTTTCAGAAGATGGTGCATCAGGCATAGAAATTGAGTGTGACATCTTAATCCCTGCAGCGATGGAGGCACAGATCACTAAATCGAATGCTGAAAATATTAAAGCTAAACTGATCGTTGAAGCAGCAAATGGACCTGTGACTTTTGAAGCCGATGATATCCTACGGCAAGGTGGCGTTACTATATTACCCGATGCCTATGTCAATGCCGGCGGCGTAACAGTTTCATATTTTGAATGGGTTCGAAACCTTGCCCATATTCGATTTGGCAGAATGGAAAGGCGCCACGATGAAATGCGTGGCGCTCAGTTGCTTCAAGCACTGGAAACGATGGCAGGGAAACCAGCCGAAGAATGGATGCAAAAAGAATTAGTTTATGGTGCCAACGAACTGGACCTAGTTCGTTCTGGGCTTGATGATACTATGCGTAATAGTTATCAGCAGTTAAAAGAGGCATACGACTCAAATGATAATATCAATGATTTTAGAACAGCATCGTATGTCGTCGCAATTCAGAAACTAGTCCGCTCATATATTGACATTGGTGTTTTCTAAAATGATGCATACCTTAAAATTTTACAAAAGGTGTCAGTCCTGCAACTGTTCTTTTTCCGATATCATTAATAACACTTGAATCTCTGGGTATTGGCCTTATTTATAGTGTAACTACTTATAAATATTGGTTAGAAAAATGAGACCCGATAAATTAACGACAAAGCTACAAATGGCACTGGCTGAGGCACAAAGCTTAGCCGTTGGTCGTGAGCATCAGTATATTGAACCCGTACATTTAGCCCATAGTCTGTTGAATCAGGACGGGGGAACACTTTCACACATACTCTCCACCACAGGCATCAATCTTAATAAGCTTGGAGCTGAACTCAGTAAATTACTAGACACTATGCCTACGGTTAGTGGTTCAGCGGGTGATGTCCATATCAGCAGAGATCTAGAGCGATTATTAAACGTCATGGATAAAACTGCTCAGGATAGAAAAGATGATTATGTTGCAAGTGAACTCTTCGCTATAGCCGCGCTAGAAGATAAAGGCAAACTGGGGAATATTTTCCGAGAATGTGGTGCAGAAAAAAATAAACTAAATGACGCCATAGATGAATTACGTGGTGGTGAAAAGGTCAATGATTCAAATGCAGAAGACAACCGCCAAGCACTGGAAAAATACACCACTGACCTAACGACACTTGCCGAAAAAGGAAAGCTTGACCCCGTTATAGGTCGTGATGAAGAGATTCGTCGGACTATTCAAGTATTACAACGACGCACTAAAAATAATCCCATTCTGATTGGTGAACCTGGTGTTGGTAAAACTGCAATTGTTGAAGGTCTGGCACAACGTATTCTCAATGGTGAAGTCCCCGAGTCACTAAAAAACAAAAGATTATTAGCGCTTGATATGGGCGCACTAATCGCTGGCGCTAAATTTCGTGGTGAATTTGAAGAACGCTTAAAAGCCGTTTTAAATGATTTGTCTAAACAGGAAGGACAAATCATTTTATTCATTGATGAAGTACATACCATGGTCGGCGCCGGAAAAGCTGAAGGCGCAATGGATGCCGGTAATATGCTAAAACCGGCCCTGGCACGAGGTGAACTACACTGTATTGGCGCTACAACCCTGAATGAATATCGTGAAAATATTGAAAAGGATGCTGCTTTGGAGCGACGTTTCCAAAAAGTGCTCGTTAATGAACCAACTGTTGAGGACACCATTGCAATTCTTCGTGGATTGAAGGAACGCTACGAAGTACACCATAATGTGCAAATAACCGATCCAGCCATCGTCGCTGCAGCAACCTTATCTAATCGCTACATAACTGATCGGCAATTACCCGATAAAGCCATCGATTTGATTGATGAATCTGCGAGTCGGATTAGTATTGAGATTGATTCAAAGCCAGAATCTATGGATCGACTGGAACGTCGCGTCATCCAGATGAAAATAGAACACGAAGCATTAAAGAAAGAAACCGATACAGCCTCAATTAAGCGGCTCGAACTACTCGAAGAAGAAATTAAAAAGGTTGAACGTGAATTCACGGATCTAGAAGAAATATGGATATCTGAAAAAGCGGCCTTACAGGGTACACATAATATTAAAGAAAACCTGGAACAGGCAAGACTCAACTTTGAAGCTGCAAAACGTGGTGGTGATTTAAGCCGCATGTCGGAACTTCAGTACGGCGTTATCCCAGGCCTTGAAAAACAACTGGATATGGCAAGTCAGGCAGACATGCAAGAGATGACGCTACTCCGGAACAAAGTAACTGAGAATGAAATTGCAGAAGTTGTTGCCAACTGGACGGGCATTCCAGTGAGTAAAATGCTGGAAGGTGAGCGTGAAAAATTATTATCTATGGAGGGCATTCTTCACAATCGTGTCGTCGGGCAAGAACAGGCTATCACTGCTGTCTCCAATGCCATTCGTCGCTCACGTGCGGGACTTTCAGATCCTGACAAACCTAATGGCAGTTTTCTTTTTCTAGGCCCGACTGGTGTCGGTAAAACCGAATTATGTAAGAGTCTGACTGAATTTTTGTTTGATAGCGAAGATGCCATGATCCGCATCGACATGTCCGAATATATGGAAAAACATTCTGTAGCCAGACTAATAGGATCTCCTCCGGGTTATGTCGGCTATGAGCAAGGTGGTTATTTGACAGAAGCCGTCCGTCGTCGACCATATAGTTTGATATTACTGGATGAAATAGAAAAGGCGCATGCCGATGTATTTAATATTTTGTTACAAGTACTGGATGATGGTCGTTTAACGGACGGACATGGTCGCACCGTTGACTTTCGTAATACCGTTATCGTTATGACCTCCAATCTCGGCTCCAACCTGATACAAGAAATGTCCGCCGATTCTGAATATGCCAATATGAAAGAAGTGGTACTAAATGAAGTCAGCAACTATTTCAGGCCTGAGTTTCTCAATCGCATCGATGAAGTTGTCGTTTTTCATGCCTTGATACAAAAACAGATCATGGCAATAGCAGAAATTCAGGTCGATCGTTTACGTAGTCGATTACTTGACCAGGATATATCTCTGGAATTAAGCGCAGAAGCTATAAACAATCTAGGCTTAGCAGGTTTTGACCCTGTTTACGGTGCGCGACCGCTAAAACGTGTTATTCAGGACAAACTTGAGACGCCAATAGCAGAAAGAATACTTTCCGGCCAATACAGTGCTGGATCTTTGATAAAAATAGATGTGATCAATGAAAAATTAGATTTCTGTGAACTTGATACTGATGCAGCCTGACTGAAATTTTGACCAATTATTAATAAATAGTCCGGATTTATATATTTTGAGCTAATTAGACCCTATTTATGAACTAAAACAGTTGGTTATTTACGTCATATAATCTAATATTTAACTTAAATACTTGATAACAATGGGTCAAGAATACGTTAATGGCTGCTCCAACAAAAAAAATAAATCTTAGTGGGTTAGCGCGCAAACTCGTGCTCGATGGCTTACTTGACGAGGAAAAGGCTCAAAGCATATTCGAAGAGTCCCTTAAAAAGAAAAAACCCTTCATTAGTCTTGTAGTAGAAAACAAGCTCGTTCCAAGCAGTAGTATTGCACTAGCAGCCGCGCAGGAGTTTGGCGCGCCATTAGTTGATATTGATCTGTTGGAAATAGATCCCGATATTATCAAGCTAGTCAAAGAAGAACTTATTAAAAAACACCATGCCTTGCCAATCTTCAAACGTGGTAAACGCTTAGCAGTAGCTGTTTCTGACCCCACAAATATTCAAGCTCTAGACGAAATAAAATTCGCAACTGGTTTAACAACCGATGCCGTTATCGTTGAGGAAGATAAATTAAGTAAGAATATCGATAAAGCACTCGAAGCGGCTGATGGTGGTTTGGGTGATATGGATGATGAAGATTTTGACGACCTTGACGATTTAGAAGTCGCTGAGGATGGACCACAAGAACAAGATGATGGCGATATTGATGATGCACCGGTAGTACGTTTCGTCAATAAAGTATTACTGGATGCTATCAAGAAAGGGGCTTCTGATCTTCACTTCGAACCCTATGAAAAGACATACCGTGTTCGATTTCGGATAGATGGTGTATTAATGGAAGTGGCAAAACCGCCTATGAGTTTATCCAGTAAGATCGCGGCTCGTATTAAAGTTATGTCTAGATTAGACGTATCTGAGCGTCGTGTACCGCAAGATGGACGTATTAAATTAAAACTTTCGAAAACTAAATCAATCGATTTTCGTGTCAGCACATGTCCGACACTGTTCGGCGAAAAGTCTTGTATGCGTATCCTAGATTCAGATGCTGCTGCACTTCAGATTGACCAATTAGGATATGAAGACCATCAGAAAGAAACGTTTCTCAGCAACTTGCATAAGCCTTACGGCATGTTTCTGGTAACCGGTCCTACAGGTTCAGGTAAAACCGTTTCTTTATATACTGGTATCAATATATTAAACACCGAAGATATTAATATTTCTACAGCTGAAGACCCGGTTGAAATAAACCTACCTGGTGTTAATCAGGTTCAAGTAGATGAACGAACGGGGATGACGTTTGAAAAAGCGCTAAAAGCTTTCTTGCGCCAAGATCCAGATATCATTCTTGTAGGTGAGGTTCGTGATCTCGGAACAGCATCAATTGCTGTAAAAGCCGCACAAACAGGCCATATGGTGATGTCTACCTTACATACCAATGATGGTCCTCAGACTCTGACGCGATTACAAGACATGGGCATTCAAGCATTTGCTGTTGCAACCAGTATCAACCTAATTACAGCACAAAGATTACTTCGCCGCCTAAATCCAAACAATCGAGTCCCATTTGAAATGCCTGATGATGCCTTAAGAGACGAAGGCTATTCTGAAGATTTAATCGCAAAGGGCATTAATTTATTTGAGCCCGGCGAAATAACTGATGATAATCCAGGCTACAAGGGACGTGCAGGGATATATCAAGTCATGCCCATTTCTGATGATATGAAACGTCTGATTATCGAAGGCGCCAATGCGGTACAGTTGGCAGATCAATCTGCAGCTGAAGGTATTTGGGATATTCGAAAGTCGGGCTTGATGAAGGCTGCGTCTGGAGTAACCAGTCTTTCTGAAGTTAACCGAGTAACCGTAGAGTAACTATTATGGCTGAAGTAAAGAAAGCAGACATGTATGCCTGGGAGGGCATGGATAAGTCGGGGAAACGTGTCAAAGGAGAAGTGAGTGGTCAGAGCGAGGCACTGGTAAAAGCGGTTCTTCGTCGACAAGGAGTAAACCCTCTTAAAGTCAAAAAGAAACCAAAACCACTTTTTGGTGGTGGTGATAAAGGAAAAATAAAACCAAAAGACATAACCGTCTTTAGTCGCCAGCTAGCAACAATGATGTCTTCTGGCGTGCCCTTGGTGCAGGCATTCGAGATTGTCGGTCGCGGCCATGAGAATCCAGCCATGCAAGATTTAATTCTAGGCGTTAAGGCTGATGTAGAAGCAGGCAATAGTTTGACTGATGCATTAAGTAAGCGTCCATTACAATTTAATTCTCTATACTGCAATCTGGTTGAAGCAGGTGAACATGCGGGTATTCTTGAGGCTATATTGCATAAGCTTGCTACCTATATGGAAAAGACTGAAGCATTAAAATCCAAGATAAAAGCTGCGTTATTTTATCCTGCAGCAGTTATTGCATGTGCGATTATTGTTGTTTCAATTTTGATGATCTTTGTAATCCCTCAGTTTTCCTCTCTTTTTGCAAATTTTGGTGCTGACTTACCAGCACTAACTCAATTTTTAATCGACAGTTCAAATTTCTTCGTCGCATGGTGGTGGGCTATTTTCGGTATCATGGGGGGGGTTATTTTTGGTTGCATAGAAGCTAAAAAACGCTCTAAAAAAGTACAAGATTTCCTTGACCGTGCAATATTAAAAGCACCTGTTCTTGGTGAAGTAATGGAGAAAGCAGCTATTGCTAGATTTGCTAGAACG
>Ga0316204_10011337_pt1 | contig 11187 bp, 7 predicted proteins | sample 6monrhotite_MG_2_FD_205661 | JGI IMG/M metagenome (GOLD analysis project Ga0316204, IMG submission 205661) | Microbial mat bacterial communities from mineral coupon in-situ incubated in ocean water Damariscotta River, Maine, United States -... | ecosystem: Environmental > Aquatic > Marine >...
TGAAGCTCAAATACTTTCGCGTTATGAAAAAGAAACAGATCAGTATGATGCTGATTTTGATCCATTAGAAATGGATCGTTTTTCAACTATGCAACAAATATCTCGAAGTTTACAAGAAACAGTCGGTGATATTCAAAGTATAAAAGATCTTCTTTCAGATGATGTCCGAGATTCTGAAACCCTTTTGCTGCAAGAGTCACGAGTAAGTACTGAATTACAAGAAGGGCTTATGCGTACGCGTATGGTTCATTTTGGTGGACTTGCTTCACGATTACGTCGAATAGTTAGACAAACAGGGCGGGAATTAAATAAAGAAGTTGAACTGGATATAACTGGTGAAACATCTGAAGTTGATAGAACCGTACTCGATAGAATAGTCTCACCACTAGAACATATGTTACGCAATGCGGTTTCTCATGGTATTGAAAAACCTGAAGAAAGAACTGCAGCGGGTAAGCAAGAAATCGGACGCGTCAATATTACAGTTGATCGTGAAGGTGGCGAAGTAGTTATCATTGTTAAAGATGATGGCAGAGGTATAGATGCTAAAGCCATTCGCGAAAAAGCGATTGAACAGAAATTGCTTGATGAAGATAGTAAACTAAGTGAGCGTGAAGTACTGCAATACATTATGCAACCTGGTTTTAGTACGGCAGAAAAAGTAACGCAAATATCCGGCCGTGGTGTGGGCATGGATGTTGTGGATAGTGAAATTAAGTTACTTGGTGGGGTGTTAGAAATTGATACGGTTAAGGGGATGGGAACGACTTTTACAATTCGTTTACCATTAACATTAGCTATCAATCATGCCTTATTAGTTAATGTTGGCGAAGAAATTTACGCTGTACCGCTAAACAGTATTGAAGGTGTTGTACGTATATCAGGTCCAGAGCTTCAGCAGTTTTATGACAGTGGTGAGAGTTCATATGAATTTGCCGGAAGTGAATACGACCTTAAGCATCTGGGCTATTTACTGCATGGGCAGCAACCCGACTATTCTCGATCGGGTCAATTATTCCCAGTGTTATTGGCAAGGGCGGGTGATCGAAGTGTCGCATTGCATGTAGATGAATTGATAGGTAGGCGCGAGATAGTAGTTAAACCTGTTGGTGCGCAACTAGCGACAGTTCGTGGTATTTCAGGTGCTACGATTTTAGGTGACGGTAGAGTTGTACTAATTCTTGAAATGAATTCACTTGTGTTAGGTGATGCGGTTTTCCATATTTCAGAAGGTGAAGCGGCAGAAGAAGCCAGTCAGCTTATTGCTAAAGTTGAAGAAGAAAGAGAAAAAATAGTTATGGTAGTTGATGACTCAATTACCATTCGTAAAGTTACTGAGAGAATGCTGTCGCGTCATAATATGAAAGTTGTTACAGCTAAAGATGGCATAGATGCGCTTGCTCAGTTACAAGAAATTAAACCCGATGTTATGTTGTTAGATATAGAGATGCCAAGAATGGATGGCTATGAAGTAGCTACACATATACGTAACGATGAACGACTAAAAGATTTGCCAATAATAATGATTACATCACGTAGTGGAGCGAAGCATAAGGATAAGGCTATGGCTATTGGTGTGAACAAGTATTTAGGAAAACCATATCAGGAAGATGACTTGATAAAAAATATTCATGAGTTGATAGGATAATGTCAGAGAGTCAAATCAAGTGTATATCATTGGGTATTAACGAGGATAAATTGCTATTGCCAAATGCAGCAGTGGCTGAAATTGTTCCTATTAAAAATATAATTAACGTTGCTAATAAACCTGCCTGGATGTTGGGGTATCTGGATTGGCGAGGTAATTCTGTTCCATTAGTGTCATTTGAAACAATGGGAGGAATTAGGATGCCAAGCTTGGCTAGTGGTAGCATAAAAGCTGCTGTGCTATTTACAATGAGTGAAGATAAGTCGTTACCTTTTATTTCAATTTTGGTTCAGGGATCTCCAGGTATTATCAATGTTAAGGAAGAAGAGATGATTTCAAATAAAGAAGGAATTACTCATCCTGCAGTAGAAGATAAAGTAATGATTGCGGAAGAAACATATAGTGTAATGAATATGGAAAATTTAGAAGCTATTGTTAAAGATGTAATGACGTATTAGTTTTTCGTAAGAATATTTATCCCAAATCCCCCCACAATAATTGTATAGCAGTAATTGCCGATAGTGCGGCTGTTTCAGTTCTTAATATTCTTGGTCCCAATGTCACACCTAGCACGTTACTTTGTATGGCCTGGGTGATTTCCTCATTTGAAAAGCCTCCTTCTGGACCAATATAAAGACTAAATGAATTATTATTTGGGCTCAGAGTCTTTAAATTAGAATCTGATGATGGTTCAAGCATTAGCTTCAAACTATCAGAATTAAATTTCAAGGCGCTCTCTAGTGAGCAGGGTTTTTTGATTATAGGGAGTATATTACGACCAGATTGTTCGCAAGCACTGATGGCAATGGATTGCCAGTGCTGAAGTTTTTTGTCGAGTCGATCAGCTTTTAAGTTCACCACGGTACGTGCGCAAAAAACAGGTGTTATGTTGTGTACGCCAAGTTCAACAGATTTCTGAATAACAAAATCCATACGCTCACCCTTAGATATACCTTGAAAAAGATGAATGCTAAGTGGTGATTCATTGTGTGTTTGAATAAACGAATCGACATGCGTAATCGCCAATTTTCCTGATATTTCCAGGTGGCAAGAAAACTCTCCGCCTTCTCCGTTAAACAGAGTGAAGATTTGATTATTTTTTAAACGTAATACGCGAAGTAAATGATTGCTGGCAGCTTTATCAAGTGTGATAACGTCACCCTCTACGAGAGTTCCAGCTTGATAAATACGAATATTCTTCATGTTTTCTTCGTTGCTATTTCTTAATGTTATTCCAGATGCGCAATATTGCTTCTGATTGATTCATAGAATAAAAATGCAATCCAGGAGCGCCCATATCTAATAATTTTTGGCTCATTTCAGAAACAAAATCTGCGCCAAAATCTTTGATAGATTCAACGTCATCTGCATATGATTCTAGTTTACGTCGTAACCATTGTGGTATGTCTGCACCACACATCTCGGAGAAACGAGAAAGGTTACTAAAGTTAGTAATTGGCATAATGCCAGGAACAATAGGGATATCTAATCCCATTTTTTCGCAATCATCAACAAAATAATAATAGCTATCTACATTATAAAAATATTGTGTAATAGCCGAATCGGCACCTGCTCTGACCTTGCTTGCAAAGTGCTGTAAATCTTTAGCTGCTGATACAGCCTGTGGATGTGTTTCAGGATATGCTGCAACTTCAATATGAAAGTGCTGGCTATAATTTTCATGGATGAAAGTTACAAGTTCATTGGCGTGATTGAAATCTCCATGACATACTGTGCCTGATGGCATGTCGCCGCGTAAGGTTACAATACGCGTAATGCCTTGCTCTTTATATTCATCTAAAATTTCTTTTAGCTGTTCTCTGCTTGAGCCAATACAAGACAGATGAGGGGCAACTTCGCGGCCTGTATGTTTTTGTATTTGAGTGACGGCATTAAACGTTGTCTCTCGGGTTGAACCACCAGCACCAAAGGTTACTGAAAAAAACTTAGGGTTTATTTCCTTTGTTAGCTTTTCAGCTGCAGCAAAAAGGTTTTCCATGCCTTTTTCTGTCTTTGGCGGGAAAAATTCACAGCTAAAATGTTTTTCAAGTTTTTGTTGGCTTTTCATCTGATGCTTCTAAATTAGGTAAATAGTATTTCAGTGGTATTAGATGTTACTGCTTCATTGCTATGAAGCAGTAACAATATATGATTAATAAATATTAGTAACGGTAATGGTCTGGCTTGTATGGGCCATTAACAGAAACGTTAATGTAATCTGCTTGTTCCTTAGATAATTCAGTTAAATGAACGCCGATTTTCTTGAGGTGTAAGCGGGCTACTTTTTCATCCAATTGCTTAGGTAAAATGTAAACTTTGTTTTCATAGGCATCAGCATTAGTGAAAAACTCAATTTGTGCCATTACCTGATTAGTGAAAGAAGCCGACATTACAAAGCTAGGGTGACCTGTGGCGCAACCTAAGTTTACTAAGCGACCTTTCGCAAGAATAATAATTTTCTTTCCATCAGGGAAAGTGACATGATCGACCTGTGGTTTAATTTCATCCCATTCGTATTTTTCAAGTGATGCAATATCAATTTCTGAATCGAAGTGACCGATGTTACAAACAATGGCTTCATTCTTCATTGCTTGCATGTGATCATGGTTTATTACATTTACATTGCCTGTAGTTGTAACAAATATATCGCCCATGCTAGCAACTTCGTTCATGTCTACAACACGGTAACCTTCCATTGCTGCTTGTAATGCACAAATAGGGTCAATTTCTGTCACCCATACTGTAGCGCCCATGCCTTTATATGCTTGAGCGCAGCCTTTACCTACATCGCCATAGCCTAAAACAATACAGATTTTACCTGCGATCATTACGTCTGTTGCGCGTTTGATACTGTCGATTAATGACTCACGGCAACCGTATAGGTTATCGAATTTAGATTTAGTTGCAGAGTCATTTACGTTCATTGCAGGGAATAATAATTCACCTTTTTCCTGCATTTCATATAAGCGATGAACACCAGTAGTTGTTTCTTCCGTAACACCTTTTACGCTGTCAGCAATGTCTCCCCAAACGCTTTCACCTGGCTTGATAGTGCGACGTAAAACATCAAGAATGGCTTTGTATTCTTCATTGTCATCATCCTTAGTCGCTGGAATAGCGCCGGCCTTTTCAAACTCTACACCCTTGTGTACTAATAGTGTTGCATCACCACCATCATCTAAAATCATGTTTGGTAGCTCACCATTAGGCCACATTAATGCTTGCTCAGTACACCACCAGTATTCTTCAATGGTTTCACCTTTCCATGCGAACACTGGAATATTTTCAGCAGCAATGGCTGCAGCTGCATGGTCTTGCGTTGAGAAGATATTACATGAAACCCAACGCACGCTCGCGCCAAGATCAACCAATGTTTCGATTAGTACGGCTGTCTGGATTGTCATGTGAATGCTGCCCATTATGCGGCAGCCATCTAAAGGTTTCTTGCCTGCATATTCTTCACGTAGTGCCATAAGACCAGGCATTTCAATTTCTGCTATAGCAATTTCTTTACGGCCCCACTCGGCCAATGACATATCGGCAACTTTATAATCTGTAAATTCTGACATTATTTTATTCCTAAATTAATTTTTTATTAATGCGCTAGTAAATGCACGCTGATTAAATGCCGGCAGCATCTCGTAGAGCATCGGCCTTGTCTGTGCGTTCCCAGGTGAAGCTATCTTCAGTACGACCAAAGTGTCCATAAGCGGCAGTGATACCATAAATAGGACGAAGTAGATCTAGCATTTGAATTAAACCTTTAGGTTTAAGGTCAAAATGTTCACGTACTAGCTCTTCAATACGGCTGTCATCTATCTTGCCAGTGCCAAATGTTTCTATAGAGATAGAGGTCGGTTCAGCAACACCAATAGCATAAGAAACTTGAATTTCACATTTATCAGCAAGACCGGCAGCAACAATATTTTTTGCAACGTAACGTCCTGCGTATGCAGCAGAACGGTCAACTTTTGAAGGGTCTTTACCGGAAAATGCACCACCGCCATGGCGTGCCATGCCACCGTAAGTATCAACAATAATCTTACGGCCGGTTAAACCACAGTCACCAACAGGACCGCCGATTACAAAGTTGCCGGTTGGGTTAATAAAGAATTTTGTGTCTTTACTAATTAAGTCAGCAGGAAGTACTGGTTTAATGACTTCATCCATAACGGCTTCGCGTAATGCGCTTAGGCTAATGTCTGGAGAGTGCTGAGTTGACAAAACAACGGCATCAATAGCCGTTGGTTTACCGTCTTCATAACGGAACGTAACCTGACTTTTTGCATCTGGGCGTAACCAGCTTAGCGTGCCATTTTTACGCACTTCTGCCTGGCGCTTTACTAGTTGGTGAGCGTAAGTAATGGGTGCAGGCATTAATACATCTGTTTCGTTACAGGCATAACCAAACATTAAGCCCTGATCGCCAGCGCCTTGTTCGTGACCTTCATCTTCATCAACGCCCTTTGCGATATCAGGTGACTGCTTGTCGATAGACGTAATAACTGCACACGAATCTGCATCAAAGCCCATTTCCGAGCTGGTGTAGCCAATGTTGCGAACCGTGTTACGTACGATTTCCTGCATATCGACCCAGGCGCTTGTAGTGATTTCACCTGAAAGTACAACCATACCTGTATTTATTAAGGTTTCGCAAGCAACACGTGCTTTGGGATCTTGTTCGAAAATGGCATCAAGAATTGCATCTGAAATTTGGTCTGCGACCTTATCGGGATGACCTTCAGATACTGATTCAGATGTAAATAAGTGACTATTAGACATAGCTATTTATCCTCTTGCCGTCAGTTGATGAGTTCAAATTGACTGGCAAATACTTGTATGTATTCGAGAAACTATATAGGTAGGGAGATCGTGTTTCGGCAGTTTGCCGTTGTTACTACTGACCTACGCTCATCGTTTAGCTTGAAACATACTAATTAATGAGCGCGGTTGAACTATTGATACACCAAGCCTGACAGAGTATATCTGCTGCAGCGCCCCTTAGTGCGTTACGAATTATAGAACAAAATATTGGAAATGGCCAATAGGGTAGCGGAAGGTTGGAAGGCTTAAGATTGGTAGAGTTTACTCATTTCAGCTTTTTCATCATCATCTAACGAAGCTATAGCACTTTTATCGATTAGCTCTTGCAGGCGAGAATCACGGTGTTTCTTTAGTAGATTGTTTAATGAGTCATTAAATCCAGCGAGTCGTGTAGCCTCATTTGATTCAGGGATTTCCAGTTGAACTAGCTTATTAAGGATCCCTTCATCTGCAGTATCTCGCCAGCGCTCAAGTAGTACAGATGTGGAGCCAGCGTTAGTTTGCAAGATGGTGTTATATACCTGCACTAGTAAAGGCATGCCGGGCATTTGCGATTTGTGCAGAGGTTCTGGAATTTCACAGTGTTTTGCAATATCTGGAAATTGCAGTAATAAGGCAATTGCCAGACGGATAGGCGGTGTTTTGATTTTATGCTTGGGCGTTATATACGGTTGTGTCGCTTGTCTGGTGTATGTGTGTGCTTCCTGTTGCGGAGCTTGCGGCATATGTTGCTGAAGCGCAGCACTTGATAGGCCAATCATCTCTGACAGTTGGCCAAATAATAAATCTTTGAAAACGCCGTCAGCAATTTTTCCGATCAAGGGCTTGGCCTGTTCAGATAAACGTGCCTTGCCATCAGGTGATGTTAGATCGAGTGGTTCAGCTAAATGATTTAGCATAAAGTCAGATAGCGGCGTTGCATGTTCCAGGCGTTGTTCAAATGCCTGTTGGCCTTCTTGTCTCACCAGTGTGTCCGGGTCTTCGCCATCAGGTAAAAACAGAAAGCGAGCTTGCACACCGTCACGTAAAACACCTAGAGAGTTTTCCAATGCGCGCCATGCTGCTTTTTTACCAGCGGCATCACCGTCATAGCAAAATATTAATTCGGGAACAATGCGAAATAATTTTGATATTTGTTCACGTGAAGTCGCGGTGCCTAAGGTGGCTACCGCATAGGGGATGCCATGCTGTGCCAGAGCAACCACATCCATATAGCCTTCAACAATAATAATACGCTGTAAATCTTTAACAGATTGGCGAGCTTCATATAGACCATAAAGTTCTTCGCCTTTATGAAAGACAGGTGTTTCTGGCGAATTCAAATATTTGGGTTCGCCCTTGTCTAATATGCGTCCACCAAAGCCGATAACGCGACCACGGCGATCGCGAATCGGAAACATAATACGGTCTCGAAATCGGTCGTAATGTTTCTGTGGATTTTTTTCAATACTGAGGCCGGCTTTTAAGCAGGCAGATTTAGTTTCATCATTGGTGCCATGTTGAGCTAGAACAAAATCCCAGCTATCCGGTACGTAACCCATTTGGAATGTTTTAGCGACTTCACCACTGAGTCCACGTTGTTTTAAATATTCGATGGCACGTTGTGATGTTTTTAATTCCCTGGCATAACTAGTCGCTGCTTTTTCTAGAACGTCATAGATTGGTTTTTTGTCTTCCTGCTTACTCTCAAAATCACCTTGCTCACGCGGTACTTCCATATGGTATTCAGCGGCAAGTGCCTCTATAGCATCAACGAAATCAAGGCGCTCATATTCCATAACAAAGCTCAGTGCGGTGCCATGCGCTCCGCAACCAAAGCAGTGATAGAACTGCTTATTTTGGCTTACCGTAAAAGAGGGTGATTTCTCGCTATGGAAAGGGCAGCAGGCAATATACTCTTTACCGCGTTTTTTTAAGGCGACACGAGAGTCGACCACGTCAACAATATCTGCTCTGTTGACTAGATCATCAATAAACTGCTGAGGAATGCGACCGGCCATATTTATAAGTTTGATTATTTCTCTAGTTGTTTTTTTGTGTAAAAAATAAAGCCGGTTCAGTATAAAACTAAAACCGGCTTTATTAATGGATTATTTACTGTCCTGACGACAAAGCATTTAGCTTTTCATCAAAAAACAATCAATTTCTTCTGCGGCTTGGCGGCCCTCGTTAATGCCCCAAACGACTAAAGACTGGCCGCGACGACAATCACCCGCTGCATAGACACCTTTAACGCTTGTTGCATATTTACCGTAATCTGCCTGGTAGTTTGAACGAGGGTCGTAATCAATATTCAGTGCATCGCTTACATAGTGCTCGGGGCCTAAGAAGCCCATAGCAAGTAATACTAAATCTGCATCCCATTGTTTTTCAGAGCCGGCTATCTCTTCCATTTTCCACTGGCCAGTTTCTTCGTCGCTCATCCACTTTACTTCGATAGTTGTAACGCTAGTTACTTTGCCATCAGCGCCAGTGAAACCCTTGCTTAATACGCAGTACGTACGAGGGTCTTCGCCCTGAACTTTTGCTGCTTCTTCATGGCCATAGTCCACACGATAAATGTGTGGCCATGCAGGCCATGGGTTGTTTTCTGCGCGAACTTCTGGAGGAGTAGGCATTAATTCAAAGTTAACAACTGATTTGCAGCCATGGCGTAAAGATGTGCCGATGCAGTCAGTGCCTGTATCACCACCACCGATAACCACGACGTTTTTGTCTTTTGCAGAGATGTAATTGCCATCTTCTAAATTAGAATCTAATAAGCTTTTAGTATTCGCTGTTAGGAAATCCATTGCGAAGTGAACACCGTCTAAATCACGACCTTCAACAGGTAAATCTCGCGGTGTAGTTGCACCTGTTGCTAATAATATTGCATCGTTATTGTTTATTAATTCTTTAACATCGATGTTATCGCCAACGTTAGCATTGGTAACAAACTCAACACCTTCGTCGCGCATTAAATTAACACGACGATCAATTAAGGCTTTTTCCAGTTTCATATTTGGAATGCCGTACATTAACAATCCACCAATACGATCTGCACGCTCATAAACAGTTACCGAATGACCGGACTTGTTTAATTCTTGTGCAGCGGCTAAACCAGCAGGTCCAGAACCAACAACCGCAACTTTTTTGCCAGTGCGTGTTTCGGGTGATTCAGCTTTTACCCAGCCTTCAGCAAATGCGCGATCAACAATAGAGCATTCAATATTTTTAATAGTTACAGCAGGTTCAATTACACCAAGTACACATGCGCCTTCACAAGGAGCGGGGCAGACACGACCGGTAAACTCGGGGAAGTTATTGGTGTGGTGTAAACGCGCGTTAGCATCTTCCCAACGGCCGTTATAAACCAGGTCATTCCATTCAGGAATCAGGTTATCAACAGGGCAACCGGTTTCAGATTGACAGAAAGGAATACCACAATCCATGCAGCGAGCACCTTGAGTAATCAAGTGTTCATCATTGTGCTCGGTATAAATTTCTTTGAAGTCTTTCAGGCGCTCGCCCGCATCACGATAAGGTGCGGTCTCGCGTGTAAACTCTTTAAAACCTGTAACTTTACCCATGGTATTCAACTAACCTTTTTTATAAACATCGCATAAGTTTTATACGATGTTTTAAATCAATATTTTTAAATGATTTCAAATAAGACTTAAGCCGCGTTGGCTTTTTTCTTTTGCTCTTCAAGTACGCGTTTGTAATCTGTAGGCATTACTTTTACAAACTGACTTAAAGTGCCATCCCAGTCATTTAGCATACGCTCTGCAACAGCAGAACCGGTGTACTTAAGGTGGTTTTCAATCATTATTTTAAGCTCGGTAATATCTTCATCAGCAGACATTGTTTCTAACTCAACCATGCCCATGTTGCACTTGGTTGCCAGATCACCTGCGTGATCCCAGATGTAGGCAACGCCCCCGCTCATGCCGGCTGCGAAGTTGCGCCCAATTGAGCCAAGAACTGCAATGCGCCCACCTGTCATGTACTCACAGCCATGATCGCCAATGCCTTCAACAACTGCGCTCGCACCAGAGTTACGTACACAGAAACGTTCTGCTGCAATACCGCGGAAGTAAGCTTCACCTGAAGTTGCCCCGTATAAACAAACATTACCTGCAATGATATTTTCTTCAGCTACGAAAGTACTGTTCTTTGGTGGAACGACAATCACCCGGCCGCCACTTAAACCTTTACCTACGTAGTCGTTAGAGTCACCTTCAACTTCAATAGTGATTCCCTTAGCCAGGAAGGCGCCTAACGATTGGCCTGCAGAGCCGGTTAACTTAATGTTAATCGTTCCATCAGGTAACATTTCTTCGCCGTATTTTTTAGCAACTTCATTCGACAACATGGTGCCGACTACGCGGTTTATATTAATAACCGGAAGGTCGATATTAACTGTGTTGCCATTTTCTAATGCGTCTTTAGATAGTTCAATTAACTGGTTATCTAGTGCTTCATCTAAACCGTGGTCTTGCTTAATCGTTTGATGAACTTCTACATTGGCATGTGGTTTTTCAGCAGGCGTTAACAGCATGCTTAAATCAATGCCGCTTTGCTTCCAGTGTTCCGCATCGCCAGCTTGCTCCAGGCAATCAACACGACCAATCATTTCATTGATTGTGCGGAAACCTAGTTCAGCCATAATTGAACGCATATCTTCCGCTACCATAAACAGATAGTTCACAATATGTTCAGGCTTACCTTTGAAT
>Ga0316204_10011339_pt1 | contig 11184 bp, 5 predicted proteins | sample 6monrhotite_MG_2_FD_205661 | JGI IMG/M metagenome (GOLD analysis project Ga0316204, IMG submission 205661) | Microbial mat bacterial communities from mineral coupon in-situ incubated in ocean water Damariscotta River, Maine, United States -... | ecosystem: Environmental > Aquatic > Marine >...
ACGCTGGCGCTGAACTGTGCGCGCATGATGCAGGAAGCGGGCCACCAGATCCGGGCCGTTGTCACGCGCAACACCGAGTTCCGGGCCTGGGCAGAAGCGGCGGGCATTGCCTGCATCGCGCCGGGTGCGGATCTGGCCGACCGGGTTCAGGGTCTGAATGTCGATTGGCTGCTCTCCATTGCCAATCTTGAGATCATTCCGGGTGCCGTTCTGGCGCGCGCCAGCAAGGGGGCGGTCAATTTCCATGATGGCCCCTTGCCGCGCTATGCTGGATTGAACGCGCCGGTCTGGGCCCTTTTGAACGATGAGGCACAGCACGGGGTCACCTGGCACCGGATTTCGGGCGGCGTCGACGAAGGAAATATCATCGCGCAACGGATGTTCGACATCGCCGATGAGGAAACCGCGCTGTCGCTGAACACGAAATGCTTTGCGGCTGCTTTGGAAAGCTTTCCGGAGGTTATCGAGGCGCTTGCCGATGGCGATGCGGCTGGTGTCCCGCAAGACCTGAACCAGCGCAGCTATTACGCTCGTGATCAGCGGCCATCGCATTTCGGATTACTTGATTTCTCGAAAGATACCAACGAGATAAGGCGCATAGTTCGTGCTTTTGATCATGGCGATTACTGGAACCCTCTGGCGCGCCCGAAATGTGATACCGGGCGCGGTCTGGCGCTGGTGGGCAAGGCTCAAGCCGCCGATGGCCAGGCCGCGCCCGGCACGGTTCTGGAAGTTTCCGGGCAAGGTTTCGTGGTCGCAACCGGGGATGGGGCTGTGCGGTTGTCGGATCTGGCGACCGCCGATGGCAGCGCCGTCGATCCCGCCACAATGGTGGGCGAGGGCAGGGTTTTGCCCACCGCGCGAATCGACGACGCGCTGGCCGATGCCCTGAGGCGGGCCGCCAAATCCGATCCGTTCTGGCGCGCCCGTCTGGAAGACATGGTCACGGAGGACCGCCTGTTTGCGCCCATGCCCGCACCGGGTGAGCTACGGCGCAGGCTGGATCTTCCGCCGGGGATGACCGTGGCTGATGCTCGCGCCCGGTTTGCCGCTTTGGCCGGTCGGATGGGCGCGCCCGCATTGGCGCTTGGCATTGGCGGCGGCGGCCGGGGCCACCTCAGCCCGTGGGTTCCGGTGGTGGCCGATACCACCGCGACCCTTTCGGCGCTGGCCGATGGTCTGTCCGACGACATTTCCCTCGCGCAATCCAAAGGGCCCTTTGCCGCGGATCTGCTGACACGGATGCCGGGGAAGTCGGGGCTGCAATGTCCCGCCTTCGCGATCTCCGATACCACCGAGCCCGTGCCCGGCGCGGCGTTGAGCCTGTGTTGCGATGGCACCGAGTTGATCGGCGATCCGGTCCGCATGTCAGAGGCTGAGTTTGATTTGGTATCAGAGCGTTACGCGCATTCCTTGATGTCGAACTCTGTCAGTTTGGCGGCTGATCTCGATATCCTGCCGGAGGCAGAGCGCCGCGATCTTCTGCGGGCGCGCAACATGACCGAGGCCCCGGTTGACCGCGCCTGCATTCACCAGCTTTTCGAGGTCCAGGCCGCAAAGACGCCTGATGCGCGGGCGCTGATCTTTGAGGGCACCGCCTATAGCTATGCCGAGCTGAATGCGCGGGCCAACCAATTGGCGCATACATTGATCGAGATGGGCGCGGGACCGGGCCAATTCGTGGGCCTGCATCTGCGCCGCACCGCCAATTTGCTGATCGGGGCGCTGGCCATTCAAAAATCCGGCGCGGCCTATGTGCCGCTTGACCCGGAATACCCCGCCGACCGGGTGGCGCTTTATGTCGAAGACAGCGGTGCCACCCTCATTCTGAGCGAGGCCGCGCTGACCTCCGAATTGCCGCCGCATCAGGCGCAGGTGCTCGAGGTCGATACCGATCCCCGCATCACGGGCGCGCCTGATACCAATCCGGCCAGCGGAGTCAGCCCCGATGACCTGGCCTATCTGATCTACACCTCGGGTTCGACCGGGCGGCCCAAGGGCGTGATGATCGAACACCGCAACGTCGCCAATTTCTTTACCGGAATGGACGCGCGGATCGATCATGCGACGGGCGGCGTCTGGTTGGCCGTAACCAGCCTCAGTTTTGATATTTCGGTGCTGGAGCTGTTTTGGACCCTGGCGCGCGGCTTTAGCGTGGTCATCGCGTCCGACGACGCGCGCAGGACGGCCTCGCAAGCCCGGATCGGGCAGACCGGGCGCGGCATGGAGTTCAGCCTGTTTTACTGGGGCAATGACGACGGCGTCGGTCGCGACAAGTATAAGATGTTGCTGGAAGGCGCTGAATTTGCAGATGAAAACGGGTTCTGTGCGGTCTGGACACCGGAACGCCATTTTCACGCATTCGGCGGGCCATACCCCAATCCATCCGTCACCGGGGCCGCCGTGGCCGCCGTCACGCGCAACCTGTCGGTGCGGGCGGGCTCCTGCGTCGCGCCATTGCACCACCCGGCCCGCGTGGCCGAGGAATGGGCGGTGATCGACAACCTGACCAACGGGCGCGCAGCCCTTGGCATCGCGTCGGGCTGGCAGCCGCATGATTTTGTGCTGCGCCCCGAAAACGCGCCGCCCAACAACAAGCCCGCGATGTATGACACGATCGAAAAGCTGCGCGCGCTCTGGCGCGGTGAAGAGGTCGAATTTCCGATGGCCGACGGCACACCGCACAAGGTGCTGACACAGCCGCGCCCGGTATCCAAGGAGCTGGCGATCTGGGTGACCACGGCTGGCAATCCCGACACCTGGCGCGAGGCCGGTGAGATCGGGGCAAATGTGCTGACCCATCTGTTGGGGCAGGACGTGGCCGAGGTGGGCGAGAAGATCAGGATCTACCACAAGGCGCTGCGCGATGGCGGCCGCGACCCGGCCGATTTCCGCGTCACGCTGATGCTGCATTCCTATGTCGCCAAAACCCGCGAGGAGGCGCGCGAAACGGCGCGCGGTCCGATGAAGGATTACCTGCGCGCGGCGGCGGGGTTGATCAAGCAGTTCGCCTGGGTGTTTCCGGCTTTCAAGAAACCCAAGGGCGTCGACAATCCGATGCAGCTGGATCTGGGCATACTAAGCGAGGAGGAACTGGAGGCGATCCTCGATTTCGCGTTCCAGCGCTATTTCGACGAGAGCGGACTTTTCGGCACCATCGAGGATTGCCTGGACAGGGTCGAGGATCTCAAGCGCATCGGTGTTGATGAGATTGCCTGCCTGATCGATTACGGCATCGACCGCGAGCAAGTGCTGGAGGGTCTGCGCCCGCTGGCCGAGGTTCTGCGCCTGTCAAACATGGGCGACGATCTGGCCGAGGATGATTTCTCGATCGCGGCCCAGATCATTCGCCACAAGGTCACGCATCTGCAATGCACGCCCTCGATGGCCCGGATGCTGGTGGGCAATGACGAGGCGCGGATGGCGCTGAAACGGGTCCGGCATCTGATGATCGGGGGCGAGACGCTGCCCGGGTCTTTGGTCACTGATCTGCGCGCCGCAACCGATGCCCATATCGAAAACATGTACGGGCCGACCGAGACCACGATCTGGTCCACCACCGGGGCCGCGACGGGCGATGCCATCAACGCCATCGGCACGCCGATTGCCAATACGCAAGCCTATGTTCTGGACGCGGACATGGCCCCTGTGGCCACCGGGCAGCCGGGCGAGCTTTATATCGGCGGTGCTGGCGTCGCGCGCGGCTATTGGCAACGCGACGATCTGACGGCGGAACGGTTTCTGCCCGATCCGTTCCGCGAGGGTGGCCGCCTCTATCGCACCGGTGATCTGGTGCGCTGGCGGGCCAGTGGAGGGCTCGATTTCCTGGGCCGGGTCGATACCCAGATCAAACTGCGCGGGCACCGGATCGAACCCGGTGAGATCGAGGCCGCGATGGAGGCCACCCCCGGCATCCGCCAGGCAGTGGTGATCGCGCGCGAGGATACGCCCGGAAATATGCAGCTGGTGGGCTACTACATCGCCGATACTCGCGTGGACGAGACGGCGCTGCGCGCTGCGCTACAGGCGGGATTGCCGGTCCATATGGTGCCCGCCAAGCTCATGCCGCTGGATGCTTTCCCGCTGACCCCGAACAAAAAGATTGATCGCAGCGCCCTGCCGCTGCCGCAAAGCCGGCGCGGCGCAACCGTCACCTCGATTGCGCCGCAGGCCGGAACGCCGGGTCGGATTGCCGCGATCTGGACGCGGGTTTTGGGCGTCGAAGGCATCACGCCACAGGATCATTTCTTTGATCTCGGCGGCCATTCCCTGCTGGCGGTGCAGGCGCATCGTGAAATTCGCGCAGAACTTGACGTGGCGGCGCTGTCGATCACCGATATCTTCCGTTTTCCGCTGTTGTCGGCGCTGGCCGCTGAGGTTGACCGGTTGACGGGGGGCTCTGAGCCCGATGCACCGACGCCGGATCCCGCCGCAAACCTGCGCGCCGAAACCCGCAGCGAGGCCATGTCGCGCCGCCGTGCCATGCGCGCGGCGCGGGGCGCGCGCGGATGAAGCGGTTTTCAGACGACCTGTTGCGCCTTCTAGGCACGCGTCATCGCATCGGGGTCGGTCATGCCGGTGCCGATGTCGCACATGGTCTGTGGCCCGAAGAGGCTGCGGCCATGGCCCGCGCAACGGCCCATAGGCGGAGCGAATTTGCGGCCGGTCGCGCGGCGGCGCGGGCGGCATTACGCGGTATCGGCCTGGTGCCCTTTGCGATCCCGATGGCCGTCGATCGTGCGCCGGTCTGGCCACGTGGCGTGGTCGGTTCGATCACCCATCACGACGGGCAATGCCTGGCGATAGCGGCCCGAAATCAGCGGCTTGCCGGCTTGGGTCTGGACCTGGAGACGCGCGCCGATCTGCCGGGCGATCTGTGGGCCGAGATCCTGAGCGATGCGGAAATGGGCTGGCTTGGTTTGCGCGACGTCGGTGATCGCGGGCTGCTGGCCCGGATCATTTTTTCGGCCAAGGAAGCCACCTATAAGGCGCTTTATCCGATCACCGGGCAGGTGGTGGGCTTTGATGCCATGACCATCCGCGCCGATACCGATACAGGCCGGTTCACCGCGCGACTGGCCATGCGCTTTGGCAATTATGATCGCGGCACGGTATTGCGAGGCCATATTTTGCAGTCCCGAACCCACGTGGTGACCGCGCTGGCGCTGCCCTTTCCAGGGGTTTATGGCCAAATTGGGGCAGCGATCCCGGATATGGAAATGGAATGTTTCCGACCTTTCCAGGCCTAAGGCTTGGAAATTTGACACAAAACCATCTAAATTGAGGCAATGGCATGGCAGCCCCGGGGGCAGCTGGTCAGGCCGAGATCGTCATTCAAAGGGGTTCGCCTCTTTTTCCGTAGTGCCTTGACCGGTGTTGCGGAACGGCTCGGGAAGGAGCAATCGGCATGGGTCCGATTACATCGCTGCGGGATCTTCCGCGCATTTTGCAACGGCAATGGCGTGTCGTGGCGCTGATCCTTTTGGTCGGCCTGCCGCTGGCGTTGAGCTATGCTTTGAGCCAACCGCGCATCTATGAGGCCACCGCCGTCATCCAGATCGAGGCCGCGCAGGTCGTCGAGCGTCTGACCAATCAGTCTGGCGGCACAACCGGCACCATCAACCCCGACAGCGAACTTGACCTGATCGAACAGCAATTGATGTCGCGTGATAATGTCGTGACGGTCCTGGATCAGTTTGACCTGTGGGCCGACGATCATTCCATGACCGAGCGCGTGGCGCTGTTGCGTCAGGCGGTTTCGATCGTCAAGCTGATCGATCCCGAACAGGCCTGGCGGCCCGAGGTGCACCCTTCGGGGCTGGTGATCACGGTGCGGCTGGATGATCCTCAGGTCGCCGCAGATGTCGCCAATGTGTTTCTGGAGCGGGTGCTGGCCGAAGCGGTCGAGCGGACCTCGGGGCGGACCGCGCGGACACTGGAATTTCTGGTCTCCGAGGAAACCCGGCTTGGCATCGAAATCGATGCGCTGGAATTTGAGTATTCGCAGTTCCAGCAGGAAAACGCCGGATCGCTGCCTGCCGCTATTGCGACACAGCGCACGCAATTGGCCAGCCTGGTCGAAAGCCGGATCGCGATCGAGCAGCAGATCATCGAATTGGAAAACGCGTCCGGGCGGCTTCTGGCGGAAGCGCAGGAACGCCAGTCCGAGCTGTTGAGCCAGCGCTTGATCCTCGTGCTTGCGGGCATTGACGAATTGGAAAGCGCGATTGCGGCCGCGCCCGAGGTGCAGCGCCAGATCAACGCCTTTGAACGTGACATCAGGCAGTTGCAGGGCGAGTTGGAAGTGATCACCACCAGCCGGGCAGAGGCAGCGATGAATCAATTGCTGGACAGTCGCAATCAGGCCGAACGGTTCGAAGTGCTGGAAACCGCCATCGTGCCGGAATTCGCGGTCTCGGCCAGCCGCCGCAAGATCGCGCTGGCGGGGGGTGTCTTGGTGGCGCTTCTGGCTTTGGGCACGGCGCTGGCCATCGAGATTCTGGATGGCCGGTTGCGCAGCCCGGCGCAACTGCAACGCGAATTGGGGGTCACGCCGGTGATCGCCATTCCCAACCTGCGCAGCCGCCGTCAGGTGCAGCGCGGGCGGCTGATGTGGATCAGCGGGATTGTCGCGGCGGTCGTGGTGATTGCCGGGCTGGTGCGCGGGTTCTGGCGGATGGTTGCACAGCAATTTCCCGCCATGCAGACCCGGCTGGCCGAAGTGCTGCCGCGCCGATAGGGCCAGTGGTGCGCATCAGGGCCAAAGGTAGACCGCATCAATAGCCGTAGGAATAGCCACTGCCCTGGTCCAGTTCGGCCTTGTTCATCACAACGCCCAGAACCGGCAGGTCATCGCCCAACCGGTTCTGCACTTCGCGCACATCACGGGCGCGGGTTTCGCCGCCGCCGACCACGATCAACACGCAATCCATATGCGGGCGCAGCGCCAGAACGTCATCCATCGCCAATGCGGGCGGCAGATCAAAGAGAACCAGATCGGCGTTGAGGTCCTCCTGCATGGATTGCAGGATGCGTTCGGTTTTCGGGTTGGCGAACAGCTCGGCCGCGTACTCGTCGCTGCGTCCGTTTATGCCCAGGGCCAGCCGGTCGCTGATATTGAGCATGTTGGGCGCGAAGGTGGACAAATAGGCATCCGCCCCGATCTGGCCACGCAGGAAATCCGCGGTTGCGGGCATGTCTTTCAGGCCAAGCGTGCGGGCGAGGCCGGGATGGCGCAGGTCGAGATCCAGCAATACGGTGCGAAAACCTTCCAGCCGTGACAGGCTGATGGCCAGATTGATCGCGGTAAAGCTCTTGCCGCAGCCGGCGGTGGGCGAGGTGATGCCGACACGCCGCCAGCCATTTTCGGCCATCGCCTGCACCATACGGGTGCGCAACACGTCAAAGGCGGCATGGGCCGGATCGTGGCGGCCCGCGGTGATCACCAAGTTGCGTTCCAACCGGGCGGGATCAACCGGGATCTGCGCCAGGTGGTCCCAGAGATCGTCTGGATCGGTCGGTGTGGCTGCGGTGGCGGCAACAGGCTCCGGTTCGGGTTCAGGGTCGGCAGAAACGGGGGGGGGCGTCACCTCGGCCAGAATCTCCGGCTCCGGTTCGGCTTCGACGGGTGCGGGATCGTCGGCAACCGGATCGATCAGGGGCAGCGGCGGGGGCGGGTGGCCCGGCACGCGTTTGGGGCGGATGGGCGCATCGGATTGCGGTGGAGTCGCCTCTTCCTCGGGCTCATCGGCAATCGGTTCAACGCCTTCGGTCAGCGCCGCGCGCAGCCGTTTTTCCAGCTCGCGGCGGGCGCGTTCGCTGTCACTCAACGTATCATCGGGCCGTGTTCTGTCTCTGCTCATCGTATTTCATCGTCCATCTGGGGCATGGTCGGACCCTTTGGGTGTTTTGCCCGATAATCTTGGCAGAATTAAGCCGGCTGGTTATAGCCCAAAGAGGCCCGCCTGATCTATCGCCGCGCGCAGAAACGCCTCCCGATCGGCTGTCGGGTGCCAGCCAAGCAGCGCCTTGGGGCGGGCATTGTCGAACCGCGCCAGATGCGCCCGCGACCGCCAATCGGCCAGCGACGGGCGCACGGCGTCGGAGCGGCCCAGGCCATAGCGTTTCAGCGCGTATTTCACGCCATCGACCGCCCAAAGCCCGGCCAGATGCCCGGTTCTGACCCGAATGCGCGCGTTCAGGCGGGCATGGATCGCGTCGAAATAATCGCGCGCGGTGAGCATCGGGTCGCCAACCAGGTTAAAACTCTGTCCAATTGCCTGGCCGTGATCCATCATCGCGATCAACCCTTCCGACAGATCATCGGCCAAAACGAAGGGCAGGATATTGCGGCCATCACCCCAGAGCTTGACCGCCCCCGCCCCGTGCCAGCGCCCGATGCCCCAATGCTGCAACGGTCCGTCGCCACCCACTACGATGCCCGGGCGGGCAATGATCAGAGGCAGGCCACGGGTTCGGTGCAGGTCCAACAGCCGCGCCTCGCATTCCGCCTTTGAGCGGGCATAAAGGTTGCGGTTCTCGATATCGCCAAAGCCGGTTTCCTCGGTGATCACCGTTTTTCGGACGGACATGTCATAAGAGGCGATGGTGCCAGTATAAATCAGGCGCTCGACGCCTGCCTGCAACGCCGCCTCGCCGATGCGCAGGGCGGTTCCGACATCATTTTCCAGCGCCGCATCCCAGGTTTTATCCATCGATTTGGCGAGGTTATAGACCGTGTGAATGCCGGTCATCGCATCGGCAATGGCCTCGGCATCGGTCAGGTCGACAGGCAGGGTTTCGACGTGATCGGCGATATCGGCAAAGGGGCCGTGGCGGCCCCGGCTCAGCACCCGCACATCATGGCCGCGCGCCACGAGGGTCCGGGTCAGGTTGCGCCCGATATAGCCGGTGCCGCCGATCACCATGACAGTGGGCGCGGGCGTGCCGGTGACCACGGCGGGGGCAGGGGAGGCGGGCAGATGCGTCAATGCGTCCTCGATGCTCTGCATGACCATCACCGCCGAGGCCCCGGAAAATCGCGGATCTATCGCGCGGCCCGCGCCCAGATCGGCGTAAACCGTGCGCATCATGCCGCGAAAGCTCTGCCCATAGGGGGATTTGCGGTTCAGCGATGCTGCTTGCAGGGCCGCATTGCGCAGCCCTTCACGCAAGTAGCCGCTCGCCTGCGCGATAGATTTCAGCAGCGGGTTCAGCACAAGGTCGGCGGTGTTGTCGTGGCGCGCAACCAACGTATCGGCGGCGTAATCCAGTCGCGCCATGCCCGAGGAACCGCGCAAGGTCACGCTGCGGTCGTCAAGAGTTTCGACCAGCGAGAGGTCGAACGTGACGTCGATAGCGCCCGCGCGTGCCAGAATACGCCAGCTTTGCGGGCGGGTTTCGCCCCCGGGCAGGGTCACGCTTTGGCCCAGATCGACCGCGCGAATGTCGAGCGGGCCAAAGAGGTCGACGGCAAAGGAAAACGGATGCGGGCCAATCTCCAGCAGCAGGTTTTTTGCCTCGCGCAGCAGCCAGAGCCCGTAAGGCCCGGACCGCAGAGGGGGCAGCGGTAGGGCCCAGGTAATCTGCGCCGATGAGATGCGGCCAAGCGATCCGTCCGCAGCCAGCGCCTTCAGCCGCTGATAGCCGGGCAGTCCCAGAAAATTATGCCCGGCGACAAAGGATTTCCCCGCGGCATCGGCCGCCGCCTCAATCGCTTGCGTTTCGGCCACGCTGAGGCCCACCGGCTTTTCGACCAGCACATGCAGCCCGTCCGCCAGGCATTGGAGCGCGATATCGTGGTGCAGGTCGGGTGGCGTCAGGATATGGGCCGCGTCGCAGATATTGGCGGCGATCATCTCATCCACAGACCCGAACGCTTGCGCGCCTTGCGCAGAGGCCAGCGCCTCGGCTGCCGCGATGTTGCGATCACAAACGGCAGTGATCCGCGCCCCATCGGTGGCCGTCAGCGCAGCCGCATGCCAGTCGGCGATATATCCGGCCCCGATCAGGCCAACGCGGATGGGTTTGGATGAAGACACGAACGTAACCTTCTATTTATACTCAATGATTTGCATATCTTTGCCACGCCGATTGCGCAGATGAAAAGTGATCATGCCGATCAGATTGGGGAATTTCGACAGGCTGAGGAACATCGCCTGATGCGTCGCCATGGACCGGTCCATGCCGTCGCCGATCAGCCCGAGAACCGTGCGCAGATACGAGCCCAGATAGACCGCAAGCACACCCAGAAAGAGCCAGGGCGTCACGGCGAGGGCGATCACCGCCAGCACCGGCAGGACAAGGGCAAAGATCAGCACCCGCATGCGTTCACGCGCCAGATGGTGGGGGTGTAGCGCACCCAATTGCGCAAACCCGTGGCCATTGCGGACCGAGCGTCGCCACCATTGCGAAAAGCGGTGCATGTCGGCGTCGTGGCGGGTCATGGCTTGCGGCAGACGGACCAATGTGAACCCGGTCATGGCAACGCGCAGGCAAAACTCGTCATCTTCCGCCGCGATCACGGCATCGTTGAACCCGCCCGCCTCCTGAAAGGCCGCGCCGCGCACCATCATATCGCCGCCGCAGGCCGTGATCGGCCCCGCCGGTCGGTGCCATTCATGGTCGCAGATGGCATTGTAGATGCTGGCCTCGGGGTGGATCTCGGCGCGCCATCCGGTCACGATGCCAAGCCCGCGATCGGCGGCCATCGCAGCTTTCGCGGTGCCGATCCAGCCCGGCACCATCACGCAATCGCCGTCGATGAAGTGAATGAATTCGGGCAGGTCGGGCCCAAGTGCCGCAACGCCTGCATTGCGCGCGCGCGCCGCGGTAAAGGGGGTGGCGGGGTCCAGTTCGACCACCTCGGCCCCCAACCCGCGCGCAACGGCAACGCTGTCATCGGTGGATCCGCTGTCGACATAGATCAGGCGTTCGGCCAATCCCAACAGGCTTTGCAGACAGTTTTTCAGGCGGTCACCTTCGTTGCGGCCTATGGCGATGATGGCAAGCTCGGTCATGGGCGGGCCTCGGGGCGTGTTTCGGGGGGCAGGGCGGGGCCGGATTGAAACAGCCTTGCAAGGCGCGCGGCCTCTGCGTTGATGTCAAATTCGGCCGCGACCCGGGCGCGGCCCGCTTGCCCCATTGCGGCGCGGTCGGGGCCGGTCATCACAGCCAGAATAGCGT
>Ga0316204_10011340_pt1 | contig 11182 bp, 7 predicted proteins | sample 6monrhotite_MG_2_FD_205661 | JGI IMG/M metagenome (GOLD analysis project Ga0316204, IMG submission 205661) | Microbial mat bacterial communities from mineral coupon in-situ incubated in ocean water Damariscotta River, Maine, United States -... | ecosystem: Environmental > Aquatic > Marine >...
CATATCCCGTCCCGCCTGCAAATGCGAAATACCAACGCAGTGGCGCAGTGGCGTGCCATCAACATCCATTACCTCGACCACCGGACAATCCGCCTGCAAGAGCATCCGCCGGGTGGCATCGTTGTGCTCCAACCCAGCCACGATCAGGCCAGAAGGTCGCCAGCTCAGCATCTCGCGGATGACCTCCTCTTCCTCATTCAGCTCATAGCCGGAAATACCAACAACGGGCTTTAGCGGGCTTTGTTTCAACACCGAAGAAATCCCGGACAGCACTTCGGGAAAGACAAAACTGTTGAGCGAGGGGACCACCACAGCCACCAGGTTCACCGATTGCGACGACAGAGAGCCGGCAATGCGATTGGGCACATAGCCATGGGCGCGGGCTATCTCCTCGACCTTGGCGCGGGTTGATTTTGAAACATCCCGGGCGCCACGCAGCGCGCGACTGGCGGTCATTTCGCTGACACCGGCAAGCCGGGCAACATCCTTCAGGAGCATTTTTTTTGTCATGCGCACATGGTCTTGTACTTCGTGCTCCACCGCAAGTGCTGCTGAGCAAAACTGCAAGATTGAGGATCTTCCGAACGCATTGGAGACGCCGGACGTTCTGCATCCCCTCAGTGGTCCGCGTCAGGCTGTCCTGCTTCAAACCACAAACATTAGCCCCAGACCGGTCCCTCGACGCAGAGCACACGAAGGTTCAAAATGCGGACAAAGCGTGAATTCGCTGCAAGTGCGCCAGTGACAGCTTTTGGGTGGCTGGCCAAAACAAATGATTTCGACGCTGTAAAAAATTCATGATGTACGGTGCGTGTTGATGGCTACTTCTTTCGTGCGCTTACGACGAAATGTGTCAGCGCATAGAAAAAGCGGCCTTGGGCAGCCAATGTCTTTTGCTCCGCCAGCCACGCCGCGGCTTCCTCGGCGGGAACGTGGCTATTATCGACAGCATATCGGGCCATCAATTGCATCATCATCGTCGCAAGCCCGTCCGGCTTCAGCTCGTGATCACATGTCGTTAGTGGAGCGACACCCTCGACGATAAAGCCTGCGTCTCGCGCGATAGACGGCAAAATTGCCGGAACGTCGCGTTGTGTGAAATGCTGATCCCAAGACGCGATCATGCGGTCCATACGATCTTTCTCGTCGCTGAACCACACCAGACTGTCGAGATGAATGTCGCCGATCACAAGTCTGCCGCCGGGTTTCAGCACTCGGCTAGCTTCAGCGATTGCTACGGGGATGTCGTCAAGATACTCGAAGACCTGAACCGAGACAGCCTTGTCCATCGTTCCGGTCTCAATTGGCAAACTATTGGCGGTGCCCGTCAGGATTTCAACACAGTCAAACTGTCCTACACCGCTCTTTGGCCGGGCCAAGCATGTCGCGACTGGGATCAACTCCGATTACCTTGCCCCCTGATCCAACCGCTCTGGCAAGTTCTAATGTCAGCAAGCCATTCCCGCAGCCAATGTCGACAATTGTTTCGCCCGCTGCGGGACGAAGAGCGTCGAATGACGCTTGTCGTCTGCGCGTGATATCTGCACCCTGATAGACGATATCCAGAAGCCGCGTCGTTTCCTCGTCAAACCTCAGCATTGGGCACCCGGCGACAAATACACATGGGCTTTTGCTCTATCCATTTTCGGGAACAACTGCATCAACTTCGATCTCGACCAACCATTCCGGGTTCACGAACCTCGTGACCGCCATGATTGTATCGACTGGACGGGCATCGACGCAGTATTTCTTTCGCGCCTCAATGGCCTCCTTCCAGTTATTGATATCCGTCAGAATGACCCGCGTTCTCACAATGTCATGAAGACCAGACCCCGCCTGTTCGAGAGCGGCCTTGATGATTTCAAAGCACTGGGTGGTCTGGGCGAATACATCTCCGACCCCAACTGTCTTGCCCTGAGCATCTACAGGCGCGGTTCCCCCTACCGCAATGAAAGGACCAACACGAACCGCACGACTGAAGCCAACGACTTCCTCCATGGGATTTCCGTTTGATATGAGCTGGCGCATTTGGTGAGCCTCCTCCCTACTGGAAAGCATACACTCATCTGATCAATCGTGACAAAGTTTTCGGAATTGCGGACATTCCTGCATCGCACAGCATCGGTAAAAGAGGGCTCGTTCCCGCCATACGCTGGGATCTGCGCGAGGGGCCGGTTTCTATTGTGGGGTCAGTTCAAAACCTGAAGATCACAGTCACCTGATCTTCAACAGGGTTGCTTTTCCAATTCGTTAGCGATAACGGTTCGAGCAACGTTATCGCTAACAATAGAACTCATCCACGAAACGGAGCCTCCATATGACCCTCAAAATCGCAATCAATGGATTTGGCCGCATTGGCCGTGGCGTGATGCGCGCGCTTTTGGAAAATGGCACCGGGGATATGGAAGTGGTGGCGATCAATGATCTGGCCTCGGTAGAAACACTGGCGCATCTGCTGAAATATGACTCGGTGCACGGGCGCCTGAAAACACCGGTTGAAACGGGCACAGACCACATCGTCCTGGCCGGAAAGACCATTCGCCTGACCGCAATGCGCGACCCCAAAGACCTGCCCTGGTCGGATGTGGACATTGCCCTGGAATGCACCGGGCATTTCACCAGCCGCACCGCAGCTGCCGCCCATTTGGCCAATGGCTCCAAACGGGTGCTGCTGTCGGCACCGGGCAAGGACATGGACCGGACCGTAGTTTACGGCGTCAACCACACCGCGCTTACCGCGGAAGATCTGATTGTCTCCAATGCCTCCTGCACCACCAATTGCCTGGCGCCACTGGCCCAGGTGCTGGATCAGAGCATTGGCATTCAGACCGGGTACATGACCACCATTCACGCTTACACTGGCGACCAGCCCACCCATGACAGCCCCCATAGCGATCTCTATCGGGGGCGCGCGGCCGCCCTGTCGATGGTGCCCACCTCCACCGGGGCAGCGCGCGCCATTGCCGAGGTTTTACCGCAGCTCAAAGGCCGCCTCGAAGGCTCCGCCATCCGGGTGCCCACCCCCAATGTCTCCATGGTGGATCTGAGCTTCATGCCTGAGCGCCCCGCAACGCCAGAAGCAATCAATGCCGCCGTCCAGGCCGCAGCTGAAGGGCCACTAAAAGGCGTGCTCTCCTATGAGCAAGACCCGATGGTGTCGGTTGATTTCAACCATGACCCCCATTCCTCCTGCTTTGCTCCCGCTCAAACCACGGTAACGGCTGGGGGCCTGGTTCGGGTGGTAAGCTGGTATGACAATGAATGGGGATTTTCCAACCGGATGCTGGACACCGCGCGGCACATGGGCAGCCTGATCAAAACTACCTAGCGCCCGGACCGAGATCCTGTCAGGCGTCTCAGCGCCTGGCTTTTCCTTGCAATTTTGCATCAAGAAATGGCACTCTGGCAGGATGCAAACAGAGGGCTGGATCGCCCCACCAGGGGAGAAACGCTGCTGAAATCCGTCCGTCTCAGATTGCTCCTGCTGGCTCTGTTGCCCCTCGCCGTGCTGATGCCATTGCTGCTGACGCTGGCGATGGCCCGGTGGAACGCCGATTACGATGCGGTGCTCATCGCCAAGGTCGAAAGCGATTTGCGCATTGCCGAGCAATATCTGGGCCATTTGCAGATTGGCAGCGCTGAAAGTCTGCGCAGCATTGCCAATTCCACTGCCTTTCATCAGGCACTGGCCAAAGGCCCCGCAGAGGTCCAGGCCCACCTGCAGGCGCTGCGCGATGACCTGCAACTGGATTTTCTGGACTATCTCACCCTCTCTGATCTGACACCTGACTTGGGGCACTGGCCGGTCATTCAGGCCGCATCCAGGGGCCAGCGCGCGTCGCAGATTGATATTTTCTCCGCGGATGACCTTGCCGATGTCGCCCCCCATCTGGCAGACCAAGCCCGGATTTCCCTGATCGAGACCGAAGCCGCCGCGCCGACCTCGCGCCAGGTCGAAGATCGCGGCATGGTGCTGCATACCGCCGCTCCGGTTGCCACCCTCGGCCATCATGGTGTGCTGCGCGGCGGTCGGCTGCTCAATCGCAACCTTGGCTTTATCGACACGCTCAATGCGCTGGTCTATCTCGGCGGCCCGGCTGAACAGAACCGTCAGGGCACTGCCACCCTGTTTCTGGACGATACCCGCATCTCAACCAATGTGCGCCTGTTCGAGGACGTGCGCGCCCTTGGCACCCGCGTTTCAGCGGTGGTGCGCAACAAGGTGCTGGGAGAAGGGCTGACTTGGCTGAACCGCGCCTTTGTGGTCAATGACTGGTATATTTCCGGCTATCTGCCCCTGACCGACAGCTATGGCACCCGGGTGGGCATGCTCTATGTCGGGTTTCTCGAAGCGCCTTATACCGCCGCCAAGAAAGAGGCCTACTGGACCATTGTTGCGGTATTTCTGGCTGTCTTGGCCTTGTCCGCCCCGCTTTTTTTATGGCTGGCCAAGGGGATCTTTTCGCCCTTGGAACGGATGAGCCTGACCATGAAGCGGGTGGAACGTGGCGACCTGACAGCGCGCAATGGCAGCACCGGGCGGCAGGATGAAATTGGCCAGGTGGCAGGGCATCTCGACAGTCTTCTGGATCAGATCCAGGAGCGTGACCAACGCCTGCGCGATTGGGCTGGAGAGCTGAACCAGCGGGTAGATCGGCGCACTGTCGAACTGCGCGCGGCGAACAAGAAACTGGAAGAGACCTTTCAACAACTGGTGATGAGTGAAAAGCTCGCCTCGATCGGAGAAATCACCGCCGGGGTCGCCCATGAGATTAACAACCCGGTAGCGGTCATCCAGGGCAATGTGGATGTGATCCGCATGACCCTGGGCCCAGAGGAGGCACAGGAGGTGGGGACCGAACTGGATCTCATCGACAATCAAGTGATGCGTATTGGCGCCATCGTCAGCAAGCTGTTGCAATTTGCCCGGCCTTCGGAATTTGGCACCTTTGAGGAGTGCCTGGATCTAGCGCCTCTGGTCACTGATTGCCTGGTGTTGGTTGATCATGTGATCGCGCGACAGGCAATCCAGGTGGAAAAACGGTTTGATCAGGAAACGCACCCTGCCCCTCCTGTCCGCATCGACCCGGGCGAGCTGCAACAGGTGGTGATCAACCTGATCCTCAACGCCGCCCAGGCCATGGAGGGCGACGGCACTTTGACCCTATCCCTGCAGGGCGCTGAGCGCGACGACCGGGACGGTGCCCTGCTCACGGTTGCCGACAGCGGCTGCGGCATCCCAGAGGACCATCTCGCGGCGGTGTTCAATCCGTTTTACACCACAAAACTTGGCGAGGGCACGGGCCTGGGGCTCTCGATCAGTCAAACCCTGATCCAGCGCGCCGGCGGTATTATTTCCGCGCGCAACCGCAAGGCCGGCGGAGCCGCCTTCTCCATTTGGCTTCCCGCCGCAGAAGCTTCACAAGCCGCTAAAACCACATCCGCCGCCCAATAGCCGACAGATCAATACCCTGTCTTAGTATCCTGTCACGCAATTGCTGAATACCCGCGGTCTCGCCCCCGCGCTATGGCCCGCACTGCGCGCCCGGCCCAAGGCCCATCGGCGCGGTTCTGGCCTCGCCAGAACAGAGACTGGGCGCGGGACAGCCACCTTCTGCAACAAATGCTATGGACGCAAGCACGGTCAGACTTCCCAGCTGGAACACTTCCGGTCAACTGTTTTGCGCGACACTCCCAAACGGCGGGCTGCCTCGGCCCGGTTGCCATCACAGGCATCCAGCACATGCATAATATGACGCTGAGTGACCAGGTCCAGGGATTCAACCGCCGCCACACCGGTAATGCCGCCCTTGCCGGCAAACTCCTCGGGAAATTCCCCCAGGATCACCGAGCGTTCGATAAGATTTCGCAGCTCCCGCACATTTCCAGGCCAGTCATAGCGTGAAAACTTCAGTAAAGTATCTTCATTCAGCTCCAAGGCCGCCATGCCGAGACTGCTGGCAAATTGCTCCATGAACAGGGCAGCCAGCTCGACAATGTCTTCGACCCGATCCTTCAGCGGCGGCATCTGGATCTCAACCACATTGATCCGATGATAGAGATCAGCACGAAACTTCCCGTCTGCCACGGCCTGTTGCAGATCCGCGTTGGTGGCAAAAAGAAAACGCAGGTTGAGCGGGATATCCCGTTCCGCCCCGACGGGACGCACCCGCTGATCCTCCAGCACCCGCAGCAGTGCCGCCTGAACCTGATCCGGCATCTGCGCCACTTCATCCAGAAACAGCGTGCCGCCATCCGCATGCAAAAACAGACCATCCCTGCGCCGGTTCTGATCGTCAATCTGTCCAAACAGCTCATGGGCAATGCGGTCCGGCGCGATCGCCGCGCAGTTCACCGCCACAAAGGGTTTTTCCGCACGGTCCGACAGCGAATGCAGGGTCCGCGCCGCGATCTCCTTGCCGGTGCCGCTGGCTCCGGTGAACAAGACCGGTGTCGGCAGCGGCGCCAGGCGGTGCAGCATATCGCGGGCCTGGCTGATGGCTGCGGATTTGCCCAACAACCGTCCCCGCCCCGTCGCGCCCTCAGCCGAGAGTTCGTGCTTCAGCAGATAGTTTTCCCGCCGCAGGTATTTGCGGTCCAGCGCCCGGGCGATCGAGTTTAGGATCTGATTGGCCCGAAACGGTTTGAGCACAAAATCCGCCACCCCAGCCCGCAGGGCCAGGATCGCGGTTTCCAGATCGGCATAGGCGGTGACCAGGATAGTGTCGGCAAACAATCCCACCCGGCGTTGTTCCTGCACCCATTCCAGGCCGGTTTTTCCGGGCATGAGATTATCCAGAATGATCAGATCAAAATGCGCCTGATCCAATATGGCCGAGGCCGCAGCCGCCGAAGCCGCCTGCTCCACCCGTTTGCAACGCGGCGCCAGGATTTTGGTGAGGAAGTTGCGCATGCCTGGCTCATCATCAATCACCAGGATCGAGGCCCCGGCGAGGTTCTCACCATATTCATCGCTCGTGCTGTCAGCCGGACGCATTGCCGTTCCTATCCCGTCTCTCATCCCGGTCTCCCCCACCTGAGCCTGACGCCTTTACCCGCAAAAATCAAACCTCTGACTTTGCAGCCCACCTACTCGGCGGGCGTGGCAGAGCTGTTTTTAGGGGCCTGCGCTTGCTCGCGCTGCACCTCTTCCAGCCAGATCGAGTGGTGCTGTTTGGCCCAGGCCTCGTCTACCTCGCCCGACCCCATGGCATCATAAGCGCCTTCCATGCCAACCGAGCCGATGTAGATATGGGCAATGATGATCGCCATCAGCACAAAGCCCAGAATGGCATGCCAGGCCTGCGCCAGCTGCATTTCTTCCTGTGGCGCCAGCTCAACCGGCAACAGGCCCAATCCCAACAGCTCGGACAGGCCCGAGGCATTCAGCAGGCCAAATGTCTTGGCAAAGAGCGGCAGCTCATATGGGAACAGCAAAGACACCCCCGACAGCGAGATTGAGGTGCCAAACAGCACCACGGACCAAAAGATCATCTTTTGTCCGGCGTTGAATTTCTTGGCAGGTGGGTGGGCTGAACCGATGATGCCGCCAAACTGACGTAGCCAGACCAGATCCGTACGATTGGGAATATTGTGGACCGCCCACATCACAAAGATCATCACCAACCCGAGAATAAACCCCCAGGCCACCGTGTTATGCAGCCATTTGCTCAGGTCCAACAGCGCCGCATTGGGCGCTTTGCCCAAATAGGGCGCAATGACCAGCCGACCAAACAGGGACAATAGCCCAGTCACACCCAACACGATGAATGACCCTGCCAACAGCCAGTGACCAATGCGTTCGATGGCTTTGAACCGCGTCACGGTGCGCCCGGTTTTTTCGCCATCAATGCGAATTCTGCCGCGCAACACAAAGAACACCAAAAGCACACCAATGGTGCCCAGCAACAGCCAGCCGCCATACTGGCGCAAGGGACCTTCACGGAACGCGAGCCAGCGCATGCCGCCGTCCTGCACCAGCACCTTGGCAACCTCGCCGCCGCTGGAGACCTTCACATCGGCAGTGCCGTAGCGCAGCTGCCGCCACAGTTCAGGGTCGGAAACCCCGCCCAGGGTGCCCAGCTGGGCGCTTATCGCCGCTGCGGATTCGGGATTCCCAGTGTTGTCTTTGCGAAAACTGTCATCCAGCGCCTGCCCCCGTTGCCGCGCCAGAATATCATCTAGGGTCTGCGCGCCACCGGTTGCACTGCGGTCCACTGCCCCCGGTGTGTCTGTCGTGACCGCCTGCGCCACCGCTACGTCGGAGATCAGGAAGAAACACAGCGTAAGCTGCACGAAAAATAGAGATGCCAGGCGCAGCATGGGCCACACTCCTTTGCAGGTCACAAATTTGAATACAAGAGATCGCGGACGGCCCACATCACGCAGGCCGCCCCCGTATCACGCGAACGTCAAAGGCGGTTAACCGCCCTTTTGTTCATAGGCTGTGCCCCAGCCCCAAGCACCGGAGCCAAAGCCACGTGCCACGATACGTTCCCGGTAGATCGCCGAAACAGTATCGCCGTCACCAGCCAGCAGAGCCTTGGTGGAACACATCTCGGCGCAGATGGGCAGCTTGCCTTCGGCGATCCGGTTGCGGCCATATTTGGAGAACTCCGCATTGGAATTGTTCTCCTCGGGGCCACCGGCGCAGAAGGTGCATTTGTCCATCTTGCCACGGCTGCCAAAGCTGCCGGCCTGTGGATATTGCGGCGCGCCAAAGGGGCACGCATAGAAGCAATAGCCGCAGCCAATACAGAGATCTTTGGAGTGCAGCACCACACCGTCATCGGTCTGGTAGAAGCAGTCCACCGGGCAAACGGCCATGCAGGGCGCATCGGAACAATGCATACAGGCTACCGAGATCGAACGTTCACCGGGTTTGCCATCATTGATGGTGACAACGCGGCGGCGGTTGATCCCCCAGGGGACTTCGTGCTCGTTTTTACAGGCGGTTACGCAGGCATTACATTCAATGCAGCGTTCGGCGTCACAGAGGAACTTTGCTCTTGCCATGTTTCTCTCTCCTTATGCTGCAGTGATTTTGCAAAGAGTGCATTTGCTCTCTTGCATTTGCGTGACGCTGTCATAGCCATAGGTAAAGGCCACGTTGGCACTTTCACCCAGGACGTAGGGGTCTGATCCTTCGGGATATTTGTCCCGCAGATCCTTGCCCTGGAAATGGCCGCCAAAGTGGAAGGGCATAAAGGCAACGCCCGCCCCCACCCGTTCGGTGACCATGGCCATGACCTTGACCTTGCCGCCCTCTGGGCCTTCGACCCAACACTGTTCGCCGTCACGTACGCCCAGATTATTGGCGTCGCGTGTGTTGATTTCGACAAACATGTCCTGCTGCAATTCCGCCAGCCAAGGGTTCGAGCGCGTCTCTTCACCGCCGCCCTCATATTCCACCAGTCGCCCAGAGGTGAGGATGATCGGATAGTCCTTGGAGACATCGTTTTTCTGGATCGACGCATACAGGGTCGGCAGACGATAAGACTGACGGTCCTCATATGTTGGGTAGTCTGCAACCAGATCACGACGGTTGGTATACAGCGGCTCGCGGTGAATTGGCACCGGATCCGGGAAGGTCCAGACCACGGCGCGGGCCTTGGCATTGCCAAAGGGCGCGCATTCGTGCTTGATCGCCACCCGCTGGATCCCGCCGGACAGGTCGGTTTTCCAGTTGGTCTTGGGACCTGCCACGGCCTCGATCGAGGCGCGCTCTGCGTCCGTCAGGTCGCCATCCCAGCCCAGATCCATCAGCATCTGCATGGTGAATTCAGGGTATCCGTCCTGGATTTCCGAATTCTTGCTGTAGACGCCTTCGGCCAGCAGGTTGTCGCCATCACGTTCAACGCCAAAACGGGCACGGAAGGTAAGACCACCCTCAGAGACCGGCCGCGACATATCATAGAGATTTGGCGTGCCGGGGTGGTTCATCTCGGGCGTGCCCCAGCAAGGCCAAGGCAGACCATAGAAATCGCCATCCGCAGGGCCACCCACAGCCCGCAACGTGGTGCGGTCAAAGGTGTGCTGGTTGGCCATATGCAGTTTCAGCCGCTCCGGGCTTTGACCGGTATAACCAATGGTCCAGAGTCCCTTGTTGAACTCCCGGGTGATGCTTTCCACCACAGGTGTTTCGGGGTCTTCCATTTCGATATTGCGGAACAGACGGTCCGCCCAGCCGAACTTGTTGGCGAACTTGGCCATGATGACCTCATCCGGCAGGCTTTCAAACAGCGGTTCCACAACGCGATCACGCCACTGGAAAGAGCGGTTTGACGCGGTGACAGAGCCACGGGTTTCAAACTGGGTACAGGCCGGCAGCAAATAGACGCCATCGGTACGATCCTGCAAAACAGCTGAAACCGTTGGATAGGGGTCGATCACGACCAGCATATCCAGCTTTTCCATCGCCGTTTTCATTTCCGTCATCCGGGTCTGCGAATTGGGCGCGTGCCCCCACAGAACCATCGCCCGCACGTTGTTGGGCTGATCGATGTTGTCCTTATCTTCAAGGATGCCATCAATCCAGCGGCTGACAGGAATGCCTTTGAGGTTCTGCAGGCTCTTGTCCTTGCCGTCGGCGCCTTTCAGCATGTCGAACTGATTGGCAAGCCACTCGGGATCTTCTTCCCAGACCCGCGCCCAATGGGCCCAGGCCCCTTTGGACAGACCATAATAGCCTGGCAGCGTGTGCGAAAGCACGCCCAGATCGGTGGCGCCCTGCACGTTGTCGTGGCCACGGAAGATATTGGTGCCGCCGCCAGAGGCGCCCATGTTGCCCAGCGCCAGCTGCAGGATGCAATAGGCGCGGGTGTTGTTGTTGCCGGTGGTGTGCTGCGTACCACCCATGCACCAGATCACCGTACCTGGACGGTTGTTGGCCAGGGTGCGCGCAACGCGCTGCAACTGCTCACCCGGCGCGCCAGTGACGCGCTCGACCTCTTCAGGGGTCCAGTGTTTCACCTCATCGCGGATCTGTTCCATACCCCAGACACGGGTGCGGATGAACTCTTTGTCCTCCCAACCGTTCTCAAAGATATGCCACAGAATACCCCAGACCAGCGCCACATCGGTGCCGGGACGGAAACGGACATATTCATCCGCATGGGCCGCGGTGCGGGTAAAGCGTGGATCACACACGATAACCGGCGCGTTGTTCTGCTCCTTGGCCTTC